>Ga0209012_1002585_pt1 | contig 15397 bp, 17 predicted proteins | sample RS3BMetagenome_FD_184735 | JGI IMG/M metagenome (GOLD analysis project Ga0209012, IMG submission 184735) | Ferric oxide microbial mat and aquatic microbial communities from Rainbow Spring, Yellowstone National Park, USA - RS3B (SPAdes) (version 3) ...
GACCTCGCCCGAGGTCCAGGCCGATGGCGTGAGATTCGTAGTCGATGCGGGGGCGGCGGACATGGACGGCCGGGGAGTGCGCGATGAGGGCTTCCTCTTCGGCGTAGCGGTAGAAGCCGGTGATCGTGCACAACCGGCGGGCGATCGTCGCTGTCGCCCGGCCCTTCGCCTCGAGCTCACGGCCGAAGGTCTCGATGTCACTGCGGCGGACCTCGAACAAGCCCAGATGGCGTCGGTCGCAGAACGCCACGAACTGGCGGAGGTCGAGGGCGTAGGCGTCGCGGGTGAGGCCCCGGTAGCCGCCGAGGAACCCGGCCAGCGCAACATGTTCAGGATCGACCAGGCCGGGGTCGTAGACGACGACGGCGGTTGAAGCGGTGGTGGTCATGGCATACCTCCCGAGTCGGTGGGACCCGGGGGACGAGGCGGCCGGGCCCCACATGGATGAGACCCTCACCGTAGGGACGCCCCAGGCCAGCGTTCGAGCGCCGATCTGTGCGCCCCCGTGCCGTCAGGCGCCCCACAACCCGGCAACGCCGAGCGCCGACTCGGCGCTCCGGTCGGCGCCCTCCCGGTCAGATCACGTATCGCGCAGAACAACCTGTTCGGTGCGGTCCGACAGCTGGCAGCCCAGGCGCCGTTCGCGGTTGTGGCTGCAAGCACTTGGACGTGTTGGTTCGGCCATGAGCGACCGACGCAACGACCCGGGCACAGGGCTGGCCCGTTCCCGTTTGGGGATCCCCTTCCGACACGTACATGCGTTCGTCACCATGGTGGCCGCCGCCATCCCGCAGGACGTTCCTTCAGCGGGCGCGACCTGGCGGCGTGATGGGCTTGAGCAAGGCTGTCGCCTGGTTTCCAGGAGCAGCGCCGTGGCTTCGCGGGGTCTACTACGCCGCAGCAGGGGCTCCGAACCAGGTGGTCAGCGCCGCAGTGAGGCCATGGTTGGTTCCGGCTCCGACCCAGGCCACGTAGCCGTCGGGGCGAATCAGCACTGCGGTTGGGGCATTGACCACGCCGAGTACCGGCAGCTCCCACTCGCCCTTGTAGCTCCCATCGACCAACTTCACCCGGTCAGCCCACGGGCTGGTGTCAATTTCGCCTGGCTGGCCCAGGTTGATCAGCAGCGGTCGTGCGTCGCGGAGCAACTCGAAGAGCGGAAGTGAACCGTCTGTGATGCTCAAGTCGAGATCGGGCATGCGCCGTCCGAGAAGTGGGTGGCCGTCGCCGAGGTCGTAGTGGATGTCGAGGCCGGAGAGCATTCCAGCGAACCGCTTGCGCGGCTCGTCCATGCTCAGCAACTCGCGCATTGCGGCATGGACGGCCTGGTGGCGTTGGTCGGGTCGGATCAGCGCGACCTGCGCCATCGTGTGGCGCAGGACCTGCGCAGCGATCGGATGCCGTTCGGAATAATAGGTGTCGAGCAGGCTCTCCGGCGACGTTCCGTTCACCACCTGCGCGAGCTTCCAGCCAAGGTTCACGGCGTCCTGCACGCCGATGTTCAGGCCCTGACCGCCCTGAGGGGGATGCACGTGCGCGGCGTCGCCGGCGAGCAGCACGCGCCCGCTCCGGTATGCGGCGGCCTGGCGCGTCATATCGGTGAAGCGTGAGATTCGGCTCGCGCTGCGCAGGCCGTAGTCAGTGCCATACACCGCGACGAGCGCATCACGGAGGTCTTGGATTGACGGCTCGCCTGTACGGATCGGCGTGCGTTCGGTGAGCACGACGCTGATCGGCTCTCGGGGTTCGCGGCGGTTGAGGACGTGCGTGCCGATGCTGTCGTGATGAAAGCCGAACTCCGGTTCGTCGTCCATCTCGACCTCGGCCATCATCCAGCTCGTCGAGGCGTCGACGCCAGGAAAGTCGATCCCTCCCGCCTTGCGGACAATGCTCCGGCCACCGTCGCACCCGACGAGATAGAGCGCGTGGAGCGTTGGGCCTCCCGAGAGCTCCACCTCGACGCCGTCGTCGTCTTGCGTGAAGCCGGTGACCTCGGTGCCGCTCATGAGCGGGACATCCAGCTCAGCTACCCACTCGCCGAGGATACGCTCTGAATGGCGCTGCCAGAGGCCGAGAAGGTAGTTGTGCCGGCTGGGGAAGTCGCTGATTTCCAGCGGGATTCCGGCGTAGGCGACGCCCGGATACTTCTGCCCCTCTGGCACGAAGCGCTCGGCGATGCCCCGCTGATCCAGTATCTCGATGGTGCGCGCGTGCAGTCCTCCCGCTCGCGATCCCTCGAACTCCCCGGTTGTGCGCCGCTCGACGACGACCGCGTCGATCCCTGCCAGCGTCAGCTCAGCCGCGAGCATCAGCCCCGTGGGTCCTCCTCCGACGATCACCACCGCGTGTCCGGTCACCGCCGACTCCCGGGCGAGGTCAGGTCCGCTCCGAGCGCACCTCCGTCGACCCTCGCCGAGGTTAAGACGAGAGCCACGATCTGGACGGGCGGGATGCGATGGTGCATGGTGCAACTCACGGTGGTCATTGTCAGCACACCGGCGGCCCTTGTGGGAAGCCCCCCTCCGGGCGATATCCTTGTGGTAGCGAGATGTATTGGGAGGCGCGTCCGCGTTCCAGTCGTATGGGTGCGGGGGGGCCCGTAGACACCGTCGGGCTATCGGTCCTGGCCTATGAGCGCTCGTGGCCACCGCTCCAGGAGAAAAATAAGACAGTGCTGGGTCTGCGCCAGTGACGGACCGGCACCCGATAACAACGGCTGGCCACGTCCCAGTCGCCGATCCCTGACCGGGCGACGACTGGTGCGCTCCGCTGATACTCACCCGACGTGACGAACCGGACGTCCGCGCCCCGAGGCGGCGACTTACCTTTGGGGGCATGCCAGTCGGGGAGAGCGATGAGCGGCCCTGGGGTTCGTACCTCGTGTTGGACGACGAGGCGGCCCACAAGGTGAAGCGGATCACGGTACGAGCAGGCCAACGGCTCGGCTACCAGCGGCACGGCCGCCGTTCCGAGCACTGGTTCGTGGTGGCCGGCACCGGCACGGTCGTCCTCAACGGCGACGAGCATCTCGTCGGCCCCGGAGTAGCGATCGACGTGCCCCGAGGGACGGCACACCGCATCCATAACTCTGGTGATGAAGACCTGGTGTTCGTCGAGGTGCAGCACGGCGACTACTTCGGAGAGGACGACATCGTCCGTCTCGACGACGACTATGGCCGGATCGACTGACCAGCCGTCGCCCGGGAGGCGCCTCCGAGGGCCGCCAGCCTGGAAGCGGATCCCCCAGCGGTACGAGCGGGTGTTCGTCTCGATCGCGCTCGCCGCCGTCCCGTAAGTGGTTCGTCTACCGAGCTTTTAGGATCTATGGAGGGAGTGTGCGTCGGCCATGGCGTCGATGGCAGCAGCGAACTCTTGGCCCATGCTCCCGCCGAAGTGCCCGGCGTAGTCGACGACCGCGAGCCGGCTGGCCGGCCACGCTTTGTGCAGTTCCCACGCTGTGTCGAGCGGTCCGGACACGTCGTGGAGACCGTGGATCAGCACGGCCGGGATGTGGGCGATGCGGTGCAGGTTGGCCATGACCTCGTTGTCGTCCAGGAAGCAGCCGTGCCCCCAGTAGTGGGTCACGAGCCGGGCGAAGACCAGCTGCCAGGACAGATCGCGAACACTCAGGTGCGGCCTGTAGTCGGGGGCCAGGGACATGTGGGTGTCCTCCCAGGCGCACCAGCGGCGGGCGGCTTCTTCTCGCAGGGCCTGGTCGGGGCTGGCCAGTAGCCGGGCGTAGGCTGCGGCGAGGTCGCCGTCACGCTCGGCTCGGGGTACCAGGTCGACGAAGTGGTCCCATTCTCGGGGGAAGACCCGTCCCATGTCACGGGTGATCCACTGAGTCTCCTTCCACCGTCCCGAGGTCACTGCGGCGAGCACCATGCCGAGCACACGCTCGGGATATCGCTCGGCGTAGACGAGGGCGAGGGTCACTCCCCACGAGCCGCCGACGACGACCCAACGGTCGATGCCCAGATGGATACGCAACCGTTCGATGTCGCCGACGAGGTGGTCGGTGGTGTTGGTCGACAGGTCGACGTCGGGGTCGCTGGCCAAGGGCCTGGAGCGGCCGCATCCCCGCTGGTCGAAGATGACGGCCCGGTAGCGGGCAGGGTCAAAGTTGCGCCGACTGTTGGGTGATGACGGCGCTCCCGGTCCGCCGTGCAGCCAGACCGCCGGGGTCCCATCCGGCGAGCCGACCGTCTCCCAATAAACAGAGTGGCCGTCGCCGACCTCGAGGTGGCCGAAGTCGTAGGGCCCGACAGGCGGGTACACACCAGCGATTCTGTCAGGCGGTAACGGCCTCGTGTCCCGTGGCGGGATCGGCTTGCGGGCGGATCAGGTGGTGCTCAGGGGTTTGGCGAAGAAGACGCGCTGGAAGCCGTCTTGGCTGGCCCGGTGAGTCTCGCGGTAGCCATGCTGTGGGTAGTAGGCGAGGTTAGCCGTCATCGCCGCGTTGGTGTAGAGCCGCACCTCGGGCAGGCCGGCTGCTCGTGCCCGTTCGTCGGCGAGGGCCAGCAGGCGCTTGCCTACGCCGGAGCGTTGGGCGTCAGGGCAGACGGCGATGTTGTCGAGCAGCAGGTGATCGTTGCGCACGTACAGGACCAGGAGGCCCACGAGGTTGCCGGTTCGCTCGGCCACCCAAACTTCGGTGTTGGCGATGACGGCGGGGTAGTCGGCGGTCATCGGTGCCGGCTCCCGGCCGATGCCGGTCACGTATTGCGCGTAGGCGCACCTGGCGAGTTCCCTCATCGCCGGGGCGTCGCTGATCGTGGCGCGACGCACGACCAGCCCGGCCAGCGAGCGTCCACGATGGCGACCGCTCAGGCGCTCGAGGACCTCGATGGCCTCCTCAACGCGCTCGTAGGCTACGAGGAGATGGTCGTGGTGGTAACCGGCAATGACGTTGCAGCTGATACCCGCCTCGCCAACGGCGGCGGCGACCGCTGAGGTGAGGCCGACGGCGTGCAGCGCCGAGAATACCTCCAGGGTGATCCAGCCAGCTACGAACTCGTAGGGCAATCCGGCTTGGTCGGCGTCGTGGCGGCGGAGTACGAGGCTGCGTCCCTCAGCCTCGACGATGCTGGCCATGATGGCCTCGTCTGCGACGGGCTTGTTCGTGTCGGCGACGACGAAGACGTACTCGCCCGGGCGCCACCGCGGTGACAGCCCCGCCAGAAGCGCCTCCAGGTTCGCTTCACCGCTCACCCAATGATCCTCCCACCCCCCAGTGATCGCTACCTGGCGTGCCATTCAGCGATGGCTCGCGGGAGGTGATGAGCCGGTGCCGGGCAGGTCGACGTACAGGCGCGCCCAGCCTTCGGCGGAGCTGAAGGCTGGCTCCATGGCCAGGACCATGGCTCGGTGGTCGAGGCCGAAGGATGGGAGCACGACCAGCGGCTCGCCCTCACCCACCACATGGACGTGCAACGCTGTGCCGCCAGTTCAGCTGGTCACCGCCTCCGTATCCGTCAGAGCGATCCGTCAGAGCGCGTAGCGCCGCCCGGTCACGATCCTCCTACGGCGACGGGGACAGGTCGGCCACTTGCTCCATGACCCGATCGAAGTCTCGAAGGTGATGCTCCCCTTCGTGGAGGGTGTGAGCCGCCAGCCAGGCCATATTGCGCTTAGAGGGCGCCGGGAAGTTATAGATGCACTCGCGGCGCCACGCGGCCTCGGTGATCCCGCCGAAGGTGTGAGATACGAGCGCGGCTGCGATGCTCACCTCCTCCGCCACCTGCGCGGGCTCGCTCTCTGCGTACCTGGCCAGCGTCACTCGCTGTTCCCGGTAGATCGGTGCGAAGCCAGGGCAGTCCTCCACCAGGGCGAGGAGCAGTCGTTCGCGTTGGGCGAGGAGCACGTCTCGGACGTGGCAGGCGTATTCCAGGGCCGACCAGACACCCGGCGCCGGCCGGAGCCTGAGCAGACCGTCCCGCCACCGGTCTCCACTTGCGTCGCGCAGGCGGTCTGCCAGCCGAGGACCGAGCGAGCCCAGCTCGTCGACTACCGCAGGGACCACATGGTCGCCGTAGACGAACCCGCACTCACTGCAGCTGTCCACACCGCGAGCTTTCCACACGAGCGGGCCACGGAGAGGCGACCGGTCACCGATCCGTCGCCGGGCGCTGCGCTGGAGTAGGTCAGCTGGCCGGTTCGGCGGGTGCAGGGTCGTTAACGCCGGGGAGGAGGGGGACGAAGGTGGTCAGGGCGGTGATGGCGCCGCCGACGACGAGGGTGGCTCGCACTCCGATGGCCTGGGCCACGACGCCTGCTACGACCAGGCCGAGGGGGCTGAGGGCGAAGCCGAAGAAGTAGTCGACCGAGGACACCCGTCCGATCATCGCGGTGGGGACGCCCTGCTGCATGAGGGGGTTCCACAGGACACTGCCGTAGGCGTCGAGGCCGTAGATCAAGAAGGCGACGCTGCCGGCAAGCCAAACGTCGGGGACGAGGCCGAGACCGAGCACCCCGAGCCCGGACAGCCCCCATCCCAGCCACAGGTGCAGGACCCTTCGGCGGGGGGCGCCCCGATGGCCGAGCAGCAGCGACGCCACGATCCCTCCGAGACCGCCGGCAGCCAGCACCGGGCCGAGAGCGATACCGCCGCCATGCAAGGCGTGCTCTACCAGGAGCGGGACCAGAGCGCCGAGGGGTGAAAAGGCGACGAAGTTGCCGAGGGCGGCGCCCAAGATGCTGACCCACAGCCACCGCTGTGATCGGCAGTAGCGGAGCCCGTCGAGGATGTCACGCAGGGCTGACTCCTCGCTGGAAGTCGGTTTCGGCCGGGCAGCCATGGCTGCGAGACACGCTGCGCTCACGGCGAAGGAGGCGGCGTCGATACCGAATCCCCAGGCAGTGCCGACCAACCCCACGATGACCCCGCCTACGGCGGGGCCGATGAGGATCTGCGCCAGCTGTCTACTGGTGCCGCTCAGAGCGCTGGCGCCGACCAACAGCTCGGCGGGGACGAGCTCGGGGGTGATGGCCGTCGACGCCGGGAAGAACAGGGCGTCGGCCAGGCCGAAGACAAACGCCATGACGACCAGGCCGGCCAGGTGGATGGTGCTGGCGGCGACCAGGACGGTGATCACCGCCACCGCTGCGCCGCGGACGAGGTCCGAGCTGAGCATGGCGAGGCGCCGCGGTACCCGGTCGACGATCGCCCCGCCGAGGAGCACGAACACCACGGCGGGAAACAGTCGGGCGGCCAGCACGTAGGACAGTCCAATGGGGTGCCGGTCGACCCGCAAGGTCTCCAGTGCCAGGGTGACAGTGAACACCCCGTCGCCGAGCATCGAGATCGTCTGACCGGACCACAACAGAGCAAAGTCTCGGTGCCGAAGGGGCTCGAAGTATCTGCTCGCCATGGGAATCGACAGGAGGCTATAAGGCGGCCACCCACCCGCGGACGTAACGGCGGTCCGATGGGACCCGAGCGCGACGCCACGAGCGGCCGGCCGTCTCGCAAGCCGAAGGGCGTATGGGACGGCGATCGGCCGCTTCGGCGAACCTGCGTTTGTGCCTCTCAGGGATCGGTCATCGGGCGGTGATCGAACCGCTACTCGCCGACCATCCCGTTGGCCAGTTCGGCGATGATGTCGAGATGGCCGAGGTGGCGGGCGTACTCCTGGACCAGGTGAAAGAGCACCCGTTCCAGCGTCGCCGGCTCGGCCCCGTCCCAGCGGGGGCCAGGCTGGCCGGCCTCCGACAGGTCGTTCGCCTCGATGATGGTGCGACTGCGCTCCCCTTGCTCCCGTAGCGCCGAGACGAGGACGTCGGCAGTCTCTGTTGAGGCGACGTACCAGCGATCGTCGCGGTGGTCGCCCCACGGGTCCTCGATGCTGCGGCCGGCGAAACCCCACTCGAGCCAACGCATCTCGACGAAGGTGAGGTGCTTGACCAACTCCAGTGGCGTCCATCCTGACGGCAGGTGGCTGCGCGTCTGCTCGGCGGCGTCGAGGGCTTCGACCTTGTCGATGATTCGGCCGCGGAAGTAGTCGAGGTAGCCGAGGAACACCGCGGCTCTCGACGGGGCAGGCAGCGTTGGACTGGGAAAGGCGGCGTCGCTCACGGCACGATCATCGCCTACCGGGGCCCGCGGCGTAACCGCTGACGACGTCCCAGTCGCCGATCCCCCAGCGGCACAAACGGTCGTTCGTCTCGACGATGGCCGCGCCGGTCCCGCAGCACGTTCGGTTTGCGGGACGGGCCTGCCGGTCAGGTCACTACGGCGGCGGTGAGGCGAGATACGAGCTGAGCCATGGCTTCCCGAAGCTCGACCCCGCCTTCGACCCGGAAGCCGAAGGGGAGACGCGCCAGCCACTCGCTTGCGTACATCGCGGGGTTGCTCGTGGTGCCGACGAGCCTGCAGCCAGTATCGGACGGCTCGAGTCGGCCCATGGGAGGTCGGATCCAGCGGGCGACCTCGTCGAAGGGGGCGTCGAAACTGACCGTGGTCTGGAACTCCCAGCCGCGCCCGAGGTGCTCTTCGAGCTCCGCGACCGCGTCGAGGTGCTCGGGCGGCTCGAAGCTGCGGGCGGTGGGGGCAACGGCGCCGACCCGGTCGATCCGATAGGCCCGGGTTGCAGCCGAGCGCTGCGAGTAGCAGAGCAGGTACCAGTACCCGTGCCGGGTCACGACCGCCCACGGGTCGACGTGTTCTTCCCATGACGCGCCGCTACCGGAGGTGTAGGCGATGCGGACCCGCTGTCGTGCGGCTGAGGCGGCGACAAGGGCGGCGATGGCGGCAGGGTCGGGTCGCAGAACTGAGCGCTCCGAAGCGCCCGAGGCGTGCCGCCAGACGATGCCTGCCTGGGCCCGTACGGCCTCGGGCAGCACGGAGATCACCTTGTCCATGGCGGCACCGAGGACGCCCTCCTCGTCGCTGCCGCCCGGTCCCGCTTCGAGGACCGCCATGACCAGGCTGAGGGCCTGGGCCTCGCTGAAGATGACCGGTGCCAGCCTCACGCCCTTCCCGAGCCGGTAGCCGCCGTAGCGGCCGCGAGCCGACTCGATCGGTATGCCAGCCTCGCGGAGGATGGCGATGTAACGACGTGCCGCTCGCTCGGTGACACCCAAGTGATCGGCAAGCTCGGCTGCCCTGATCCCGGGGCGCGCGCCGAGGGCTTCGAGCGCTCGGAGCGCCCGAGTCGTCGGGCTGGCATCGGCGGGCATGGGGACAAAAGTAGAAGGTTCTGGGTTGAAATAGGAAGCGTATCGTCCTGAATGGTCCCTACAGTGATGCGCAAGTCGGGGTCGGTGCGCCCCGGAGTGAAGAGGAAGGGGGGAACCATGGACATCGTGCTCATTGCCGGGCTGTGGCTCGACGGGTCCGCCTGGGCCGACGTGGCGGACGTGCTCCGGGGGCTCGGCCACCACCCCGTGGCGGTCACTCTTCCCGGCCAGGGGGGCGGGGCGGCTTCGGCCACCCTCGACGACCAGGTCGTAGCGGTCCTCGCCGTGGTGGACGCCGCCGCAGGCCGACCCATGGTGGTGGGCCACTCCGCCGCGGCCACGCTGGCCTGGATGACCGCGGATGCCCGGTCGGAGAAGGTGGCCAAGGTCGTCCTCGTCGGCGGGTTTCCCTCCGCCAACGGGCAGCCCTACTTCGGCTTCCTCGAACCGACCGACGGGGCGCTTTCCTTCCCCGGCTGGGAAGCCTTCGACGGCCCGGACTCCGCCGACCTGGACGAGGAGGCACGACGCCGCTTCGAGGCTGCCGCCATACCCGTACCAGCGGCGGTGGCCGAAGGGGTGGTGCGCCTGTCCGACGAGCGACGCTTCGACGTGCCGGTCGTGGTCGTCTGCCCCGAGTTCTGCCCCGCCGACGCGCGTGGTTGGATCGACACCGGCAAGATCCCGGAGCTCGCCAGAGCCAGGCAGGTCGAGTACCTCGACATCGACTCGGGACACTGGCCGATGCTCACCAAGCCCGCCGAGCTTGCCCACCTCTTGGCCGAGGCCGCCGATGCCTGACCCCCTTCCCACTCCCGAAGAGCCGTCGTACACGACCCGGCCGCTCGACGCGTCCACCTGGGACGCCTTCGCCGACCTGGTCGAGCGCAACAACGGGATCTACGGCGGCTGCTGGTGCGCCCCCAATCACGCCGAGTACCAGCGAGGGGTGAGCGACCCCCGCACCCTCAAGCACGAGCTGGTCCACGCCGGGCGCGCCCACGCCGCGCTCGTGTTCAACGAGGACGGCCGCGCCGAAGGTTGGTGCCAGTACGGCAGTCCCGACGAGCTCAACCTGAAGCACGGCCGCGCCTACCGGGCGGACCCACCGCCCCCGGCGCGCTGGCGGATCGCCTGCATCTTCGTCGACAAGGCCCATCGCGGCCAAGGCATCGCGCGGGTCGCCCTCCGAGGCGCCCTCGAGCAGATCGCGGCCGCAGGAGGCGGTCTCACCGAGGCGATCTCCGAGACCACCGCCGGTCGCCAAGCCCAAGGCAGGTTCCTCTTCAGCGCGACCGTGGAACTCTTCGAGCAGTACGGCTTCACCCGCCTCCGCCAGGTCGGAAAGCACGCCTGGATAGTCAGCCGGCTGGTCGACCCCGCCACGATCCCCGCTCGAAGCCACACGATCGATCAGGCTCGAAGAGCTACGACATGAAGTCTCGAACGCAGGGAATGTGGTGGGGCACCGCCATCGAGGCGCCGATCCAGGCGCCTTGGCGAGCTTCTACTCCGAGTTGCTCGGGGGGCCCGTCGGGCACGAGGAACTAGGTACGGCCATTTTAGCTGCGCCCGAAGGCTCCATTTTCCTGGTGTTCCAGCAGGCGACCGACTATGAAATCCCCGTGTGGCTGCCGGCCCGGGGCGAGCAGCACCCGATGATGCACCTCGACTTCCAGCTCGGCGACCTCGATTCGGCTACCGCAGAGGCGGTCGCCCTCGGGGCGACCATGGCCGACCACCAACCGCACGAGAACGGCCGGGTTCTCCTCGATCCCGTCGGGCATGCCTTCTGCCTCTGCCGCGACGACGGTTAGGACTTCGAGCGCTCACTGGCAAGTACCGAGCAGCCGGACTCCGAGCAAAAGGGCAGCGTCCCGGTATCTCCAGCGAGCCGTGATTGCCGGAAGGGGATCGTCATACGGGACGAACGACAAGACTGCGCCGGACCCAACGTGCTGTCGTTCCATCTGCCGCCGGCAAGGCCATGCCGCGCCTCGGCGACTTTGTCTTTCAAGCAAACCCTTGACCTTGACCTCGCGTCAATGTTGCACGATGTGGCTATGAGCAACCCGCACGGTTCGTGGCCCCGGGTAGGCGTCCCCACCACGGTCCATTCCTCTGCCGCCGCTGACGACAGGCTGGCGGGCGGCAGGCGCCGGGAGCAGCCGCCTATCAGACCGCCGTCCGGCGGCGGTACCGCCTTGGCGGTCGAGGCCCGAGGGGTTCGCAAGTCCTTTGGCGACCAGCTGGTGCTCGACGGGATCGATCTCGAGGTGCCTGAGGGAGCGGTGTTCGCCTTGTTGGGTCCCAACGGGTCAGGCAAGACCACGACGGTTCGGATCCTCTCGACGCTGTTGGGCGCCGATGCCGGCACGGTCCGGGTCGCCGGCTGCGACGTGGTCACCGAGGCGGACTCGGTGCGAACCGTGATCGGGGTGACCGGGCAGTTCTCGGCGGTGGACGGGCTGCTCAGCGGCCGGGAGAACCTGGAGTTGATGGCCGACTTGAACCACCTCGAGCGCCGTGCCGGCCGCCAGCGGATCGCCGAGCTGCTCGAGCGCTTCGACCTGGCCGACGCGGCAGGCAAACCGGCGCGCACCTACTCAGGTGGCATGCGCCGCCGTCTCGACCTGGCAATGACCCTGGTCGGCCAGCCACGGATCATCTTCTTGGACGAACCGACCACCGGGCTCGACCCCCGGGGACGCCACGCCATGTGGGGGCTCATCCGGGCCCTGGTCGCCGACGAGGGGGTCACGATCTTGTTGACCACCCAGTATCTCGACGAGGCGGACCGCCTCGCCGACCGCATCGCCGTGTTGGACCACGGGGTCCTTGTCGCAGAGGGCACCCCCGCCGAGCTCAAGGCTCGCGTCCCCGGCGGCCACATCCGCTTGGGGTTCTCCGACCCCAAGGACCTGGACTGCGCTGCCCGGCTCCTGTCCGCTGCGGGACGTGACGACGAGACGCTCAGCCTTACGATCCCCGCCGACGGCGCCGTCGCCACGGTACGGGCCGTCCTCGCCCGCCTCGACACCCACGGCATCGAGATAGAGAGCCTGTCGATTCACACCCCCGACCTCGACGACGTGTTCTTCGCCGTCACCGGCCAACCCAGCACCGGCCAACCCAGCCCCAAGGACGGAAGTCGATGACCGCCAGCTACGCCGCCCGAGACATCTCCACGTTGCTTCGACGCAGACTGCGCCACATCCGCCGCTACCCGTCCCTGACCCTGTTCTTGGTGGGGATACCCGTGGTGTTCATGCTGCTGTTCGTCTACGTCTTCGGGGCCACCCTCGGCAAGGGGATCGGAGCAAGGATCGCCGGGCCGGTCGGCGGCCGATCTGGCTACGCCACCTATGTCGCTCCCGCGATCATCTTGCTCACGGTGGCGTCCGCCGCGACCGCCACCGCCATGTCGGTGGCCACCGACATGACCGAAGGCATCGTCGACCGGTTCCGCACCATGGCCATCTGGCGGCCCGCAGTACTGGCCAGCCACGTGGTGGGCAGTATGATCCAAACCCTGATTGCCGTGGTCGTCGTCATCGCCGTCGCGCTCATGGTGGGCTTCCGGCCCCATGCCGGGATGGTCGCCTGGCTCGCCGCGCTAGGTGTGCTGGCCATGATCAACCTCGCCCTCACCTGGCTCGGTGTCGCCTTGGGTGTCGTGGCCAAAAGCGTGCAGACGGCGAGCAACACCCCCATGTTCTTGCTGCTCCTGCCGTTCCTGGGCAGCGGTTTCGTCCCGACCGCCTCGATGCCCGTCGGGCTGCGCCAGTTCGCCACCTACCAGCCGTTCACCGCATTCACCGACACCCTGCGCGCCCTGTGGAGCGGTGGCCCGATCGGAGATCACGCCGCGGTGTCCGCAGCCTGGTGCGCCGGGATCGCCGTAGTCGGCTTCGTCTGGGCGCTGTCGCGCTATGACCGGGGCCCGGCCGCGGCGCCGGCAACCCAGTGACCCGGCCTGGCGCTGCGCCGCGGGCGCGACCTGGGGGTGCAGTGTTGACTATCGGCCAGCTCGCCGCGCACGTCGGTGTCACGATCCGCGCCATCCGCCACTACCACCAACGCGGTCTGCTCGCCGAGCCGACCCGTGACCGCTCCGGCTACCGCCGATACGGCGCCCAAGCCGTGATCGACCTGATCCGCATCAAGACCCTCGTCGACGCTGGCGTCCCCCTCGACCGGGTCCGCCACCTCCTCGACGCCGAGCCCACCGAGTTCGCCTCCGCTATCGCGGATATCGACCAGAGGCTCCAAGAACGGATCAACGACCTCGAACAGCTCCGCCGGCAGCTCCCAAAGCTAAGGGCCGGCGACAGGCTCTTCCTGCCCGCCGAGGTCACCGAGCTCCTCGACCAGATGGCGCTCGCTCGGTGTCAGCGAACGCTCCATGACCCTCGAACGCGACGGCTGGATACTACTGACGGGCCGCATACCTGACCAGGTGCCCAAGCTGGCGGCAGACAAGAGCGATGCCCTGGCCGACCCCGACTTCGCCCGCCTGTACCTGGCCTTCGACCGGGCCTACGACTGGGACCCCGACGACCCCCGCCTCGCCGGGCTCGCCGCCGACGTTGCCGCCTGGATGGCAAAGCAACCCCCCAGCTCCCCGCCGCAGTCCGATACCGCGATCTCCACCATCAACAGGTTGCTGTCGGCCGAGGTAGCCACCGAGTCGCCCGCATGGGATCGCCTCGGCGAGCTGTCCCGCGCTCAGCTCGCCCCAAGGCATAAGGCGGCGCGCCCAGTCCGCCAGCCACGAGGCGGGACCTCGGCGACCCCGAACGTGACGAGGAGATCCCGCCGGAGTCGCTGATGTCCGAAAGTCACGGCGACCGGGTGGTCAGGCACCTCCAAGACGCCGTCTCGCCCCGAAGGCCGATCGTGCTGCGGGTTGGCCATGACCGGAAGGAGGGGGATCCGGGGGTCCTTCGCCGCTGGAGCTCATCAGCGGCGCTGTCCACGGTCTCACCACGGGGCGGAGCATGGCTCTTCGAGCTCTCCCCGGTTATCGCGATTCATCCTTGACCCTGACGTAACGTCAGGCTTTAGCGTGTCCATCGCCGGCGCGACCGCGGCGGTAGGAGTGAAGGTGACTGGTAATGACCGCACACGAAGCCAAGGTCTGGAAGGTCGGCAAGTTGGCGGCCGAGACGGGGCTGACGGTACGGGCATTGCACCACTACGACCATCTCGGTCTGGTGAGCCCCTCGGCACGCACCGCAGCCGGGTACCGGCTGTACGTGGAGTCCGACGTGGCGCGGCTCTACCAGGTGCTGGCGTTACGGCAGCTGGGGTTGTCGCTCGACGCGATCGGCGAGGTCCTAGACGGGGCGTCGTCGATCGAGGGATTGCTCGAACGGCACCGGGCTTACCTCGACCGTCAGATGATCGCCATCCGCACCCTGCGGGCGCAGCTGGCCAGCGTGGCTGACGCTTCGAAGGGCGGCGAGGCGGTCTCGGTCACCGACTTCTTGGAACTCATCCGAAAGGTGATCACCGTGGACGACACAGTGAAGCAGTACTTCAGCGACGAGCAGTTGGCCGATCTGGCTGAGCGGCGAGCCCAGCTCGGAGAGCAGGCCATCACCCAGGTTCAAGAAGCGTGGCCAAAGTTGATCGCCCAGGTGCAGGCGGCCGTCGACGCCGGCCTCGACCCGGCTGCACCGCAGGCGCAGAAGCTGGCGGCCGAGTGGATGGGCCTGCTCCAACAGTTCCACGGCGGCGACGAGGGGCTCCGAGACTCGCTCTATCGCATGCAGGCCGAGAACGCTCAGCACATCGAACAGCAGCATGGCGGACCTTCCCCCGCGCTGCTGGAGTTCATCAAAGCTGCCAACGCCGCCCGGGCGTGACAGGGCCGGTGGTGGGCGGCGTCATCGTGCGTCGCCCACGACCCCCGCCCGTGCTCGCGGCATTCCCGTAACACGATCGGCTTGCGGGTACCGGCTTGCGGCATGGATCAAGAAAGACAGAACGAATATTTGGTCTGGGGAGCCTGGGATCTCGGACCTGATCAGCCGCTCGGATAGATCCTTCTGTGTCGGCGACGCGGGCCAACCGGTGGTGACCTCCCCTCGCCGCCGACGTCAGGCCGTGGTGCGCAGCGCTACCTTGATCGCGAGTTCCAGCGGTGAGGTACCGGCCACCGGGTCGAATGAGGTGTTGATCCATCCCCGGGGATGCAGCGGTGGCTGGGCGAGGA
>Ga0209012_1002594_pt1 | contig 15370 bp, 15 predicted proteins | sample RS3BMetagenome_FD_184735 | JGI IMG/M metagenome (GOLD analysis project Ga0209012, IMG submission 184735) | Ferric oxide microbial mat and aquatic microbial communities from Rainbow Spring, Yellowstone National Park, USA - RS3B (SPAdes) (version 3) ...
TATACCAACGCCGGATATAAGACCACTAAACACTCCCAATGTAGTAGGGGCTTTGGGCATAACCAATGCGAATATTATGTATAGAATAAGCGGTATGATGCTGATTTTGTAATAGAACGCAAGTGCTTCGCCGATTTTTCTCTCTTTTTGGGTTGCACTATTCGGGTGCAACATCATATTAAACCCTTCTTTTAGTCGTCTATAATTATCATCGAACCACGCTAAAAGGGAGGTACAAAAACATTTAAACCTTTGTAAAGTAAGTGCCGGTGTTTATGGATGCAGGGCTGCGACTTATACGATCCGGGACTCAGAAGCAGAGCTTGCAAATACTTAAGCTAAAGTTTTATGCAGGGTTGTTTGAGCCGCTCCCCTCTATCCTGCTTATGGTATTGCCCTCTATATCTTCATTGCCAAGAGATTTCCCTGAAATTCCAAAGTTCAAAAATATAAATATCTCTGACGCGTCAAGGCTGTCCGAGGTCGGTCGGGGTCCTGAGAAGTGACCCCATACCTGATGTCTCTGTAGGCTCCTGTAATGCTTTTCCTTTCAATAAGTTATACATGCTCCTTGCATGGTGCTCGGCTAGTTTCTGCAGCTCTTTCCTTAGCTCCTCATACTCAGGCTGTGCGTTAGCATCAGGGTATAGTGACCGTAGATGTATGTTTGTCTGTGAGAACATAGTTATCAATTCATCATTACTTCTTAGTTCTGAAGTTTCCCACCTGCTTATACTTGCAGTATACGCAAGATCTACCCTATATATCATGTCTGCCAGCTCCTTCTTCTTTTCTATGTCGGTCTCCTTGTTGAACATATTCACAAGGTGCTTTGTTGCGTGGTTGAAGTGTGTTTCTTCGTTCCTTTCACTCTTTAAGACCTCTGCCTTGGCAGATATGACTGCGGTGTATAGCTGCAGGGCGTGCTCCATCGTCAGTTTGCGGCTCGTTATCTCTTCCTCGTATTTCTTGTATTCTGACTCGACCAATTCCTTTTGCTTAGGGTTTACCTTTAGGTAGTGATCAAGATCGTTCAGCCACTCGTTCATGGCCGACTTAGACTTCCAGCCGTAGTATGGGCCTTCTGTGGTTGTAGGGGCAGACTGCCCATTATCCTTCGAACTTTCTGATGGAACTTTAGCTCCTATCTCATCTTTTATTTTTTGCGTGTTGAAATCATAATTTGATATGTATTTCTTTAACATGTTAAGAACTGGTTCTACTTCATTCTTGGGCTTTCCGACTTCGGCACTATTTCTTGCGTTTCTGTTGAGTTCACCGAGTACGGAGACTATGAGGTACGCTCTTCCAACATTTTCCATGACCTCTGGGTTACTGAATATTTCATCTATTATATCATTAATGGTGGTGGCACGTTTCTGCGATATGTCCGAAGATTCTGCCCTTCCTATATGTGGCCCTATCCTTCCTTTAATTCTTTCCCAGTAGGTTGTGGCAAATTCCGCTGTCATCTTCTTGCCCTGCTTCTCCGCCAGCTTCTGCGCTTTATTCATATCTTTGAGAAGTTCACGGAAGCTATTAGACAGATTAACTGCATCGTTAAAGCGGTCATTGTTCTTTAGGAATTTCAACGCTTCCTCTTCGGTCTTTATATTAGTAAGTTCAGTTATTAGCTCCGTTTTGCCTGAGTCGATACCAGTATATACCATTTTAAGCAGTGCTGTAGCCGGATCCTTTACAAATTCAGCGAGACGCTTATACTCTTCTTCTGTAGCCTTCATCACTTTATTGGTGGTCTCTATTTCCTCGAAAAGCTTCAGATGCTTCTCTGCATCCTCCACCTCCTTAAGCTTAGCATCTATCTTTGATTGCGTCTTTTTGATCTTACTTTCCAGGCTCGAGATCTCTTTCTTCAGATTTTTTAACTCCTTATCCAATTCATTCTTCTGGACCTCGGTTATGTTGGGGTCTTGTTTCTGTTTTTCTTTCGTATCCTTTTCTTTTTGTTTTTCATTTGAATCATTCTGTAATTCCTGCTTTTTTGCTTCTAGCTCTTCATTTTGCTTCTTGTCTAGCTCGAGCTTTTTCTGGTATTCTGTCTTTTTATTATCTATATCTCCCAGATTTGATATACCTGCTTCATTCATCAAATCAGAGAGGTGATCTCTACGCTTTTCGATTTCGGCTTCTTTACCCCTTATCTTTTCTTCTAAGCTGTTTTTTATTGTACTACTTCCCTCAACTATTGATGAGATAGTTTTAACAAACGAATTTGTGTCCTCCTTCAAACTTTTTGATATTTTTTCATCTTCTGTCTCCTTAGAACGTTTTGCACCTTTGAATCCCACCATATTTATACACCATTTTTCATTAATATTATAAGAATTTCCAGATATTTAAATATTTTCATTTAGTATTCGAGTAGGCCGTTGAATAATACAAGCACAGACAGGCCTATCAATGGGTATATGCTGGCGAGAGTGTACTTTAGGTATGCGATGAAGAGAAGCAAATTGTAAATCACTATAAAGAACGCCGAAGAAGAGCTGAACAACAGATAAGATGCCTTTTTCAGTTTCAGGCGAGATCTAAATACAGGTATAAAGAACACCGCCCCAAGCAACATTCCCAAGCCGATACTTAATACTTTACTGCGTAAACCTTTCCACAATTGAAATCTTTATTCACGAAGTGAGTTGTGCACAGCCGGTTCACTTTCTTTTGCTTCAAGCAATGCGACTGCCGCCATTATTACGGCAGCATATGACCAAGCAAGGTTCTGCACCGGCTTATAACCGTTCAGCGCATAGAAATTGTTCATGTCCACTTCGCTTGCTGGATTAATGATTTCCTGTTCCGGATAAGAACCATCGTACTTATTTATTACGTAATCTAATATCTTAGCACCTTTTTCGTACATGCCTTTGCCTATATAGTATTCGGCGAATGCAAGCCCGAGAAGCAGCCACCTGCCGCCCTTGTAGTAGGTATCGCCAGCGAAACGTATCGGAAGCATGTTGCCGTTGAAAAGCTTCCTTTCCATCCCGCTTATGGTATTGCCTTCTATATCTTCATTGCCAAGAGATTTCCCTGAAATTTCAAAGTTCAAAAATACAAATATCTCCGACGCGTCAAGACTATCAGAGAGTGGTGCATTTTCGAATGGTTTCTTTTCGCTATACAGGGTGTTGTCCTTTATAAAAAATTTTTTCAAGAAAGCCGTGGGACCTCCGGGAAACAGCCTGTTTTTTATGCCTTCTATAGTATCAGGGCTTATTCCTATTTCATACTTTACTGAGAGCTCCTTCAAAGATTCAAACCCCGCATGTATTGATGCAATATCATATGAATGCAGCAGGTGCGGGCTTATCTCCCAGGCAGAGGCGCACTCTGTTATATATATCTTGCCCAGATACTCTGCAATTTCACGTGCATGAACGTTTAAGAAGCTGATTTCATTGGCATCCAGTCCAAAAAGCCTTGATTTCTCATTTAATGAGTAGAGTATAAGCGGTATAGAGTCGTATTGTATAAGCCAGCTCCTATTTACTCCAAGCTCCTTTTTGTCATCTATTGAATTGCCAGAATAGAGCTTTCCTGAAGGGCCCACTCTCGAGGGCATATGGTGTGAAAGGCTGAAGAAATCCGAATTTTCGAAAGAGATCTCATCCAGCGATCTGATGTTTTGCGAGAAGTTTTCTATTGCTCGCAGGTTAAAATTTATTATATGCACCGCAGAGTCTCTTGCCGCAGCTGCATTTTGTGCACCTGCTCTGCCGGCAAAATCCGCATATCTCAGCAGTGATACTGCGATCCAGGATGAATCCCTGAACCAGTGTGGATGGTACCACGCATAGTCTGCCGAAGCCGAGATATAACCGCTGTCTGTCGTTTTGCCTATCAGGTAGTCTGCGGCCTGCGAAGCAGCCGCAAAGTAGCGGTTTCTCTCTAACTCGCTGATACCTGTCCTAATTCCCGCTTTGCCAGAGCCCGATTTGTTGAGGGTCAAATCCATGCAACAGACCTCTTATTATACGGGTGGTGCACGCACTGTCTCATGGCATGCGCACGATACGCTGCCGATCTCGCAATGCGCCTCATCCGGCCGCCCAACCCCTAATCGCAGATTATTTCTTTGCGTCAATTGCTATCCAGACCAGGTCTGCTACAAGTATTATAATACCCAATACAAGCCACTGTAAAACGTGATAGCTTGTAGCAGTCCAGTAAAGGTCCGCCAGCAGTATTATCACACCCAACGCTACTCCAAGTTTGTTAGTCATGGTTATGCGTAAGCTGAAAGGTTTTAAAAAACATATTGTTGTAAGCTTTACACTCAATAAAACAATTACCTTCATCACTTTTAAGCTGGTTTCGATCTTAGGGTGCAGATCTTTATGCTCTCGAAAGAGAATACCATTCTTGCGGTTATAGTGCTAGGAACCCTGATGTCATCGATAGACTCTACTATCGTCCTGCTGGCATTTCCTGCAATGACACAGGCCCTCCATTCAAACATATCCACAATAATCTGGGTAATACTGATTTACCTGCTAGTCGTTGCGATATTCTCGACGCAGTTCGGCAGGATAGGCGATATATACGGCAGGAGCAGGATGTTCAACCTCGGGTTTGCGGTGTTCACCATCGCCTCGTTTCTCTGTGGCATTGCTCCCAGCGATATAAGCCTTATTGCGTTCAGGGCTCTGCAGGCAATCGGTGGTGCGCTGATTGCGTCAAACAGCAGCGCCATAATAGCTGATACATTCGAAAGGCACAGGATCGGCAAGGCATACGGGTATACAAGCCTGAGCTGGAATGTTGGTTCCATACTCGGCATACTGCTTGGCGGAATAATAACTACAACTATAGGCTACAGATATATATTCTTCATCAATGTTCCAATAGGCATAATTGCGGTGCTGCTCGGGCTGAAATATCTAAAAGACAACTACAGAAGCAATGACAAAATTGACCTGCAGGGCATGACAGCTCTCGGCATCGCCATAGGCCTGATCGCCTATGCTGGAATAAACTACGCCTCAGCGGGCTTAAACATCACAAATGAGATAATGCTAATGCTTGGCATCGCATCTCTTGTTGTATTTATAATGCTTGAGAAGAAAGTGAAGATGCCCACGATAAACTTCAGCATGTTTAAAAACAGGATTTTCAGAAACTCCCTGCTTGCCTCCCTCTTCCAGGGCCTTGGCTTTATGGGGGTAACATTCATGCTCATAATGTACCTGCAAGGCGTAAGAGGTTATTCACCGCTGTATGCGTCATTGATATTATTCCCGGGCTATGCGATAAGCGCAATCTTTGCACCCTACATGGGCAGGCGCTCGGATAAATTCGGTGCAAGACCTATAGCAACAGCCGGCATACTATTCATGATCGCAGGTGTATTATTCTATATCGCAGTGCTCAACGTAAGCACTCCTTACTATTACATAATCCTTGGCACTATAATAACTGGTTTTGGCGGAGCAATGTTCTGGCCTTCAAACAACAGCGCGGTTATGGCGAATGTTAATGCAGAGATGCGCGGAGCTGCATCCGGGACGCTAAGGCTGTTCGGCAACTTTGGAATAATAGGCAGTTTTGTAATTGCATTTGTTGCCGCCGCATCTTCCATACCGCGCTATATGGCGTTTCAGATTTTTGCGGGAACATCAAAGGTTATAGGAGGCATAGGCGGCGAGTTTGTCGGGGGCATGCACGCTGCGTTTATTGTGCTGTTGATAATGCTGATAATTGCGGGCATATTCTCTTTTGTCAGAGGAAGGGAGAACAGGAGCGATAAAAGCGTATAGCCACGGGGAAATAAGCATTACCGCAGGCGTGGGGATTGCAATTGCAACTACACCTTTCTTTTTTTCTTCATCTCTGGTATGGTAAATCTGTTCCAGAAAACCTTGTAGAGCCTTAGCTTATCAGGCAGCGCGCGCAGCCCTGGTATATAAGGCAAAAAGAGAAGCAATGCAAAGACAACTACTGCTATTACACCATTCTCAAGATCGCTCCACCACGGTATGCCTGCGGTGAATATCTCAAGATAGTTATATGGCAGGGTCCAGTAGCTGCCTATCTGCCACCATATTCCGCCTGCCTTTATCATTCCAAGCTGTGAGGTGCGCAGCCCGTACTTAGTGGCTGTGCTCTGCAGCACGCGCGTGTCAGAGAGGAATCTTATCACGTAGGTATAATTGAGCCCGCTTGCAACCTCGCCCTGCAGCATCTGCTGATATGTGCCTCCCTGCGCAAGCTTTACAAGAGACGCAGTCGACTCTATGAGCGGGTTTGTTGAATTTGATGCACTTGCAAATGTCCAGTTTCCTTTGAAAAAGCGATATGCACTATCAAAAGTCTGCATGCGCTGCGAGGAGTTTTCCATGAAGTACAATGAAAGCCAGTTCCTCGCCCCTAGGCTGGAGTTTATGTATTCGTCATACGGCTTTACGAAGTAAACCATAGAGGTATTGAATGTGTATGGGTCTATCGTATCAAAATATGTTGCGGTATTGGAGCTCTGGTTGAGCTCCTTGAGCAGCGTTGACGCCATTATGCCCGGGCTTGACTGCGCTACGCTTTGTATAGTGAGCGGAGGGATATAAGGCGCACGCAGAAAGACCGCAAACACGATTACTATAGCAAGCACATACACCATGCGCCTGTACATTGACCTGTGGTTTGCTGGGACCATGCTGTAAGGTATATCGCTCCGATACGGCTTGTTTAGCCCTTTGCTTTTAACGAGCATATAATGCGTGAAGATGAGCACAACAAGCAACAATGGAACTATTGCCACATGCCAGCCGAGAAGCGCCCCGTTGTTGAGGGGGTTTACCCAGTATCCGAGCCCGAGTCCGTTCCACAGGTCCGCGCCAGCCTTGTCATTCCACTGTGATACAAAATCCCCGCGCAGGCCTATGCCGAAGGCGTATTCAAGGAAGACAAGAAGCAGCAGCACAACGCCTATCATCCATACAAGCCTTTTCTGCCTGTATGCTGAGGTAAAAAGCTGCACAGTGAAGTGGAGCAGTATGAGTGTTACAAAGGCTTCCGCAGCCCACAGGTGTATGCTTCTAACAAATGCTCCAGCAGAGGTCAGATCCCACCAGTATGGGCCGAATATAAGCATTATAATGCCTGTAGCGGCGAGTATTGCAAAGAGCTCAAGCAAATATACCCCAATTGTAAAGAAGAAGTTATTTCCGTATGAGGGCACCTCGTTTATATAGAAGAATTTCATAAGTGCCGAGAGTGTGGATGTGTTCGATTCATTGCGTGCTTTGCCGCTATCGTCATTCGCATTCAGATTCAAGTCTTCTTTCTCTGTTGTGTCCAATTCTAAGACCCATCATGTGCCGCATATGCGATAAACAAAATAACAGCCATATTATCTGACGCTGCGTTTGCGCTTGCTTATAAAAGACAGCACTGCTTCCATCACCGCTTCTTTGATCTTTGGATCTAACGGACCGGAATCCTTTCCTGTTTTAACGGAATATGCTACCGATACCCCGTATGCATTCTGTGATATGTGCTCTATCTGTATCGCAACGCCCCTGTTGGCGTTATACTTTTTCAACGCGGCCCTTATAACTCTCTTCAGTTCTGCAAAGCTTATGTCGCTTGTAAGTTCTATCCTGAATCTAAGTGCACGCGTCTCTGACCTGTGGTGGTTTATAACAAGGGCTTGGTTGAGGATACTGTTTGGTACATAAAGCGGTATGTTGTTCTCTATTATCTCAGTATACAGCAGGCCTATTTTGTTAACAACTCCGTTGTAGCCGGGTATGAACTCTTCGTGCGGATATGTTGATGGCATCCTGCTGTACTGCCATGTCTGCACTGTTATGTAGTCGCCAGGCTCAAAGGGCTTTGCAATAATCATCGATATGCCTGAGAAAACGTTGCTCAGAGTAGATTGTGCGGCAAGACCGAGCACTATTCCAAGGAAGCCAGCACTTATCAGCAGGCCCGTAACATTTATGTGCATAAGATATAGTGCGATTATTGCTACTGTTGTATACGCTATTATGCTGAACAGCCTCGAGATAGTGCCTGCCTCCTGCTTCACTCCATTTTTCTTTATGTACTCGTTTATTGCACGCGCAATTAGCGCCGATAGTAGAACTCCGAACACAAGCACGACTATTGCGGTAAGCCACGAGGCATAATCCTTGTTCACGTTAAGGAAGAGCAGCAGTGTATATAGTACAGCAACAAGGAGCGCGAATATTATTATAAAAACGGCAATCTTGAAAAGCTCACCGTGGGTGATCCTACCGCGCTGCTCGCCTGCATTAGGTATATTGTTTCGAATCTCCATCTCTCGTATTTGCAAGCGAATTTATTTATAAGTTGCATTGATCTTGCAGACCCCACTCCAGGATCACTATCCACCACCTTGTTCCGCTATAATGGTTTGCTATCGCGGTAAAATTTTACTTTGTTGCCCTGGCATGCAGCACAAGAATTTTATACGCGCAAGTAAAAAATATTCAACATGGTAGAAAACATGGACGAAAAAAATAAGCATGGTGTAATAAGGATACTGGCGTTTGCAGGAAGCCTCAGAAAGGACTCGTACAATAAGGCACTCGTGGAAACGGCAAAGGAACTGGCTCCTGAGAATGTGGAAATTGAAGTATTTGATCTTGCACCGATACCCCTCTTCAACCAGGATTTGGAGCAGGAGATGCCGAAAGCTGTAAAGGAGTTCAAAAACAAGATAAAGGGGGCTGACGCAATACTTATAGCCACGCCGGAGTACAACCGCTCTATACCTGGGGTGCTGAAGAATGCAATAGACTGGGCTTCGAGGCCGTCTGCTGATAATTCCTTCAACGACAAGCCCGTAGCAGTGTTTGGGGCCACGGGAGGCGGGCTCATAGGCACCTCTGCGGCGCAGCTGCACATGCGCCAGATCTTTTCATTCCTCAATATGCATCCGGTTGAAAAGCCGCAGGTGTATATCACTGGAGCCTCAGAAAAGATAGAGGGCGGCAGAGTCGTGGATGAGCAGACACGTGAGCTCATAAAGGAGCTGGTGCAGGCTCTTGTACAGTGGACTCTGCGCCTAAGAGGCAATAAGGAGAGCAGTTGAAGCGCAAAGGCAAAATTCAGAAGAAATGCGCACACCGCCTTTCTAATTTTTCTATATGTTTTTAAACGCCTCTACTACTCCGTTTTTTACCGAATCAAAATCAAGTGCCTCAAAATTGTTAACAAGACCCCTAAGGTCATTCCAATAAGGCCTCAATTCCTCAATTCTTCTGTTAAATGATTTAGAAGAAAACCTTTCCGCTACGCCATAACGCTTAAACTTGTCATGTATGAGGCCTATGCTTATTACTGTCTTCAATACAACTGCAAGGAAGTAGAGATCGTAGAGGTCCCTGCCTTTGTGTCTTGTATAAATTGCCCGCACCTTTTCTGCAAGCATCTCCTCTTTCTTCATGACTAGTATTTTGGCAACATCATATCCGTTCGAGAGCACTACCTGCTCCGGCTCGAGCACCACTTCTTCGATGCTACAATCTATGTGTATATTTATGCTCTCTTCTACGCCGTATTTAAACCTTAGCAAATACCTTCGTAATTTTCCATTGCTCTCTATCTCGCTCTCCCAGTCATTTACTATCTCATATTTCCCCTTTGCTGATATATCCTCTATCGCGCCATCTATTCTTAAATATGCTTCTTCAGAATCTACAGAAAAGTCTAAATCCTCTGAAAATCTTTCGCTACCGTAGAAAAAGGCCGCGGCAGTGCCACCCTTAAATACAATGCCATTATTTCTTTTGAATATATTTATGAGCAAGTCCCTCAAAATACTCAATTGCGCTTTCTGCTTCTCGCCTAGCCATACGCTCTCGAATATGCCCAACTAATCACCATATATATGCCATTTGCTATCAAGCACGCCTTTCTTTGCGAGCTTTATATAGGTTGTTGAACGATAAGGAATAAGAGCATCTGCATTAACTCCTAGCCTCTCCAAATAATAACCAAGCAGGCTTGCTGTACTCCTTTTTCCTGAGCGAATAGCATAGGTGCACAATTTATCAATATTGAGCTTGCCGCGTTTTATCGCGTGTTCAAGCTCCTCAGCTAAATATAGCCTGCCATGCAGATAAAGGTCATCTATAAAGACCTTTTCTGGCTCTGCAATTACGGGTCCGTTTGCAAACGAGATATAACCATATATAAATCCTTTCTTGACTTTATAGAACCTTATCTTCCTGCCCTTTATCGTTATGCTTTTGTGATATCTCGTTGCTATTACCTCGATCTCTTTAGGTATCTGCGTTGTAAGTGCGTAATGCTCTAGTGCAGAATACAGCGAGATATAGGAATTTGGTATAAGCCTTGATGCAATAGTATCTAGCTTAGTGCCTGGCAGGTAATACTTGCCCCGCTCTATCCTTTCAATTTTCTTTACTTTTAAAAGCCTTAGAAGATAAAGAGCAGTATAGCCACGGGGCTTGCCAAGTATGGTGCTTGCTGCCTCTACACTAAACACAGGCATACCAAGCGCAGAGAGCCGGCCTATGAATTCATGCGAGTCCATAATCAAATTGGGCAGCAAAGATATTTATTTCTATGTTTTTTGATTAGTTTTAATTATCAAATGATAATTATAAAATACAATAAAATAGATACGGAATACCATCGCAATCGCAGATAGGCTCTGACGAGGTTAGAGAAATGCGCCTGCTCTGCTGTAAATATTCACGCAGATGGCAACGAGAAGGTTGCCTGTCTAATATTGGAGGTCCTTTCGAGGTACTGTCCATATATTTTCAATCTGCTCTTTGAGCCAAAAGTATATACCGAGCTATTTTGATATATTTTGTGCGATCTTTTTCGCTGTAGCTCTAAGTTGATCAAGGCTAAGCTTCGCTCCGTTATGCCTTTCGGAATAGGTTTTCCAATATACGGGCTTTCCACTACTTGGTTCAAATCCATCGTTCTCGTATCTTGGTATTACATGTATGTGGAGATGATTCACCGTTCCGCCTGAGCCCTTTCCATCGAATATCTCTATCTTTACAGAGTCGGTATTATATGTGCGTTTTACTGCCGTTGCAACCTTTTGCACTACTAATGCAAGCTGTGCAACCTCTTCAGGCGGCATATCCGTAATAAGAGAGTAATGCTTGACTGGTACGACAAGCACATGCCCTTCATCTACGGCCGGATTGGCGTCCATAAATGCAACTACTCCGTCTTCCCTGTATACTGTAGCTATATTGTCATCTTTGCCAAGCTCAAGTTTGCAGAAGTCAAACCTGGTATCTTTATCTTCTTCTTTAGACACGGTAAGACCTATGAGATCGACCTTCTATTAAGTATTAGCACATTTGGATTTAAAAAGCTTCTTTATATTACACCATCTAACTTGGGTGGGTTTTTATTTTATTAAGGTCTTAATACCATCAAATATTTTTTAATCTCTCGAAAAATGGTATCTAGAACAGCATTTTTCGACGATAAAACTCCCAGCTTTTATATCTACAGGCTCTTTTTCCATAGTCTGGGCTATTATTTATTTTCTGAATGCTGTTCTTTAATATTCGTGAGCTCTTTTAATAACTCACCCTCAAATTTTATCCATTTAAACTTCGTTTGCTGCTCAATTTTAGGATTCAGCAATATTGCATTTATAAAGTATAATTCAGCGTACAAAAACTTTTCGTTATATTGATTATTACTTCTAACTATATCAAGAAACTCCGTAGCTTTGCTTTTATCTTCCCAATATAAAGAAAGAAAAAGGTACGCTTTGTCAAATTCCCTGAAAAGATAATTTCCATTTTCAAAATCTATTAGGTAAAGTTTACCTTTTTCTGACATTATAATATTTGCAGTTCTAAAATCGCCATGAGTAAGATAACCATCTATAATGTTAGGTGGAAAAAGATTTACAAGAATCCCGTCTCTTGTTTTTCCTTTTTCAAAAGGCACTCTTTCAACAAACTTATATAATTCATTTGCCGAGAGGATATCAAGCGCAGACTTTACGCTAAGCGGAGTGCCTTCTATATACTCAAAAAAGAGGGTATTAGTTTCGTAATCTATTCTCTTTATTTCTGGTACGTTAAAGTAGTTCTTAAATTTTTCAAGGAATTCAATCTCTGCAAGCATTCGGTCTTTTAGCAGAAAATGCTTTGCAACACTGTCATCCCTGAGCTGGACTGTGTTATAATTGGAACCTAATATTTTGAATTTTGTATCTATTGGCATAGATCTACCAGCCATCCGTTTTCTAAAATCTGAGTATAGTTTTTATCTTTTGGTGAAAGTAGGGCAACCCTGCATCCAAAGTTATAGATTGGTAAAAGATCTCGCATGCTATCTCCGATATATATTATTTCCTCAGGCTTGTACCCTGTAGTTTTAAATACATTCTCATAAAATTCTTTGCTTGGTTTTTTATATGACGAATTACCGAATACGCCTGCAAAATATTCCTCCACTCTATTCCCTCTAAGTTCATCGATAACCATCCTCTCGCTGTTGTTCGTAAGGATAAAAGTTGGCAAATTTATTTTTTTAAGTTGCTCGATCAACCATGTATTTAATATGCTACCTTTTTTAAATGCCTTTATATAAGCGGCTATCACTTTATTTATCTCTACTTCACTTACACCATTTACTACAAAAAAATCTCTAACGTTTAAATAGCCACCATTCTCTTCCATAAATTTTTTATAATCAATTTTATATACTATGCCAAATATTTTGGCTACTTCATTTAACACTTCGCCCAAATCGCCTCTCAACATCAACGTATCGTCGTAGTCTAAGAATATAGCTTTTATTTTACCATAAAAGTTGTCTTTTAGAATTTCATTTATCATTATGGGAAGCATCTCACAATATCCTCTATCTAAGCCGTGTATAGTACCATCTTTTAAGCTTGCATAATATGGGCAACCGTTGCCACAAATGAGTATAAATGGGCATTTTTTACACTCTTCTTTATTCACTGGGGTGATACTATTCCATTCTAAGATAGTTTCGTCCGACTTAAAGTTATATTCTTCTGGCACAATATCTTTGAAGTATCTTCCACTTCCTATAAATGCTTGACAAGGACCAATTTTTCCATCTGCAGATATCACAATCTGGTTTCCGGCACCGGCACAGTCTTTAAGATGTGGCCTCTCATCTATTATTGCATTAAGTCTTCTCATTACTCTATCCTCGTATATACCATATTTTTTGAAAATTCTAAAGGCATTATAAATTTGCAGCATTACCAGTTTAAAATCTTCAACAGTTATTGGATTGCCAAACTCTGATTCCATAGGTGGATTAAAACCAACGCCATTTATTTTACCCTTAAATGTATCTACAACCCATCTTGCTATTTGAGGTAAGAAGTTAATATTATATTTAGTTATCGTAATTGAAAGGCTAACATTTACGCCCTTATCGATATATTTCCAAATATTTTTAAATGCTAAATCAAAAGCCGAATCCCCTATCTTTGTCACGCGCCCTTTGTCGTTTAGATCCTTCGGCCCGTCTAAGGATATTGAAAGATTTACTCTAAATTTTTTGAATTCGTCTGCAAGCTCATCATTATATATAGAGCCATTTGTATTTATTGAAATTTCTATAGGCTTCCTATGATATTTTTGTTTCTGCTCATTAATGTGGTTTATAGCATTTAGAACAAGTTCTTTATTAAGTAGAGGTTCTCCGCCATAGAATATAAAGTGGAGTTTATCATTAGAATTTGCAAAGGCGTAATCCACCCACTTAATAACATCATCAACCTTAGCAGTGCTTCTATTTTGTGTATTAAAATTATTTTCTATAAAACAATACCTGCAATTAAAATTACATGCGTCTGTAGAAATTATGTAAACTATGCGTAAGCTAGGTGAACCGATTTGCTTTTTATAAAATTCTATAAAATTTTCAGAATAACTTTGGTCTACATATATTTTTTTCTCTCTAAGCGCTTTATTTATATCCGGTTCTACATTTATACTCTTTATTTTATCCCACTCTTCTTTTGAAAAAGAGGCCAGAGTTTGCTTGTATGGGAGGTAGAGGTATATATTATCCAGGGTCTCAAAAGAATAAATATAAGGGTTAAGCTCGACCCGGTTCAATACCGCACCCAGTTTAGTGTTAAAGTTCAATAATCACAGAATGCACACGCTGCTGGCCCTGAGCAAGTACAATCGCAATAGCCACAGTAGCCACATGAACAATTACATTCAACGGCGTAGACCCTGGAAATTGCAGGATTAGAAAGTTTTATATTTAGCAAACCTAATAGCTTATCTTTATTTTTACTGTCATCCATAAAATCCCCTATTAAGCTATTTATGGTTAAATATTTAAATCTTCTTAAGGCGGCATATTGTCTAATTAAACTTTTAGCCTGTTTAGTTTAATAAGTCTCTTTTCGATTAAACTTATTTTAATAAAAACGGCATTAATTAAACAAATCGCCTATTTTGTTTAATTCGGCTGCAGTTTTGAGTTTACTTATAATTTATAAAGGTTTAAAGTAAATTATAAGTAATTACTTTAAGTTTACTTATAACTTATAATGGCTTAAAGTATTAGAAGTAAATTATAAGTTATTTTAAATAGCGGACTAAATCTCGCATTTTGTAGCCCATTATACAAAAAAGCCTATTTTTGTATAGTCCATTATACAAAAGCAAGATTACCCAATTAATTATTTAATTTTTGCCTTAGAATTAATATTGTTGTATAAGAGGCGCATAAATGCAAGATAAAAAAGGCAGCGTTGAAGTAAACGGTGGCGAAGGCGTCGGTGCCATCAGCAATTCGATTGATACAATAGCGCAGATAAGACAGTTCTTTGCAGCGCTTCTTACATATCTCGGAGGCAGCAGGCACGCACATCTGACCTTTTCATATAGCAACAAGGACGATTCGAAGTCGCTGCAAGAGGTTTGGATTATAAACGAGCAGTCTGACGCGCTTAGTTTTTCAGAGGTTCGCACGTATAACAGAACACTTGATTTTGATGCGTTTGCAGAGAGAGTAACAAGGAATATGCTAAAATACAACTACGCTGGACTTCTATACAGAGTGGTTAAGAAGAAGCCAGAAACGCACAGCCAATATGCCGAGCTCAGAAGTTACTTCCTTGCTGTTGAAAATAAAAGGCTTGCATATCATCAGTTTTCTGCAAAGGAGGTGCAGGCTGACTGCAATACAGATTCTGTTACAGGCAAACCCCTTGAGCCTGAGGATAATGTAGTATACTGCGGCATAGGAGACGACAAAATATACAATCTAACCAATGATTGAAATTAGCATTTCCACTTTCCAAATTCAATTTCACTTCCCAACTCATTACTAGTAATCATTTTGTTTCATTCAAAATCTAAAGCATCAC
>Ga0209012_1002599_pt1 | contig 15353 bp, 12 predicted proteins | sample RS3BMetagenome_FD_184735 | JGI IMG/M metagenome (GOLD analysis project Ga0209012, IMG submission 184735) | Ferric oxide microbial mat and aquatic microbial communities from Rainbow Spring, Yellowstone National Park, USA - RS3B (SPAdes) (version 3) ...
CCTCGCACGCTACGAGGACACCGTTAGCGTCGTCGGCCCAGTTGGGGCCGCCGTCAAGCGTGGAGCCGACCATAAGACCGGGCCTCGCCCGGCAGGTGGCTGTGAAGCGCGGAAGGGACGCAGCCGCAAGGCTGCCGAACAACCCCGAGACGGGGTGCAAGTCGCGTGAGCACTAAAAATCACTCACTTGCAACGGCTAAAAGCTGTGCTCGTCGTCAGGAAACGTCCCGGACGCGACTTCGTCCGCGTACTGTGTTGCCGCGCGGTGCAACTCGCCGCCGACGTCACCGAAGCGCTTGACGAATTTGGCCGTTTTGCCGTTGGTGAGTCCGGCCATGTCCTGCCACACCAGCACCTGGGCGTCGCAGTTACGGCCCGCGCCGATCCCGACTGTCGGGACCGTCAGCTTGCCGGTGATCTGGGTGGCCAGTTCGGCCGGCACCATCTCCATCACCACGGCGAACGCACCGGCCTCGGCGACGGCGAGCGCGTCGTGGATGGTCTGCTCGGCGGCGTCCCCGCGACCCTGCACCCGGAAGCCGCCCAGGGTGTTGACGCTCTGCGGGGTGAAGCCGACGTGTGCCATCACCGGGATGCCGGCGGCGGTCAGCGCCGCGATCTGCGGGGCGACCCGCTCGCCGCCTTCCAGTTTGACCGCATGCGCGCCACCTTCCTTCATGAAGCGGATCGCGGCGTCGAGTGCGGCGGCGGGGCCGGCCTCATAGCTGCCGAACGGCAGATCGGCGACCACCAGGGCGTGCGGTGCGCCGCGCACGACGCCGCGTACCAGGGGGATCAGTTCGTCGACGGAGACCGGCACCGTGGTGTCGTAGCCGTAGACGACGTTGGCAGCCGAGTCGCCGACCAGCAGCACGGGGATGCCGGCCTCATCGAAGATCCGGGCGGTGGAGTAGTCGTAGGCGGTGAGCATCGCCCACTTGTCGCCTTCGGCCTTCATTTTCTGCAGGTGGTGGATGCGGGTCTTGGCCCGCGGGCTCGCGGAGTGGGCGCCGTAAACAGTCGAATCAGACATCGTTGTCCCTAGTGGTGGTCTGGTCGATCCTCGAGGCCCTTCCGGGTCCCCGGGTTCGTCTGACCCAACTAGTGTGCCACCTCGGGTCGGCTCTGTGGACTGCTGGCCCCGGTGGACTTCCTCACATCAGGGCCCATCCTGCGATTTCAGTACCACCCCCTGGCGACGGACATACCATCGGCGCATGCAGCGCCTCAGCGGACTCGACGCCAGCTTCCTGTATCTCGAAACCCCCTCACAGCCGTTGCATGTCTGCTCGATTCTCGAACTCGACACCTCCACGATGCCGGGCGGCTACACCTTTGACCGGCTGCGTGACGAATTGGCGGTGCGGATCAAAGCAATGCCGGAGTTCCGCGAGAAGCTGGCCGACAGTGCTTTCAATCTTGACCATCCAGTGTGGGTAGAGGACAACGACTTTGATGTCAATCGGCACCTGCATCGGATTGGTCTGCCGCCGCCGGGCGGACGTGTCGAGCTCGCCGAGATCGCCGGCCACATCGCCTCGTTGCCGTTGGACCGCACCCGCCCGCTGTGGGAGATGTGGGTGGTCGAGGGGGTCGCGGGCACCAACGCCCAGCAGGGCGGTCGGCTGGCCGTGATGACCAAGGTGCACCACGCCGCGGTGGACGGCGTGACGGGCGCCAACCTGATGTCTCAGCTGTGCAGCACCGAGGCGGACGCCCCGGCCCCTGAACCGGTCGACGGCGTCGGCGGCGCCAATGAGCTCGAGATCGCGCTGACCGGTGCGGTGAAATTTGCGGCCAGGCCGCTGCGCTTTGCCAACGCGCTGACTGACACTGCATCGACCGTGGTCAAGACGCTGCTGCGGGCACGCAGCGGGCAGACGATGGCACCGCCGTTCGCGGCGCCGCGAACAGCGTTCAACGACACCATCACCTCGCATCGCAACATCGCCTATGCACAGTTGGACCTCGCGGACGTCAAGAGGGCCAAGGACCATTTCGACGTCAAGGTCAACGACGTGGTGATGGCTCTGGTGTCGGGAGTCCTGCGGCAATTCTTGCTCGACCGCGGCGAGCTGCCGGATTCGTCGCTGGTGGCGATGGTGCCGGTATCGGTGCACGGCAAGTCGGACCGGCCTGGGCGTAACCAGGTTTCCGGCATGTTTGCCAGCCTGCAGACCCACATCGCCGACCCGGTCGAGCGGATCAAGGCCATCGCTGAGGGGAACTCGGTTGCCAAACAACACAGTTCGGCGATCAAGGCAACGCTTTTGCAGGACTGGTCGCAGTTCGCCGCGCCCGCGGTGTTCGGGATGGCGATGCGGGCCTACGCGCGGACCAGCCTCACCAAGCGCATTCCGGTGCACAACCTGGTGGTCTCGAATGTGCCCGGGCCCCAGGTGCCGTTGTATTTCCTGGGTAGCGAGGTCAAGGCCATGTATCCGCTCGGGCCGATCTTCCAGGGTTCGGGCCTCAACATCACTGTGATGTCGCTGACCGGCAAACTCGACGTCGGGATCATCGCGTGCCCCGAGCTGCTGCCCGACCTGTGGGAGTTGGCCGACGACTTTGCGGTCGGGATGGAAGAACTGTTGCTCGCGACACGGTAGACGGCCAGCGACCCGGAGCCCGCGCTGACGCATGGCACCATGGCTGGCATGGGGATTCCTCGCCGCGGCAAGAGTGCGCGCACGATGCTGATCTGGACCGTGGTGACGGTCGTCGCGGTGACGGTGGCCGGTTGCACGCATGTCGTGAAGGGGCACCCGCTGATGTACGGGCCCAAAGTCGGCCAGCCGGTGGAGTGGGGCCCGTGCCGCGTCGTCGGTGGTGGTGCACCGGCGAAGCTGCCGGGTGGTGCCCAATGCGGCAAACTCGCCGTGCCGGTCGACTACCGCCACCGCAATGGCGATGCGATGACACTGGGACTCGTCCGCTTCCCCGCGACCGGGGATAAGGTCGGCTCACTGGTGATCAACCCCGGTGGGCCGGGAGAGTCCGGCATCGAGGCCGCCGTGGGGCTCGTGCAGTCGTTGCCGCCACAGATCCGGGAGAAATTCGACCTCGTCGGCTTCGACCCTCGCGGGGTGGCGACGTCGCGGCCCGCGATCTGGTGCAACTCCGATGCCGACAACGACCGGCTGCGCACCGAAACACAAGTGGACTACAGCCCGGCCGGGGTGGCGCACATCGAGGAGGAGACCAAGGAGTACGTCGCCCGCTGCGTCGCCAAGATGGGCAAGAAGTTCTTGGCGAACGTCGGAACAGAAAACGTCGCGCGCGATCTCGACACCATCCGGGAGGCGTTGGGCGACAACAAACTGACATTCCTGGGTTACTCCTACGGCACCCGGATCGGCGCCGCGTACGCAGAAGCCTTCCCCAAGAACATCCGGGCGATGATCCTCGATGGTGCCATCGACCCCAATGCCGACCCGGTCGAGTCAGACTTGCGGCAGGCCAAGGGTTTTCAGGATGCCTTCGACGACTACGCGAAAGACTGCGCCAAATCGCCGACCTGCCCGTTGGGCACCGACCCGGCCAAAGCCGTTGACGTCTATCACCATCTGGTCTATGCGATGGTCGACAAGAACAACACTATGCGTGGCATACCCATGCCCACCAAGGATCCGCGCGGCTTGAGCTACAGCGACGCGATCATCGGAACCATCATGGCGCTGTATTCGCCGACCTTCTGGCATCACCTGACGACTGGGTTGACCGAGCTGTCCCACCACCGTGGCGACGTCATGCTCGAATTGGCCGACCTCTATATGCGCCGAGACAAGCGTGGCCACTACAACAACTCCACCGACGCGCGGGTGGCCGTCAACTGCGTGGACCAACCGCCGGTCAAGGATCGCGCCAAGGTCATCGACGAGGACCGCCGCTCCCGCGAGGTCGCGCCCTTCATGAACTACGGAAAGTTCACCGGCGACGCGCCTCTGGGCACCTGCGCGTTCTGGCCGGTACCGCCGACGAGCAAGCCGCACCCCATCTCTGTGGCCGGGCTGACGCCGACCCTGGTGGTGTCCACCACACACGATCCGGCCACGCCCTATCGGGCCGGCGTCGACCTGGCCACCCAGTTGAAGGGTGGGCTGCTCACCTACGACGGCACCCAACACACGGTGGTGTTCCAGGGCAACAGCTGCATCGACGACTATGCGACGGCCTACCTCGTCAGCGGTACTGTGCCGTCGAAAGGCGCTAAATGCTAGCACCGCCCGCGATCGGCCTTGACAACGAAACATCATGGCCGCGTGATCGATAACGAGACCAAGGTGTGACCGATACCGATCCGGTCTGTGGCCGCCGCATGCCACGATTGTTCACTATGTGGCGCATGAGACGAACGAGCTCAACGCTGCTTTCCCTGATGCTGACGGCGTCAGTGACGGTTTCCGCGGCGCCGCTGTCGGCAGCGATGCCCGGATATGACGCAGGGCCGACGCCCAGCCCGGCGGCGCCGCAGCCGGCCTCGGCGCCGCGGCTGAACTGGGGGAATTGCAGCCAGCTGGTCAAAAGCCCCGATGACGTGCCCGGAGCGCAATGCGGGACGGTCGAGGTTCCGGTCGACTACGCGAATCCTGCTGGCGCGCAAGTGCAACTCGCGGTGATCCGGATCCCGGCGACCGGGCCGCGGATCGGAGCGTTACTGGTCAACCCGGGCGGGCCCGGGGCGTCGGCGGTCGACATGGTTGCTGCAATGGGGCCAGACCTGGCGGGCTCCGAAGTCAGCCGCCGTTTCGACCTCATCGGCTTCGACCCGCGCGGCGTCGGCCATTCCACGCCCGGCCTGCGCTGCCAGACCGACGCCGAGGTGGACGCCTACCGTCGCGATCCGATGGTCGATTACAGCCCGGCGGGCGTAGCGCACATCGAGCAGGTCTACCGGCAGCTCGCTGCGCGCTGCGTCGCCCGCAACGGCTCGGCATTCCTGGAGAACGTCGGAACCGCTTCTGCTGCGCGCGACATGGATGCGGTACGCGAGGCGCTCGGCGATGACCAGATCAACTACCTGGGCTACAGCTACGGCACCGAACTAGGGACCGAGTACCTCGAACGCTTCGGTGACCACGTCCGGGCGATGGTGCTCGACGGCGCCATCGACCCGAGCATCGGCCCGATCGACGAGCTGATCAACCAGCAGGCCGGGTTCCAGACCGCGTTCAACGACTACGCCGCGGACTGCGCCCGCTCGACCGACTGCCCGCTGGGCACCGACCCCAACCAGTGGGTCGTCCGCTACCACCAGCTGATCGACCCGCTGGTATCCAGGCCGGCGCCGACGTCCGAAGGCCGCCCCCTGGGCTATTCCGACGCGATCACGGGCACCATCAACGCGCTCTACACCCCGCAGTTCTGGAAATACCTGACCAGTGGGCTTCTCGGTCTGCGCCGCGGTACCGATCCCGGGGATCTGCTGGTACTGGCCGACGAGTATTACGGCCGCGACGCCCAGGGGCATTACAACAGCTCTCAGGATGCGTTCAACGCGATCCGTTGTGTCGACGCGCCCGAGCCGACTGACCCGGCGACATGGGCGGACACCGATCACCGGATTCGTCAGGTCGCGCCGTTCTCGTCGTATGGCCAGTTCACCGGTCACGCCCCACGCGACCTGTGCGCGCTGTGGCCGGTGCCGGCGACATCGGCGCCGCATTCGGTCGCACCGGTGGCCCCGGGCAAAGTTATCGTCGTGTCCACCACGCACGACCCGGCGACCCCGTACCAGGCCGGTGTCAATCTGGCCCACCAACTGGGTGCCGATCTGATCAGTTTCGAGGGTACCCAGCACACTGTGACGTTCAATGGAAACGAGTGTGTCGACAACGCGGTGGTGCGTTACCTAATCGACGGCATCGCGCCAGGAAACTTACGGTGTTAAGCCGCGCCTGTAACACAGATTTAACGCTGCGTGCATACTGTTCGCATTATGGATCGTCAGAAGGAATTCGTGCTCCGCACGTTGGAGGAACGGGACATTCGATTCGTCCGGCTGTGGTTTACCGACGTGCTCGGTTTCCTCAAGTCGGTCGCGATCGCACCCGCCGAACTCGAGGGCGCGTTCGAAGAAGGTATCGGCTTCGACGGCTCGTCCATCGAGGGCTTCGCCCGGGTTTCGGAATCCGATACCGTCGCCCATCCCGACCCGTCGACGTTCCAGGTGTTGCCGTGGACCACGCGCTCCGGTCATCACCACTCGGCCCGGATGTTCTGCGATGTCAAGATGCCCGACGGCTCGCCGTCGTGGGCGGACCCGCGCCACGTTCTGCGTCGTCAGCTGGGCAAAGCCAACGACCTGGGTTTCTCCTGCTACGTGCATCCCGAGATCGAATTCTTCCTGTTGGAAGCTGGTCCCGAAGACGGAACCGAACCGGTGCCGGCCGACAACGCGGGCTACTTCGATCAGGCCGTCCACTCCGCTTCCAACTTCCGTCGGCACGCGATCGACGCACTGGAATCCATGGGTATCTCGGTCGAGTTCAGCCATCACGAAGGTGCGCCCGGCCAGCAGGAGATCGACCTGCGCTTCGCCGACGCGCTGTCGATGGCCGACAACGTGATGACTTTCCGCTACTTGATCAAAGAGGTCGCGTTGAACGAGGGAGCGCGGGCGACGTTCATGCCCAAGCCTTTCGGTCAATATCCGGGCTCGGCCATGCACACTCACATGAGCTTGTTCGAGGGTGAGGTCAACGCATTCCACAGCCCGGACGACCCGCTGCAGCTCTCCGACGTGGCCAAATCGTTCATCGCCGGGATTCTCGAGCACGCCAGCGAGATCAGCGCCGTGACCAACCAGTGGGTCAACTCCTATAAGCGGCTGGTGCTCGGCGGCGAGGCGCCTACCGCAGCGTCGTGGGGCGCGGCGAACCGCTCAGCGTTGGTTCGAATCCCGATGTACAGCCCGCACAAGACGTCGTCGCGCCGCATCGAGGTGCGCAGCCCCGACTCCGCCTGCAATCCCTATCTCACGTTCGCCGTGCTGCTGGCGGCCGGGCTGCGCGGCGTGGAGAAGGGTTACGTCCTGGGCCCGCAGGCCGAGGACAACGTCTGGGACCTCACCCCCACCGAGCGCCGCGCGATGGGTTACCGCGAACTGCCGTCCAGCCTGGACGAGGCGCTGCGGGCCATGGAAAGCTCCGAGCTCGTTGCAGAAGCGCTGGGCGAGCACGTGTTCGATTTCTTCTTGCGCAACAAGCGCGCGGAGTGGGCGAACTACCGCCGCCACGTCACGCCTTATGAGCTGAAGACCTACCTGTCGCTCTAGACAAGCACTGGCGATCAGGATGCAGCCAAGATCTGCACACGGTTGCGCTACCGTCAACGTCATGAGCCAACCAGTGACAGAACGGCCAAAGGTCCCCAGCCTCGGCCGCCTCGGGTTGGTCGACGAGCGCGCGAGCGCCAATGTGGCGCAGCTGGCTTGGAACACCGAAGAACGCATTGATCTGCTGTGGTCGCTGTCGCGGGCACCCGACGCCGACGCCGCCCTGTGCGCGATGGTCCGGCTCGCCGAGGCGCTCGGCGACACGTGGGCTGAACTCGACGAAGCATTATTCACCGACCGCTGCCTGCGTGGCCGGCTGTTCGGTGTGCTCGGGTCATCCTTGGCGTTGGGGGACCACCTGGTCGCCAATCCGCAGGCCTGGCATTTGTTGCAGGGCAACGTGAAGCTGCCGTCGCCGGAGAAATTGCGGGCCGAGTTCGCCGCATGCGTTGCCGAACCCGCCACCTCCGCGGGGTCGCCTGCGTGGCGGCTGCGCAAGCTGTACCGCAACCGGTTGCTGGTGCTGGCCGCGCTGGATCTGGCACCCATTGTCGAGAACGAGCCGGTGTTGCCCTTTCGATCGGTGGGCGCTCATCTGGCCGACCTCGCCGACGCCGCGCTCGGGGCGGCGCTGTCTGTCGCCGAGGCCACCGTCTGCGGGGACGACACTCCGCCGCGGCTGGCGATCATCGCGATGGGCAAATGCGGTGCGCGCGAACTCAATTACGTCAGCGACGTCGACGTCATCTTCGTTGCCGAGCCGGCCGACCAAGTCTCCGCGCGGATCGCCGCCGAGCTGACGCGGCTGGCCTCGGAAGCCTTCTTCCAAGTCGATGCCGGGCTGCGCCCGGAGGGCCGGCACGGCGAATTGGTCCGCACCCTCGACTCGCATGTCGCCTACTACCAGCAGTGGGCCAAGACCTGGGAGTTTCAGGCGCTGCTCAAAGCGCGTCCGGCCGCCGGGGACTCCGAGTTGGGCAAGCGGTACATCGACACGCTGATGCCGATGGTCTGGAACGCCTGCGAGCGTAAGGATTTCGTGCCCGAGGTCCAGGCGATGCGCCGGCGCGTCGAGCAGCTGGTACCCGCCGGCGTTCGGAGCCGTGAGCTCAAACTAGGCACCGGTGGGCTGCGCGACGTCGAGTTCGCGGTGCAGCTTCTGCAACTCGTGCACGGTCGCACCGACGATTCGCTGCACGTATCCTCGACGGTCGACGCGCTGGCCGCGCTGGGCGCCGGCGGCTATGTCGGTCGTGATGACACGGCCAACCTGACCGCGTCGTACGAGTTTCTTCGCCTGCTGGAACACCGACTGCAGTTGCAGCGACTCAAGCGAACCCACATGCTGCCGGCGTCCGACGACGACGAGGCGATGCGCTGGCTGGCTCGGGCGGCGCACATCCGCCCCGACGGCAGCCACAACAGGCTCGAGGTGCTCCGCGAGGAACTGAAACGTCACAACCTGCGGGTGTCGCGGCTGCACACCAAGCTGTTCTACCAACCACTGTTGGAATCGCTTGCACCCGAAGGTCTGGAGTTCTCCGAGGGGATGACACCCGCGGCCGCGGAGCGCCAACTGGCGGCCCTCGGTTACGACGCTCCGCGCAGCGCGCTGGCCCACCTTTCGGCGCTGATCAACCAGAGCGGCCGTCGGGGCCGGGTCCAGTCGGTGCTGTTGCCCCGACTGCTGGACTGGCTTTCTGACACTCCTGATCCTGATGCGGGGCTGCTGGCCTACCGCCGGCTCAGCGAGGTGATGACCTCGCAGCGCTGGTATCTGTCCACGCTGCGGGACAAGCCTTCGGTGGCCAAGCGATTGATGCACGTGCTGGGCACCTCGACCTACGTGCCGGAGCTGCTGATGCGGGCGCCGGAGGTGGTGCAGAACTACAGCGACGGGCCGGCCGGGCCGAAGTTGTTGGATGTCGACCCCGAGGCGGTGGCCGGTGGTCTGGTGGTCTCGGTCGGCCGGCAGAACGACCCGGTTCGCGCCATCGCCATCGCCCGTTCGCTGCGCCGCCGCGAATTGGCCCGGGTTGCATCGGCCGATCTGCTCGGCATGCTCGACGTCACCGACGTGTGCGCGGCGCTCACCGCCGTCTGGGTCGCCGTGCTGGAGGCCGCGCTGGGGGCGGTGATCCGGGCGAACCTGCCCGACAGCGGCAACGCCCCGGCGTCGATCGCGGTGATCGGGATGGGCCGTCTCGGCGGCCGCGAGCTGGGCTACGGGTCCGATGCCGACGTGCTGTTCGTATGCGAACCGGCTGCGGGTGCGGAGGACTCGGATGCGGTGCGCTGGGCGGTGTCAGTGGCCGAGCAGGTTCGGGCGCTGCTGGGCACCGCCAGCGCCGACCCACCGCTGGAGATTGACGCCAACCTGCGCCCGGAGGGCCGCAGTGGGCCGCTGGTGCGCACGCTCGCGTCGTATGCCGCGTATTACGAGCAATGGGCGGAGCCCTGGGAAATCCAGGCGTTGTTGCGGGCGGACGCGGTCGCCGGTGATCCCGACCTTGGGCAGCGGTTCCTGCGGATGGTCGACAAGACGCGTTATCCCGCCGGCGGGGTGTCCGCCAAGGCTGTGCTGGAAATCCGGCGGATGAAGGCTCGGATCGATTCCGAACGGTTGCCACGCGGCGCCGATCCGAAAACCCACACCAAGTTGGGTCGCGGGGGACTGGCCGACATCGAGTGGGCCGTGCAGCTGCTGCAGCTGCGCTATGCCAGCGAAATCGCAACGTTGCACAACACCTCGACGCTGGCGAGCTTGGACGCCGCCGCCGAGGCCGGCCTGATCGCAGGTGAAGACGCCGACCTGCTACGGGAGGCGTGGCTGACCGCCACCAGGGCCCGCAACGCGCTGGTGTTGGTTCGCGGTAAGCCCAGCGACCAGCTACCCGGGCCGGGGCGGCTGCTCAACACCGTCGCGGTGGCGGCCGGCTGGGCGAGAAACGGTGACGGTGGCGAATTTCTGGACAATTACCTTCGGGTGACGCGGCGCGCAAAGGCGGTCGTGCACAAGATCTTCGACGAATGAGCCGGCCCCGGCCGCGGTGCGGGGCAGGCCTCGGTGTTAGTAAAGAAGCGTGGAATTGCGCTACCAGGTGATGAGCGCCGACGAACACGATCGGCTCGCGGCGATCTACGGCCCGCTGACCGACGACGTGCGCGCGCTGATCCAGGCGGTCCTGCGCACCGACGCCGATCACGACTCCATCGGTGCCGCCCGCGCGGCGATCCGATCGGCGATGGAGCTGCTGGACAGCAGACAACGTGACGTGACCACGGTGGTGCGCCACGCCGTTGGGGGACGGCCTGTGGTGTGGGGCAACGCGGTGATCGGCTTGCGCAACGCGATCGCGCCCCCGCTGACCATCCAGCACGGCGACGACGCCACCTCCTGCTGGAGTGAGTTCACCCTCAACTCCGCCTACGAGGGCCCGCCCGGCTGGGTGCACGGCGGGGTCTGCGCCTTGGTCCTCGACCACGTGCTCGGCGAGGCGGCCAGCGCGGGCCTGACCAAGCCGCTGTACACCGGCACCCTCACGCTCCGTTTCGTCCGCGGCACGCCGCTGGGCAGGCTGCGCGCCGAGGCCGCAGTCGAGCGCACCGAAGGAGTCAAATCCTTTGTCTCCGGACGCCTGTCCGACTCCGACGGAATCACCGTGGAGGCCGAAGGGATCTTCATCCAACCGTCCTGGGCGCGGGCAGCCGAATGAAGTTCTACGTCAGCAGCGCGTTCCTGGACACCAAAGAGATCGTCGAAGTCGCCAGGGTCGCCGACAATCTCGGCTATGACGGCATGGCGATACCCGATCACATCGTCAACCTGGAAACGCTGAACACCCCGTACCCCTACACCAAGGACGGCGAGCGTCGCTGGCAGCCGTTCACTGAGTGGCCCGACCCGTGGGTGCTGGTCGGTGCGCTCGCCCAAGTGACGACTCGGCTGCGATTCGTCACCACGGTCTACATTCCGGCAATGCGCAATCCGTACTCGGCGGCCAAAGCCATTGGAACTGCGGCATATCTGGCCGACGGGCGGGTCGAGCTGGGCATCGGTGTCGGGTGGTGTGAAGAAGAGTTCGACCTGATGCAGCAGCCGTTCGCCAAGCGGGGCAAGCGCACCGACGAGATGCTTGAGCTGATGCGGATGCTGTGGTCGCCGGACTGGACGGAATTCGACGGCGAGTTCTATCAGACGCCGAAGCTCGAGATGCAGCCCACACCGCCGCGGATACCGATCTATGTCGGCGGGCTCAGTGACATCGCGCTGCGCCGCGCCGCCCGGTACGACGGCTGGATCGGTGACCTGATCAACACCGAGCAGGCGATCGCCGCTGCCGACCGTATCCGCCAATTGCGAGCCGAAAATGGTTTGTCCATGTGTGATTTCACGATCCTCACGCCGCTGACCGACGCCTTCACGGCCGCGCACTATCAGCGCGCGGAGGATGCTGGTATCACCGGGATTCTGACCATGCCGTGGATGTTCTATTCCGGGCCGGACGCCACGCTGTCGCAGAAGGTCGACGGCATGAAGCGATTCCGCAAGGACCTCGCCCTCGACGTCTGAGTGCGTGCCTGCATGATGAAGGCCATGTCGGAAATCAAGCCGTACCGCATTGACGTTCCTGCCGCTGTTCTCGACGATCTGGCCGAGCGCCTGGCGCGCACCCGGTGGCCGGAGCCCGAGACCGTCGACGACTGGAGCCAGGGCATCCCGCTGGGCTACACCCGCAAGCTGGCCGACTACTGGGCCAACGGCTACGACTGGCGCGCTCGGGAAGCCGCGCTGAACCGCTTCGACCAGTACCTCACCGAAATTGACGGCCTGGATGTCCATTTCATCCACCAGCGGTCGCCGCACGAGGACGCGCTGCCGCTGCTGATTACGCACGGCTGGCCGGGTTCGGTGGTGGAGTTCCACAAGGTGATCGAGCCGCTGGTCAACCCGCCGTCGGGCCGCGCCGAGGACGCCTTCCACGTGATCTGCCCGTCGCTGCCCGGCTATGGGTTTTCCGGTAAGCCGACCGGCACCGGCTGGGGTGTCGAGAAGATCGCCGAGGTGTGGGAGACGCTAGTCGGCCGGCTCGGCTACGGCCGCTACGGCGCGCAGGGCGGTGACTGGGGCGCGGCGGTGACGACCCAGATCGGCCGCAACGGTGGCCGTTGCGTGGGCATCCACCTGAATATGCCGATCGCGAAACCCGTTAAAGGCGAGGCCGGGTCGGTGGATTACACCGAGGACGATCAACAGGCCCTGGCCGCGTACGTCGAACACCGCAGGTGGGGTACCGGCTACTCCAAGCAACAATCCACCCGGCCGCAGACGCTGGGTTACGGGCTGGTCGACTCGCCGGTGGGTCAGCTGGCGTGGGTGGTCGAGAAGTTCTGGGCGTGGGCGGACTGCGACGGGCATCCCGAAAAAGTTTTCAGCCGTGACGAATTGCTCGACAACGTGATGCTGTACTGGGTCACCGCGAGCGGTGCGTCCTCAGCGCGGCTGTACTGGGAGAGCTTCAACCGGTTCGTCAGCGACGGCCGGGTGGAGCTGCCCACCGGTGTTGCCTCGTTTCCCAAAGAAATCCTGCGCACACCGCGTAGCTGGTGCGAGGCGGCCTACAACATCACGCACTGGACGACGATGCCGCGCGGCGGCCACTTCGCGGCGCTCGAGCAGCCGGAGTTGTACGTCGACGACGTCCGCGCGTTCTTCGCGACGGTGCGGTAACGGTCAGCGCCGCAACCGGCCTCGCCGTCGGCCCTCGAGCGTGTAGCGCCCGCCGCCGGTGAAGACCAGCAGCAGAAAGGCGAAGCAGAACATCACCGAGTGCTCGCCGTGGTTGTTGATCGGCCAGAACCCGCGCGGGAGGTGGACGGTGACATAGGCGTACGCCATCTCACCGGAGGCCAGCGCCGCCGCGGGCCGGGTGAACAACCCGAGCGTGATCAGTGCACCGGTACTCAGCTCGATCCAGCCGGCGTAGAATTCCGGCCACTGTCCCACGGGCGCAACATGACTCGCGGCCGGCCAGCCGATCACCGAAGACAGGCCGTGGCTGAGAAACAACAGCCCGAATACAATCCGGAACACCGACAAGGCGCTCGGTCGAAACGAGCGCAGCCGGGTCTCAAGATTTTGCGCCATGCGCAAACAATAGATGTCACCTATTCGTGCAGCAGACCCGAGCGCGCACGAGTCATCGAACGCTCAAGGCTCTGTCAACCGGAGCGATTAGTTCGACGATCTCACCGCGGATCGCCCAGCGTGAATCGACCGGTTCAGCGGCGAGTAACTCACCAGCAATGCACAGGTGGTCCGCTGGGTCCCACTTGACACCCTCGCGGTAGGGGTAGACGAGCCGCGGCACAACGCCGAGCACGGCCCGGCGTTGATCAAGTAGATGCTTCCGAATCTCTTCGGGATACGCCGGTAGTGCTGCCGCAAGCCGTGCCACGACGACCGGCAATACCGTCGCGTCAGTGTGAGCCTGCAACGCGCAGATCACTCCGTCGAAGATCCCCTTCACCAAATCGGAATTGACGCGCGGCTGAAGCCCGCGCGGTGGCCGAATCTCGACTTTCACGGCGAATAGCGCATCGGGCGCGCGAGACAGATTGACCACCTCGACCTGGCCGCGGGCGAGCGCCAGCCACACCTGTGCAGGGATCTTGTCGCGAGCGAACACCCCCAGGTCAGTCCAGTCGAACGACGCCAGCGTTCGCCCCTGCTGCCAGTCAGCGAAGCTGCCCGACCGCGGCGTGAGCGCATAGCGGTAGCAGAACGGATACTCACCATCAGGCGGAGCCAGCGGCGCAGCAGCACCGTGTTCGAATCGAATCCCGTTGCGGCCAGCGACGCTAAACGAGTCGATGTAGTAGAGCACGACATTCTCAACGTCAGCTTTGGGGCGCTTGTCGCCGAAAAACGTGGCGTGCAGAACCTGCCCAGTTGACGGTTCGAGTTGCTTGCAGCGAGTCTTGATCTCGGCCAGCAGCGCCTTTTGCCAGTCGGGGCGCCGCTCAAACAGGATGTAAGCATCGGCCCAAGCCTCGACGATCGCACTGCCCGGCATCGGTCCGTGGACCTCGTATCGACCCTCTGATACCGGACCCGTAACGGTGGATATGGGTCGTGGGGCGCGTCGATGAGGGTGGCAGGTCCCGCACAGCTGAATCAACTCCCCAACGTGAACGTCGCCCACTGTTCGAGCCCGGCTAGGTCCTCCGCGCAAACTTTGACGTACGGTCCGGTCCACGGGCCGCCGCGTGGGTTCTGACCGCAGATCGTCCTGCAACCGGCATGGTGCAGACGCGCTTCCGCCGCCTTGTGGCTGCCCGCGATGTTGATGACATAGCCGTCAGGGTGGGTTTCGAGCCACGCCAGGCAGCCTGCGTCGTCGTTGCGGAACTCGCGCACGCGCATGGCCTTTTCGATCACTTCGGGGCGCGTCGGAGGAGATGGCGGCGGGCTTTCGCGAAGCGGAGGCGAACCGCGTAGTACAGCCCGAAGTTTGCCGCCCAGGCCAGCAGCCACCAAAACATCGTCACGTCGACCCCCTGTCTCATTCCGTTGTGGCTATCATCGCGTGATGATCCGACAACTTCCGTCGCCGCAGCATCCGCGCAGGGACGCGATGGACGATTAGTGACATGAGGTGCCAGGGGACTCTCTCTCTACGCGGTCGACCGCCTTCTTATCGTTAATCTTCAGTTGTGCGTAGGCACCAGCGACCCCTGCACCATCTGTCTTGTCGAATCGCTCCGCCATACACCGCACTTTTCCACGTCAGTCTTGGGCGGCCTGCGGGCCGACGGCGTTCACGGTAGCGACGAGGAAAGTTCTAGCCGCTTCCAACGAGATAGCCACAGCCGCGCGGCTGGGGCTATCTCGTTGGAATCTGCTGCGTACTGGACCTTTGGTGGAGCAGCATCGCCGCAAGTCAGCGCGTTAGGACTCGCGCAGTAATTGATTAGGTTTTTCGGTTTGGTTTGTCCACACTTGTGGTATGACGCTGCCTGCTGTGGACTCCGATCCGGTCGCCGCCCGTTTGTTGTTGATCCGCCCGCATCTGGA
>Ga0209012_1002606_pt1 | contig 15322 bp, 23 predicted proteins | sample RS3BMetagenome_FD_184735 | JGI IMG/M metagenome (GOLD analysis project Ga0209012, IMG submission 184735) | Ferric oxide microbial mat and aquatic microbial communities from Rainbow Spring, Yellowstone National Park, USA - RS3B (SPAdes) (version 3) ...
GTATCCGTATGATCCTGGACACGGCCGCCCAGGCGGCGGCCGCTTAGCCCCGGCGGCCGGCCGGCCGCCGCGACCACCGCGAGTAGCGATGGTCACGAGGGCCGGCCGGAAAGGTGGGCCCGGGAGGGAGGTAAGCCATGACGGTTGAAGTTGGAATCTATGACGACACTTGGCGGCCGAAGGATGTAATCCACCTGATCCCTGATCCTATCGGGAGCGGCGTCCTAACCACAGATCGGGCCGAGTCGTCCTATGGGTCGCCAGTCCTTGTTGTGGACGGTAAGGTATATGGTCCTGCCGAAGTACCCAAGTATTGGGTCATCGTAGCAGGACCCAGGCCAGATGATGCTGCATGGGGTACGATACCCGCAGATTACCTGCTCAGCCCGGAAGGACAGGACATTTTACGCACACTTGCGGACGAATGGCATCGCTTCATCGAAGCGGCACGGCGTGCTGGATATCAAATTCGCGGGTGAAGAAGGAGGAAAACTCATGGGTGCCACGGTTTACCAGTACAACCTGTCCAACCTGTCAAAGCGAGAGCAGCGCATCGTTGCCCACCTGCGGGCGGGTGGCCGTGTAGGCTATCCAACCCAGGGTGATCCTTACGTGCGTCGCGTATGGTGGGCGATGATCCGTGCCGATTGGATGGAGGATTACCCGGAACTCGACCCACAATACGAGTGGGTCGAAATGCAGGAGGAAAAGGAACCTGGTACTGCGTGGGTACCGGGACCCTTAGTGATCCATCGCTTGGACGAAGCGCTCTGGAGGATCAACAACGCAAGCAAACTCATTTACGCCTAATCGCGTGGGCGGCCCAGCCGCCCCATGCGCGGAGACCCTGCGCATGGGAGGGCCGGGCAGCCGGCCCGGAAGGAGGAACCATTATGGACAAAAACGGCATACCAGATAGTTATATGCGGTTTGACCGCGTTAGCCGCTGGCCGACCGTGTATGTGCCCAAGACGCGCCAATGGTTCATTGTATTTTCCCTGCCCATACCGGAACCCGGAAGGCATTGGCTTCCTGCTGTTGACGTTACCGACATTGCAGACGAACTCAAACTAAACCAAGGCGAAATCGTCAACGGTGAGTGCGTTTGGGGGTCTTGCGAGGCCGTGGCCGAGGCAGGAAGTGAGGGCAGGTACGTGATCATCCACCTGCGGGATGGGACGTGCCAACGCCTGCTGATGGAACTGGCCGTGGATATCTCAATTCCTTTGGTAAACCCCCGACCCGATGAAGTGGTCAAATTGGGGTTTGAATAACCCCAGGTGGCCTGGCATTCAAATGGGGCCCGAGCGCAGGTCCCCCCGCGCACGGCCTGGAGAAGGAGGAGGAGACCATGGAATGGCTCGAAACCGTCAGTCGGGGACGCGAACGCTTCCGGGCCCCTGACGGAAAAGTGTTGGTACTCATGCACCAACACGTTAAGGTGGGTGAGGAGCCCTCGCCCGATGAGATGGGAATCCGTGGAATCCTTGACAGGGCGGGATGCCCGCTCTGCGCGGAGATGGAGACAAACTCCCAAGTCTGCCGCACGGAGGCAGATTGGGATACGTGGCACTTCTCCTCCCAGGAAACGGAGAAGTGCCCAGTCGAAGGGTGTTTTGCCCGTGGCTGCACGGCACACCTCGAGCGTCACGCTTGGGGAGTGCATCTTGTCACCCGCTGCCGCGAATGCGGCAGCTGGGAAAAACCCGGAGAATGCCAGGCCTGCTTCGGGGTCTCCTGGCATCCGCTCTGCTCGGCGTGCTATGAAAAGCACGCCGAAACGCCCAAACATCGGGAAAAGTACGCCGCCTTCCAGGCGGCGGAAGAGGCCTGGCGGGCGGAAATGGCCCGCCGGGCTGCGCAGAAGCGGCTGCAGGAGGAGCGCTACCAGCGCTACCTCCAGCGCAAGGCTGCACGGAAGCGGTAGCGGCGCAGGCTCCCCTGCGCCTCCCGCCCCGCCGACGCGAGGCGGAAGGGGCCGGGGAACGGCCCGGAAGGGGGAAGAAACATGGAGGACTACACCCCCACCCCCGAGCAGCTTGGGGTGGCCTGGAGCCTGGCGTGGCACTACGGCCACGAGTGGGCCCAGGCCATGGCGTCGGTGTTCGCCGACCCGGCGTATGGGGAGTCTGATGACCTATACAGCCTCTCCGCGATCGCCGAGACCACCCGGGCGTCCCGGGTGTCCTACGCGCTCCCGGGGATCGAGTCCCCGGAGGCCGTGGACCACCACGGCGGGACGGCGACCCTGGAGCACACGACTGGCACGGGGCGCCTGCGGTGGGCAGTGTGGACGGATGGATCGGTTCGCTTCACGGTGTATCGGCCTGCTGGTGCGGTCCCCGGGGCTTTTCATCGCCCGGAGGACGATCAGGGCTACTGGGTGTTCGAAGCTGTTCTTGGCCCTGCTTCTCCGCAGGGCCCCCCGCTCAACGGCAGCTGGGGGGAGTACCCCCAGCGGAAGGTATGGGTGAGGTCTCGGGAGGGCGCCTACTCCCGGCACTGGTACGCCCTCGCGGACGCCATTCGGGCGGTCCACGATTGGGATAACGGCAAGGCCCGGGAGCGGGCCCGGGAGTGGATTAAGCAGCAGGAGGACATGGCGGAATACATCCGCCGGTCCAACGAGGAGTGGCGGCGGGCGCACGAGTCGCCGGAGGCTGGTACCTCCGCGCCCCCGGAGGCTGCGGGCACTACCACCATGTAGCCAGGCCCCATCATCCGCCCCCTGGACGGGGGCGGATTTTTTTGCCGCCAGGTCTTGCATAGTGTGGCAACACGTGCTAACATCTGTGCGCAGGCTGCCCGTGGGGGCGGGCAGCGGGGACCGGCAGGCCGGGACCGGTCCCGTGAAGGCAGGCCGGCTGGGCAGTAGACGCGGTGGTGCAGGTGGGCCCTCCAGGGTCCGCCGGCCGGGTGGCGGCGGCCCGCGCGCCGAGAAAACATCCGCCAGCAGGGAGGGCCCCCGAACCCCCCGGGGATCCAGGGAGTGCAAGCCACGTGTCGGGCGGGAACCATGTACAATGTGCGGGCCAGCACGCAGGCCGCCCCGGCGGCCGGTAAATGCCCTGGACCGAAGCGCAGCACCTGCAACGCGCACCTTCAGGGGTGCGTGTTGCATTTTCCAAGGGGGGGTTGGTCATTTGCGCACGGGGCGGCGCGTTGTAGTCTATGTGCCCGATGACCTCTTTGGGCGCGTGGCCTCGTTGGCGAAGGAGCGAGGCCAAACCCTCAGCGTATTCATACGCCGCGCGCTCGAAGAGGCAACCCGCAGAGAGGAGAAGGGAAATGCCCGTTCGGATTGACCCGAAGGATGTTCGCAAGTTTCCTGCCCAGGTCCAAGCCGCCGTTGCGGCAGCGGGGGTCGTGGGCGGCACTCTGAAGCGGACACCGGAGCAGGATATCCGCATTGGCCAGCCGAAGCCGACCATTCGACTGTCCGCGGACCAGGCGATGGATACGGCAGTGCGGGTCGCCGGCCAGCGAATGCGGCAGCTCAAGCCGATGGCGGCCCTGTTGCGCACCGTCCCGACCGCCTGCGACCTGCATCCCATCGGCGGTGCTGCAACCGGTGCATGGGCGTACACCGTGCGGGGGTATGAACGCACGTGGACCGCCCGTTGGTGGTGGGAGGTAGACGTGGACGCGGTGACCGGCCAGGTACTCGGGTTCCGCCAGGTGAGGAGGTAATGGCGATGATACCTGGCATCGACGTGTCCGGGTGGCAGGGCGAAATCGGGTGGGAGGAGGTAGCCCGGTTCGGGATCAAGTGGGCCGGAATTCGGGCGACCTACGGCACCATGCCGGACGGCACATTCAAGCGGAACGTTTCCGATGCGCTAAAAGCAGGCATAAAGGTACTCCCTTATCATTGTTCAACAACAGAATCGCCTGAGAAAGAGGCGAGGAGTTTCCTCGAAGTGGTGGAAGAGGCCATATGGCCAACTGCCGTGGCCATCGATGTTGAGCAGGCATCTGGTCGGTACCAACCTGCCCAAATGGTGCAATGGATCGGCGCGTTCAATTCGGTGTTGAACACAAAGCCTACGAAAACGGTCAGGTTTATCTACAGCAATTGGTCCTTTCTTGAATCCCTATCCCCGCACCTTCCGTCCGGGTTTGCCCCGACCCAACCGACGAGTGGGGCAGGCATGCACTTGTGGCTTGCCGTATGGAGCAATTCCCCTCCCCCGGCACCGGAACCCTGGAGGTTTTGGAGCGCGTGGCAATACTCCAGCCGCGGGGAGATTCCGGGAATCAGGGGCCCCGTGGACCTGGACCTGATGACCGAGGACGCTTTCAACACCGCCTTTGGGGCCCAATCCCCAGGTCAATCGGGTGGCCCACCGACCATCAACGCCTCCGACCTGGCCGCCCTGGAGCGCGTTCGCTCCCTCCTGTCATCCGCCGCCGAAGCCGCCCAGGAGGCCGCCACCCTGATGCGGGGAATCCTTGGCCCGTAGCCGAATTGGCTACGAAGCGGGACCGGCCTGCCAATCCTTTTGTAGTGTGCCGCATACAAGCGTACCCGTATAGCGTCCGACTAAAAATTGGGCCATCGCTTGACTCTGGCCCAACGAGTGGTACACTCGTACCTGAATCAGGTACAGGGGGTGGGAATACGGCAAAGTACCGACCCTTATCCCCTCTGGCACGGGCCAGGTGGGACATGCGGCTCAGTCTGCGCGAACTCGCGCAGATCACCGGATTGAGCAAAACCACCATCGCCGACGTGGAGGCCGGCCGCAGGCACCCCAGCCTGCGCGTCGCCCTCACGCTTTCGCACGCCCTGCATCGCCCTATAGAACAGTTGTTTCCCGACGTAGTGCAGGCGACCGAAGCAGCGAAGGCGGCAGAAGCGCCATGATGCGGCTCCGGGATGTTGCGCGTGACCTCGGCGTGAGCTACGAAACCGCCCGCCAACTTCTCGCCGGCAGCAGCGGGGAGCCCATTCCCCACTTTCGGACCAGCATCCGCGGCCGGATTCTGATTCCGCCCGATGCGTATGGGGCGTGGAAGGCGCGCCAGGCCGAAAGCAGGGTCCAGAAGTTGAGGCCAACTGGTCCCGACCTGGCCGCAATCGAGCGCCGCGAGGGTACACGTACCCGAAGGGGGTGAGTGCGGGGATGGAATCACCGGGACCTTTCCACGGGTACCAGGAGCGCCAGGCTAGGCCCATGACCGTGGAGGAGTTTCGTGGACTCCTCCAGGCCGAACGGGAGCGCCGGGTCAGGGACCTGCTCGCCCGTCCGGCCGTCATTCGTTTCGACAACAGGGAGTGATCGGCATGACAACTGGAGAGGCCGACCCCCGCGTAGGGTCGGCCCAAGAGCAAAGCCCGAAAGAGAGTGTACTACACGCGACGGGCATTGTGCGCCGGGTGGATGACCTGGGGCGGATCGTGCTGCCCAAGAGCCTCCGGCTGGCCCTGGGCTTCACGGCAGGACGGCCGGTGGAGATCGAGCTTCGCGATGGGGAGTACATTGTCCTCACCCCTTCGGAGCACCAGGAGGCGTGCGTAGGCTGCGGTGGCCACGGGCAGGGGGTGGTCCTGCTGCACCTGCCCCACGGCCTTGCGGTCTGCACCCGCTGCGCCCGTGCGTTGGTCCGCGATTTGTTGTTGCAGCAACCCGGAAGCCTTCTGCCCTTCCTCCGGGCCGGAGAGAGGGTGCAGGCGCCATGAGCCACAACGCGCGGTGCGCCGCCAGCATCCGGCCCGAGTGCGTCTGCTCTTGTGGCGGGGAACTGCACGGGACCCAAAGGGATGGGGGCCCAGTACCGCCGGCGGCAAGGCCGGGGCGCGGGCGCGGGCGAACTGCGACCCGCCAGTTGGACCTGGACGGAACGCCGGCCCCTCCGCGGGCCAAAGTCCGCAGGATAAGGATGAGGAAGGGCGTCTACATGGCTCTGCCGCCCGAGGCGGACACCTACGTGGGCCAAATCGTAGACGGCAAGCCAGTCGTCACGGTGAACGGGCGGCCCCTGCACCACTACGTGGTTCACTCTCCGACCGGATTCGCCTGGGGTTATGGGGGGAGCGGGCCTGCTGACCTGGCCCTATCGATTCTCACCCACTACTTCCGGGAACGCCCCCACAAGCCCAAGGGGTCAACTGTGTACAAATACCCCCGGCACAGTCACGCCTGGCAACTGCACCAGGCGTTCAAGGAGGAAGTGCTTGGACGGGTGCCCTGGAATCCGAAGGTGGAGGGCTATCCCGCCTGGGTGCTTATGCGTGCGGAGATTGATCGCTGGCTAGCACGTCACACAGACCAATTGGAGGGTGAATACGGTGAATGAATCCGAATGGTCCGAATCAGTACGGGAAAAGACGGAGTCCCTACGGGCCATGCTCAGCGATCTATACGAGCGAAAGGACAGTCCACAACGCGGATGGGTTCTGCTCGTGATGCAGGAGACTGAAAAAGGATACGAAGTCCACCTGAGTCAGCAGGATTTGTGCTCCCTGGACTTTGTTCACGCCGCGGCTGGCCTCATGCAGGTGGCAACCCTGCACCTGCTTGGGGCCCACTCCGACCTTCCCGGACCGGTGCATGAATCGGTTCGCAAATACGCGGAGTTGAAACCCGACGAGCGTTCCCTGGCGCGGTACCGCGCGGCCGAAATCCTGGCGGCGCCCCTGATAGCGATGCTGGCGGCCGGGATGGACAGCCTGGTGAAAGCCGCCGGCCTTTCCGGGACCCAGGCCAGTCACTGAGGGGGTGCAGACATGCCTGGTCCGGCAGCGGTGCCCGCGGCCATGGCCCCCGCCGACTCCGAGGGGTTGCCTGCATTTGCCGTGGCGCCGGCGGAACTGGCCCGGCGGATCGCGGAATTGGAGGCGTTCGTCAGGGGCCAAATGCGGGAGGGCGTGGACTATGGGCGCATTCCGGGATCATCAACACCGGTCCTCCTGAAGCCCGGTGCGGAAAAATTGGCCGCGCTCTTTGGGTTCTCCATCGTCGCAACCCTTACCGAAACGGTGGACGACCTTGAGAGAGGCTACATCAAACGGGCAGCTAAGGTCGAACTCGTGTCAAAGCGCACCGGGTTAGTGGAAGCCACCGGGCTTGGGGAGGCAAACAGCCTCGAATCAAGATACCGGTATCGATGGGTGTTCGAAAGCGAACTCCCGGCGAACCTGGATAAGAGCCAATTCAAGGTGCGGACGGTCAACACGAAACACGGGAGGGCCCGGATGTACCGTATCGAGAACGACGACATCTGGACCCTCGCGAACACGCTGACGAAAATGGCCAAAAAGCGGGCACTGGTCGATGCAGTGCTGAGCGCCACCCGCCTGAGCGGGGTGTTGACGCAGGATTTGGAGGACCTGGCCGAACCCGGCCAGGAAGCACCGCCCGCCGAAGAGCCAGGCCAGGCTCCAGCGGCCAAGCCACGGACCACGAAGCCTGCGGAGAAGCCTGCGGAGAAGCCCAAGGAGCGGAAGCAGCGGCTCGACGACCCGGCCCTGCGGCAGGAACTTCTTGGGAAGATCAAGCAGGAAATGCTCCGCGTCGGACTTGGGCCCGCGGAAATGCAACGGCTGGCCGAAGTCGGCTGGGACAAGCGGGGGGCCGGGGAACTGGCCACGAGGGAACTCGTGGAACTGCACCGGTTCCTGGCCGGCCTCGAAAAGGGGACCAGCCTCGACCAGGCCGAGGAGGCCCTGGTGGCCATGCTCACCTTCGACGAGGAGGGCAGCGAGGCATGACCCGAAACGTCATCCGCCTGGACCAACCTCTTTCACCCTACGCGCTCCACTGCGCCCTGGCCGACCTGGCCAGAGGGGAACGGATTTGGGTCCACACCCTCGCGGAGGCCCGGCAAATCCAGCGGGCGGCCCCCTGGGCCGTGCGGATTCTGCCGGGCTTTCGCATCTATTGGCTCCACCGTGTTCAGCCGGCGGACCCGTGGTGGGATTGGAAGGCGTTCCTGAGCGGGCTTCTGGCCGTGGGCCTTCTCGGACTCTGGACGGCCGTATGGCTCGTGGCGTTGGGGGTGTGGTCTCCGTGGAGCAGGTGAACTCGGTGTTCGGAAGCAGTGTGGTCATCCGGCGCGACCAGGAGGACCGGCATGCCCTTTGGGTGGTGCTGGTGGACCGAGAGCGGCCGCGGACGCTGACCCTGCATCGAACCCGGCCGACCAACCGGCAAGTGCGGCGCGGCGCCCAGCCTCTGACCATGCGGTGCGGGGTGAGGATCGCCAGGTGGGGGTGGGCCTATTTGGCCGACGCCTACCGCGTATCCGGTCCTGGCCCTGGCCCCGTGGAAGTCGCCGCGCGCGGCGGTGGGGTCGTCGTGGCCGAGTTGTGCCCGCGGTGCTTCCTCTGGCTCGACCCGGAGGCACCGACATGATGGCGAGGGAGCCCCGGAACCGGATACACACCCACCACTGGGCCGTGGCCCGGGACCCGGCAGGGGTAATCACCTATCTGTGTCCGTGCGGCCTTTCCGTGGACTGGACGGCGGTCAGGTATCTGTGGGAGTACGTGCGGGAGAAGGGATACGATGCAGTGGACGGAACAGCAGTTGGCCATCGTGGGTCGGGCGGCCAAGGGCGATGACGTGAAGGTGCTGGCGTATGCCGGCACCGGCAAGACCACCACCCTTGTGGGAGTGGCCGAGGCCCTGCCGAGACGGCGCGTGTTGTATTTGGCGTTTAATCGGGCCATCGCGGAGGAGGCGGCCCGCAGGTTTCCCGACCACGTGGACTGCCGGACCGCCCATAGCCTCGCCTTCCGGGAGGTCGGCCGGCTCTACGCGGACCGACTGGCCAACAGCTTGTGGGCCGTCCGGCGGGAACTCTCCGACCCCGCCCCGCCGGAAATCAAGCGGCTGGACGGTTACCGGACGCCGCCCGAACCCGGCCAGGACGTGCGGGCGTGGGAGCGCCGGGTCCGACGGGCGAATGCCTCCGCAGTGCTCCATGTCGTGGAAGCCTTCCTCCGGTCCGCCGATCCCGAACCCCGCTACGTGCCGCGGGACGTGGTGGATTTGGCCGCCGACCCGCGAATGGCCGAGGAGTGGAAGCGCGACCTGCTTCGGGCCGCGACCTGGGTGTGGGACCGCCTCTCGAACCCTGGCGCGCAGTGGCCAGTAACCCATGACGTGTACCTGAAACTGTGGCAGCTCTCGAACCCGGAACTGCCCTACAACACGCTTTTGTTCGACGAAGCGCAGGACGCGGACCCGGTGATCAGCGCCGTGGTGGCCGCGCAGGAAGGCACGCAGCGGGTGTACGTGGGGGACCAGCACCAGCAGATTTACGCCTGGCGGGGGGCCGTGGACGCCCTGCGGCGGTTCCAGGCCGTCAGCCTGCCCCTCTCCCAGTCCTGGCGATTCGGCCCGAATATCGCTGAAATGGCAAACCGCGTGCTGGTAGCGAAGGGCGAAGCGGTGCCCCTGGAAGGGCTCGCCCAGTTTCCCGGGCTGGTGACCGACCTGGCGGACCCGGACCCCATCGGACTCACCGAACTGCACCGCACGAATGCCGGGCTCGTGGCGTCGGCCCTGAAGCACCTTGACGAAGGCCGGCGGCCGGCCGTGGTGGGCGGCACGGCTTCGCTCGCAAAGCTGCTGGAGGCGGCGCACGAATTGTGGTCCACGGGGTACACATCCCACCCTGAGCTGTCGGTGTTCGGAAGCTGGGACGAACTTCTTCTCGCCGTTCAGGAGGGGCAACAGGAGTACGCGCCCCTGACCCGGCTCGTGGAGCAGTACGGCAGCGCCGTGCCCAGCGTGGCCGACCGGCTCCGACGCGAAGTGGTGGGGGAGGAACAGGCGGACGTGATCCTCAGCACCGCCCACAAGGCTAAGGGAAGGCAGTGGGCGCGGATCGTACTTCGCGGGTTCGCCTCGCCTGTTCAGGTGGCCAGGGACGAACAGGGCAACCGGGTGGTCGTCGGCCTGCGCGAGGGAGAGGCCAACCTGCTGTACGTGTCGATGACCCGGGCCCAGCGCGAACTCCACCTGGCGGGCCTTCAATCCACCTTGATTGCAGACTTAGAGGAACTGGCCGGGACGGGGAAGATACCCGCAGGGGTATAGGGGGCTCGAACGTCTGCGGCCAGGGGGTACCCTCAATGCAGGATCAGGGTTCCGTCACCCCGTTGGAGTACCTGCGGGCGGTGGTGGACGCGCGGGAGCTTGGGCCACTGGAGAAGCTGGTGGCCCTTGCCCTTCTCCGGTTCGCAGACGGCGCGGGGAACTGCTACCCGGGCGCCGCCTCGCTCGTGCGGGCGACCGGATTGGACGAACGGACGATCCGGCGAGTGCGGCAAAAGCTGCGGGAGAAGGGGTTCGTCAACTGGTCGCCGGGTGGGAAGGACCGGCACGGGTCACTTCAGGCCAACGTGTATCTGCTGATGGTTCCTCGTGGCGAGGGGGGGGCCGAGGTTGAGACGGTGGGCACCCCCACTGGGGGCCGTACGCCCCCACCTGGGGGCCCACAGACCCCACCTGGGGGCAGTATGCCCCCACCTGGGGGCCACACACCCCCACCCTGGGGGCCCACAGACCCCACCCCTGGGGGCCGTACGCCCCCACCCTGGGGGCCGTACGCCCCCACCCCTGGGGGCCCACGGCCCCCCACAACTACCCACTATCTAACTGACCATGTAACTACCCACTCAACTGCCCACCCAACTGCCCATGGAACGGGGGAGAACCACCCCACCGCCTTCGTCGGTGGGGCCCCGGTTCTCCCACAGGACACCTTTTCTCCACCCCCTCCGGCTCTCGCCTCCGGGGGTTCCGAAAAGGTGTCCTTGTCCCCGCCTGCCGGCGGGGACGCGGCGCGCGCTGACGCGCCTGGGGAGCAGGGGACACCGGAACCCGAAGGCGCCGGCGTTTTGCCGAGAGAGACCGCGAAAGGCCGGCTAAAGGGGCAGAAGGCGCCGAGAGCCCGGAAGCCTGACGGGGACGCGGAAGGCGAAAGGTCCCCGGCGGGGCGGCGGGGGCGGGTGGCCATTCCGCCCGAGGCGTTGGACCTGGCGCGACACCTGGCGGGGCTGATTCGGCGGGTGAATCCGCGGGCGGTGGTGCGGGATGCGCACGTGGAGGGCGAGTGGGCCCACGCCATCCGCCTGCTGCACCAGGAGGACGGGCAGGCGTGGGAGGACATCCGGCGGGTGATCGACTGGACGATGACAGACGACTTCTGGTGCCGGCAGATTCAGTCGGGTCGGGCCCTGCGCAAGCACTGGAACCAGCTCGCGGCGAAGGCGTTCCCGACGAGGCCGGCGGTGCCGAAGCCGCGGCGGGGCCCGATCCTGCGGTTGGGGGGGCGGTGAGGCGATGGCGGGAGGCGGCAGGGCGCTGAGGGTGGTGGACCCCCGGGAGGAGCCGCTGGACCTGGCCGCTGAGGCGGCGCTGGTGAGCGGCATCCTGGGGGCGGTGGAGGAGGCCGTGGCCGAGCGGCTTTGCTCTGCCCTGCCGGAGGCGGCGGTGGCGGGGCCTCTGGCGCCGGTGTGGCGGGGGATACGCCGGCTCGTGCTTAGGGGGGAACGGCCGACCCTGGCGGCGGTGGCGCGGGAGATCGACTGGCCCATGTCGCGCCTTCTGGAGGCCGACGAGGAGGCCCTGCGGGTCGCGGCGCCCGTCGAAGAGGTCGCCGTGGAGCACCTGCTGGACATGCTCATGCGCCGGCACCTGCTCCGTGAACTGGAGCGGGTGCGGCGGACGGTGGTGGAGCAGGGGCCGGGGCCTGGGCTTGCGGCGCTGGCCGAAGTGCAGGAGGCGGCGAAGGGGTTTGCGGCCGAGGAGGGCCTGCCCCCGCTCCTTTCGGCGGAGGCCATCGCCGTGGCCGCGGACCTGGAGCGGCCTCCCGGGGAGAGGCCGAAGGGGATTTCGACCGGCCTCCCGACCCTGGACCGGATCACGGGGGGACTGGAGCCCGGGGACCTATGGCTCCTCGGGGGGCGTCCGGGCACGGGGAAGACCAGCCTCGCGCTCCAGATTGCGCTCCGGCAGGAGGCCGGGGTGCTGTTCGTGAGCTTGGACGTGCCCCGGCGCAAGCTCGCCCGGAAGGTGTTGGCATCGGCGGCAGGGGTTGAACTGCACCGGCTCCGGTCGGCGGCGAACTGGCTCGCCGACCCCCTTACGGACGAGGAACGGCAGGGGATCGAACAGGGCATCGCGCGGCTCGGGGGCCGGACGGTGTGGGTGGACGACCGGTCCCGGGCGGTGGAGGCCATCGCTTGGCAGGTGCGGCGGCTCCGGCGTTACGGGCTGAAGCTCCTGGTGATCGACTACCTGACCCTTCTCGACGTGCCGCAGGTGGAACGGTGGGAGACGCGGGCCCAGGCGGTCGGGGCCCTGTCGAAGGCGCTGAAGCGGCTGGCCCTGGACCACGAGATCGCGGTCCTGGCGCTTTCCCAACTGAGCCGGGTGGCGGCGGGGGAGAGGCCGCAGCTGCACCACTTCCGGGACAGCGGCGCCCTGGAGGAGGATGCGGACGTGGCGCTCTTTCTTTGGGACCCCGACCCGGACTTGGAGCTGCCGTCAGGCCACCCCCGCAACCGGGATTTGATCGCCGCGAAGGCGCGGGACGGGCCTACCGGTACGGTGCCGTGCCTTTGGCTCCCGAAGCGCCAGGAAATCCAGGAACTGGAGGGGGAACAGCCTGCGCCCGAGAAGACGCAGGCCAAGAGGGCGCCGAAGCGGCGGCGGGACGACTGAAGGGGGACCGGGGGCGTTGGAGACGTGGCGCAGGTTCCGGCGGTGGGTGGCACAGACGTTCGCCGATCCCCCGGCTCCGGTGACGCGGGAAGCGTGGGCCCTGGAGGACTACGAGGCCATGGCCGCGGTTGTGGCCGCCAAGGCCGTGGAGCTGCTGGGGCAGGGCGAGCCGTACCGGACCACTGTGGTGGTGGACAAGCGCTACGCCACCGGAGGACGGGAAGTCGGGCGCGAGGTCCTTCGGGCCGAGATCACCCTTACCCCGGAGGAGGCGGCCGCCGTCCGGGCATCCCACGACGCCCTGGCGGCGGCCCTCCTCCGGGTGGGGTCGGGGGCCCCTCGGAGGATGCCCGAAAAACGAGCGGAAACGGCCCAAGACGGGGCCGAATCGAGGGGGTGAATAGGACCATACCTACCCCCCTCAGAACCAGGCGTAACCGCCTGCGTAAACGCCAGCGACCCCTTGACGGCGTACTTGCCTTTGGTACGCTGGACGCGAAAGGAGGCAGAAACATGGTGAGGCCAGGTTCGGCGTCCGCGCGTCGATACCGGCCAGGGCGTCGGGAGGAGGCCGATGATCCCGAACGCGAGGTCCGGGAGATCGAGGTGCTCCGGTTCGGGATGGAGCCCACGGCCGAGGAGTTACGCGCGTTCCTGATGCGGATTCGCCAGGACCTGCGGGATGCCGCCCGCAACCTGGGGCCCAGGGAGGCCAGGTACCTGGTGGACTCCTATTACCAGATTCAGAACTACAGAATCCGCTCGGACGCCCAGGCGAAGCGGCAGTTGGAGGCCAAGGAGCCCTTCGTGTTGACGAAGTGGCTCGGAAATACGCTGTCGTACACCGAGAAATTCATCGCCGCGGTACTCGACGAATGGGGAAAGGGCCAGCCCGGGGCTGTTTGGGCGCGGCAAATCGTCGGCATTGGCCCCGTGATTTCCGCAGGTCTCGCTGCCCACATTGACGTTACCCGCCAACCCACGGTGGGGAAACTCTGGCGATTCGCAGGGCTCGACCCAACGAGCGTCTGGCATCCCGGGAAGAAGCGGCCATGGAACGCGCGGCTGAAGGTCATGTGCTGGAAACTCGGGGAGAGTTTCTGGATCACGCACAATAACCCGCGGTCCTATTACGGGCCCCTCATGGCCCGGCGCAAGGAGCTCGAAATCTGGCGGAACGAACAGGGGATGTACCGCGAACAGGCCGAAAGGCGCGCCGGCCAGGTGGGGCGGGATACCCAGGCGTACCAGTGGTACAGTCAGGGCAAGCTTCCGCCGGGCCATATCCACGCCCGGGCCCGGCGTTGGGTCGTGAAGCTCTTTCTCGCGCATTACTGGGAGCATGAGCGCCGCAGGCTGGGGCTTGAAGTGCCCCTGCCCTACCCCATCGCCTACCTGGGGCACCCGAAGGAGGACCTGATCCCACCGCCCCTATAATACCCGCGGGGGTATCTGTGGGATGGCAATGACCTTGAATTGGATGCGAGCCAAGAACGTGGTGGGTACCGGAGTGGTGGTGCGAGCCAGAGACGAAGCGGGAACCAATCGCGCGGTGCGAGCCAAGGGACCGGTAGTAACCTTTTCATAGGCAGGGCGCGGGAACCGTTTGTGGAGTGTTAGCCAAATCTATGCGTGAACCATTGTGGAGTGCGGGTCACGTGACGTGCGGGAACCAGTGAATGAGCACGGGCCATCGCGCCAGCGGGAACCAGAGGTAAGGTGCGGGCCATGGCAGTAGTAGGGATCATCACAAGTGTGCGGGCCAGAAGGATTGTGGGGACCATTGTAGAGGTGCGGGCCATGCCAAAAGCGGGGACCATGGCCGCTGTGCGGGCCAGCGCCCTGGCGGGAACCAGGTGGTATGTGCGGGCCAACGTCTTGGCGGGGACCGTGGATCAGGCGCGGGCCACGGTAAAAGTGGGGACCATTGACAATGCGCGGGCTAGGGCCAATGTGGGTACCCTTTGTAACAGTGCGGGCCATACGTTTCGCGGGGACCAGGGGGAAGGCGCGGGCCAGATATATCGTGGGGACCAACCAAAGCGTGCGGGCCAGGATCGTGATGTGTACCAGAGAGTGGGTGCGGGCCATTGGGGGAGGCGGGGACCAAAGAAGACACGCGGGACACGCAGTAAGCGGGAACCGAGGGGAATGGTCGGGCCAATTGAGTAGCGCCGGTGGCCATATTGGCAGCGCGAGCCAAACGTTGTGTGGAACCCAAGGCATTCGTGCGGGCCAACTGGCGGGTTGGGACCAAAACGTGGGTGCGGGCCATTTTCGAAGTGGGAACCATCGAGGCCGCGCGGGCCGGACAGAGGGTGCGGGCCAGATAAATTGCGGGAACCATTCGCGGTGCGCGAACCGGCGAAGTCGTGGGGACCAGATGCGGGGTGCGGGCCAGACATAGAGTGGGCACCACTATGCAGTGCGGGCCAGCGACACGGTGAGAACACGGAAACCATGGAGCCTGCGCGGGCCGACGCCATTTTGCCGGCGGGAACCAGAGCGGGGGTGCCGGCCATCAACGAGGCGGGTACCAGGGATTGGGCGCGGGCCAGACCCATAGTGGGGACCAGGACAAGAGCGCGAGCCACGTGATCGGTGGAGACCATGGGAGCGGCGCTGGCCATGAGACTAGGGAG
>Ga0209012_1002607_pt1 | contig 15317 bp, 14 predicted proteins | sample RS3BMetagenome_FD_184735 | JGI IMG/M metagenome (GOLD analysis project Ga0209012, IMG submission 184735) | Ferric oxide microbial mat and aquatic microbial communities from Rainbow Spring, Yellowstone National Park, USA - RS3B (SPAdes) (version 3) ...
TTTTCTTTGATCCCTCTGTTTGAAACCTTTATGCCAGTGGAATCCACAGCAATAACAACATCCTTAGCAGTATCAACATTAGGCTAGATATCCACCTACCTTTACTTTAGCTACTCTCCACCATACAGTTGTATAATCAGCTAGTCTTCTTTTGAATACGTCTATATGCTCTGCGAACACCCTTAGAAACCCCTCTATCTGTCTGTAGGGAAGAAGATAGGCGTGGATGGCTATAAGCGAGCATATTCATTAATGAGTTTGGATAAAGAAAGATACTTTGCTCCTTCCTTTTTCTCGTTCAATCTGTTTAACTCTTCTCCCTTCCCATCCAGATAAAAAATCAGGGTCAAAGAGTAACTCTCCTCTTCTTACTAATTCTTCATTGTACTTCTTCCAGTCCCTCTTCTTCTTAGAGCTCAATGGTATGCATGCTTAATCATAGTTCAGGTAAATGCACCAAGGAAAACAAAAGATGACAAACATGTCTGGTTATTCAACACACCAGTATTACATCTCATATGAATTAAATTGAAGTTATCTAGCCGAAGAAGAAATCCTCAAGCTTAGTTGCGCCAAGTATTTCGTCGAATTCGTAACCTAGAGCATCAAGTATCTGGTCGAAAGTTCCCCTCATGTATTCAACATACTTGTCTACGTCTATCTCCTCAGGTTTTGCATATTCAACCGGCTTAACGCCTGCTCCACCTGCAGTCTTGACAAACGAAATTATCTCTCCTGCCTTTATTTCCTTGCCTCTCTTCTGAAGTATCAATGCTGCCTTCACATGCTGAGGTGTAGTGTCAGTGTACTTTTCGAGGGGTTTATTGAGCATAACTCTAAAGGCAAGCTGCTCCAGCGGTATCTTCTTAGCCTTGAGGTCAAGGTATTTAGCACGAAGCAGCTCCCTGATCTTTTCTCTTGCCCTCTCAAAGTCTTCCTGTGTCTGCACTTGTGCAAGTACAGTTATAACTTCAGAAAAGGTCTGCTTTATGAACTCAGGTACGTTCGATTTCTTTCCTGTTAATCCCTTTGCCTCAACACTTCCGTCTTTATATACACCAAGGTAATTCTTCTTTCTGGCTGAAAAGGCTGCATACCTGTACTCTTTATCTATCTCCAGCTCTATTCCAAGCTCCTTCTTTGCCCATTCAAGCATATCATCAACCTGCTCCTTCTTCGGAGCCTTGAGAAATAAGCTATCTGTATCACCATAGGCAACAACTATACCTAGACTTCTTGCTTTTTCAATTGTCCTTGTAATGCTGTATCTGCCCAGCGCTGCTGTTGCTTCTGCTACAGGAAGGCAGTAAAGTGCGAAACTCTCAAAACCCATAACACCATAGCTTGCATTGAGGATTACCTTCAAGCTCTGGGATATTACATTGTAAAAATCCTTCTCCTGCTTCGATGCACCCAGCCTCTTTGCCAGGTTCTTGAAGTACCCTACCCTAACATCTCTGAGAGAACCTATGAGCAGACTGGTTATACCTGTTCTGAGCCTGCACACCCAGTGGTCAGTTTCAGGTATTCTGTTTGTCTTGCACTCAGGGTGTGGGCAGTTGACTGTTTCATACGATAGGTTATAGACCTTTATTATGCTGGGATATAGAGATGCAAAGTCCAATACTACCGCGTTAAAATGAACACCAGGTAGTGGCTCTATTACAAGCCCTCCTTTATACTTCTTTCCCTTTATGATCGCTTCGGATGAAGCCGAACCTTTAGCCTCCAGGTCTTCTTTCCTTGGGACCAGAGCGTTCCATTTTCTGTGCTCGTAGATCATTAGGCTCTTTATCCAGTTTGATACGTTCATCCTGAAAGCATCCTCTAAAGGCATCTTGGATATTCTGCATATTGTAGTGAACAGCTTCATGAATACGCTGTTGTTGAAAGAAGTTAGCTCCAGAGTTATCTCCGCATCTATGTAATTATAGTATGCCAGTGAGGCGAGAGAAAGAAGACTTATCCCCTCTTCAGTCTCCACCTTCTCCCTTCCCAGCAGGGCTGTTGCAATTGCGTTTAGTGTATGCTCTGAATACTTGTTGCCAAATGCATATACCTGTATAGACTTGTTATAGTAAGCCTTGTATAAGTCAACATGCAACCCATGCTTTATGTTTGCCACCTCCCTTCCCAGACTTATGGGAATTGCTTCTTTCGGGATATCCATATTTGTTGCGCGATAGTAAAGATAGGCAAGGTCGAACTGGTCACCGTTGAAGGTAACTATTACTGGGTATTCGAGAAGTGCGTCAAATAAAGACAATATCAGGTCTCCTTCGCTTCTGAAGAGCTTTAGGTTTACATCTTTCGGAAGCTTCATCTCTCCCCTTGCTACTTCAGTCCTCTCAAGAAGGAAGACTGTCTTCTTTCCATCACTTCCTACCAGAGCTGCACTTATGACAGGATATTCTGCCTTTGTCGCCTCAGGAAGCCTGTTTTCATCGGGTGAAAAGACTTCTATATCTAGAGCTGCCCTTTTGAATTCTGGCTGTGGCTGAGTGAGGAGAAGCGCCCAGTCTTTAATGTAGTCAGCTAGCATCGGGCTTGCATTTTCTGTACTTTTTTTAAGTATCTGCATTACGCCTTCGCTCGGTTGAAAAGGGACAGGCTCAACTTTACCAGACGTTATTCTGTAATAAGTTCCCATCTGAAGCTGAAGGTCGTAAATGTAGTTCTCATAGTATTTTATGTCTGCTTCGTAAGCATCTATCTGGTCCCTTATTGACTTCTGCCCTCCTCCTATTGCTAGAGGGTCTGAAGTTATTATCTTGCTGACAGTTATTATTTTGTCAGAAATCAGGTCCTTCTTCTGAACCTGCTGTATATCTATGACATCTGGCCTCTGCTTTATAGCTGCCAGCTCATCTGGGGGTAACTTTGAGAAACAGTATGGCTTATGGCCAGATTTGTCATAATACAGCTTTATAGTGTCAGTCTTTGGGTCGTAAAATTTGAGAAAGGCAAGCTTCTTATCGCCATCATATCCTGCCCCTATAAGAAGCCCAGTTTCGAGGTCGTTAGTGTCATCTTGGGACCTCCTTATCTTATTTATCAACTCACTCGCTAAAGCCATGACAACCTTACCCCATCATACCAGCATAGCTATAACTGTTAGCAAAGCATCAGATTTTTTTAATTATCCGGTTTGCAGGGGCTTGACGAAGAGAAATGAAGAAGTTAAAGTTATTGATGGTAGCAATAAATTCAGCCACATCAATATTTTTCACAGCTTTTGGTCTTTTAATTGGCTCATCACTTGCTGTGCTAGGGATCATAACCCTTCTTTTATCTATCATATCTTTGATATCTCTCAATCCCCTGAACAAGCTTCTGTATTGCGGTTCTTCAGTGATGCTTGCTAGTGCATCAGCCGCAATTGCATATGCATCATCTGCAGGCGTATTGATATATTCTGCTCAGAGCTATGAATTTACAGAATTTGCAGGTATCGCAGGGGTTCTTGTTTTTATCATCCTTGTTTTAATAGCCTGCTCGGGAGCTTGGTAGAGGTTAAACCATGGATATAGAGACAAAGATTAAACTTGTAGAAAGGCCTCCGACTCAGGAAGTTATAACAAGAGAAGAGCTTAGGAAACTTTTCGAAGAAAAGGATAGACCAGGGCATTACATAGGGCTTGAAATAAGCGGGCTTCTTCACCTAGGAAGTCTGGTGCTTACAGGGTTCAAGCTGAGAGACCTTATATCTTCAGGTGTCAGGGCTACTGTATACCTTGCAGACTGGCACAGTGCCATAAACAGAAAGCTAGGAGGAGACTGGGATAGGATAAAGCTTGCCTCAGAGTACTATGCAGATGCCTTCAAATATTTTGTACCAGGAGTAAGAATAGTTCTGGGAAGTGACCTTTACAGAGGCAACGATGCTTACTGGAAGAATGTGCTGGAGTTCAGCAAACATGTCTCTATTGCCAGAGCAACCAGAACCCTGACGATAATGGGAAGAAGCGCAAGGGAAAAGCTTGACCTGGCCCAATATTTCTACCCCCCTATGCAGAGTGTGGACATACATGAGTTACAGGCAGATATTGCACATGCAGGAATGGACCAAAGAAAGGTGCATATGCTTGCCAGAGAAGTCTATCCAAAGCTAGGCTGGAAGCCTCCTGTAGCTCTACACCACGAGCTTCTTTTAGGACTCAGGAAGCCTGAGAGAAGCGGGCTTGATGAAGAAGAGTTGCAGGATATGCTGATTTCAAGCAAGATGAGCAAAAGCCATCCCGAAGCATCCATATTCATTCATGACAGCGAGAAAGAGATAGAAGATAAGATGCAGAAGGCTTTCTGTCCGGCAAAAGAGGTAAATATGAACCCCGTATTGCAGTATGCAAGGCTATTAATCTTCCACGAAAAGAATGAATTCAGGGTTGAAAGACCAGCAAAATTTGGAGGCGATGTTGTATTTGAATCCTACGAAGAAGTGGAAAATGCATATGCTCAAGGAGAACTACACCCTGCTGACCTGAAGACAGCTGTTGCCAGAGAGCTGAACAAGATGATAGAGGATGTGCGAAAGCATTTCGAAGGAAGGGTTGAAGACATTAAATTGCTGTTAAGTTGATGGTGTCCTACTACATCTAAAGATGTGGACTTCGTTCCAAGGACTGCGATTGCCGCCTTTACAGAGTCTAGGTCCCTAGGTGGCGTTTCAGAGCACTCAAAGCATTTATGCACTCTCTGATAGCATTTTGAATACCCAGCTTAAGCAGTTATAGCAGAATTGAGATGTGCTCTATGGGTCCACTGCGATGAAGTGTTTGCCAAGCATCTCTGCCTTGTATATTACTTTTCTTATGAACATGCCGAATGAAGCGTCCAAGATAGATTTTGCTAGTGAGTGGTTCTGGAGCATCTTCTCGACTGCAAGCTTCTCAAAGACAAGAGCATAGTTCTCCTTGTATAGCTTTGATAAAAGCTTGTTCTGATCCTTTGTCTCTTGATGTGGAGATGAAGCCTGGCAAGGGAGAAGCATATCTGTCTACTTCCTCTTCGAACCATTCTTCTTTTTTGCTAATCTCCTCTGTAATACCTTAATTTTATCCTCAGAGGAATCTTGAGTATTCGATGAACTCTGCATTGTCGAGTGTAATGAATTTTTCAATGCCTATGCCTTCTTTTTTTACTTCTGATTTAGGGTAGATATTGTAGGCTGTTAGCATTTATCACGAATGCTATATATTCCCTGATGATCAGCTAGTTCAATTCATAAATGGTATTGTTTTCCCGCCCTCCGTTGATAAAAGCAATCAGTTGATTAATCAGTTATGCAAGGGGTATTGGTTAAAGGACGCGTGAGATAAGACGACTTTCGCAAGACCTAAAAGCTTGCCTCCTGCATCCAGTAATGCGATGGATGGAGTCAGGGTTCCAATAAACAGGCCTTTCATGAGCGACGAAGAGATAAAGGCAGTCTCCGAAGTTATTAAAGAAGCAAACCTAACATCTGCATCTTTCGATGGAGGGAAGAAGGTAAGGGAGTTTGAAAGAGCCCTAGCAGCATACCTGAAAGTTAAGGACGTGGTTGCGGTCAATTCCGGTACTTCGGCCCTTTTAGCCTCTCTTATGGCGTGCAATATACATAATGGAGATGAAGTTATACTTCCCTCTTTTACCTTTGCAGCAACAGCAAACGTAGTTAAGGCTGTTGGAGCTGAGGTAGTATTCGCAGATATTAGCCTTGATGATTATTGCATAGACCCTGAAGATGTCAAAGCCAAAATAACAGAAAGAACAAAAGCTATAATTCCAGTTGACATATTTGGGAATCCGTCCAAAATAGACGAGATAAACGAAATAGCTGTGCCAAAGGGAATAGCTGTGATTGAAGACGCTGCACAAGGCCTTGGGAGTATGGACCAGGGGAATTATACAGGCTCAAAAGCAATGCTAGGATGTTTCAGCTTTTATCCTAGCAAAGTGATTACTACAGGTGAAGGTGGGGCGATAGCAACCAACGATGAAGAGCTGGCAAGAAAGCTAAGGATGATAAGGAATCATGGCATGGTGCAGGGTTACGACACAACCTTGCTTGGCCTTAACATGAGGATGCCTGAAGTAGAAGCTGCGATAGGAGTGGAGCAATTGAAGAAGTTAGAGAACTTTATACAGATAAGGAGAAGAAACGCAATAGCATTTACTGAGAGACTGAAAAATTCTGAGAATATAATCCCTCCGGTGGAGCCAGCAGGTAAGAGGTACAATTATTATCTTTATACAGTGTATGTAAAGAATATGAGGGATGCTTTGATGCAGAGGCTCAGGTCAGCAGGCTATGGGGCTATAGTGTACTATGACCCACCTGTGCATCAGACTCCTTACTATAAGGGACTTTATTCTGTGACCCTCAAGAAGACAGAAGACGCATCAAAGCACGTTCTTTCTCTCCCTGTACACCCAGGAGTCAAGCTTGAAGAGGTTGAAGAGATGGCAATACTTGCAAGGACGTTCGGAAATGCTTAAAGAGTGATGTTGCATTAAACAAGGCGATAATGATGTCTGAGGAGAAGCAGAAGTCTGGAATAGTTTATGAATGCGTTAGGTGTGGCACAAAAGTTACCAGTGAAGAATTGCTTTCACTTCCTGAAATTAAATGCATATGTGGTTACAAGGTCTTCAGGAAGGCCAGGCCGCCTGTAGTAAAGCAGATAAAGGCTGTATAACTGCTGATAGACAAATAAGATTATAGCATAGATTTAAAACGGCTGTTCTGTGGAAAGAGTATACGTAGCATCATGCAGTATGGTCAAGGTTGGGAAGCTTAAGGAGAAGGGTATAGGAGACCTGATGGGCGAAGCGAGCATCAATGCAATGAAGGCAAGACCAGAGATTATACCTGACAGGGTTATTGTTGGTAATATGTTCAGCGGTGTGGGCTCAGGACAAGAGCATCTTGGTGCATATCTAGCTAACCTGCTGGGCCTGAACAATGTACCGGCTTACAAGGTTGAGGCTGCGTGTGGGTCAGGAGGTGTTGCTGTGCACAATGCTTACCTAGCGATAAAGTCAGGAGAAAGCTCAGCTGTGCTTGTCACAGGGGTTGAGAAGATGACCGACTTGGAGGTTAACGATGCAACATCTGCACTTGCAATGGCAGATAACCAGGAGTTCAGCGCTTCTGTCGGTGCCACTTTCACTTCTCTTAACGCTCTAACGTACAGAATCTATTTGAACAAATACGGTGCAAAGAGGGAAGAGCTAGCTGCTTTCCCTGTTCTTTCGCATAAAAACGCGATGGATTCGCCTCATGCAATGTTCAAGAAGAGAATTGATGTTAAGGATGTAGTCGAAAGCCCTGTTATATCTGACCCGATAAGATTGCTCGATAGCTCTCCTATGTGTGATGGTGCTGCATCTTTGCTCATTGTAAACGAAAAGATAGCTGAGTCTTTGGGAGGAGATCTTGTAGAAATAGCTTCTTCTGAAGTGGCTGTAAACCTCTTTAACCTTGCAGAGAGGCCTGACCCCCTTGATTATACAGCAACAAGGGCAGCGACAAAGAGGGCACTGGAAAAATCTCAAACAAAGATCAATCAGGTAGACCTGATGGAAATACACGATGCGTTCAGCATAACAGCAGCTCTGACATTGGAAAGTATCGGTGTATCAAAAAGAGGAAAAGCAGGTAAGGATGCAGAAAAAGGAAGGTTCGAAAGAGAAGGCGATATTGCGTTAAACACTTTTGGAGGTTTAAAGGCAAGAGGTCATCCCGTGGGGGCGTCAGGTGTCTATGAAATAGCAGAAGCATACCTTCAGCTAACTGGCAATGCAGGTCAATGCCAAGTTCCGGACGCAAGGGTTGCTCTTGCTCATAATATGGGCGGAGTAGATACAACAACCTCAGTAACTGTACTTGCAAGGAGATGAAGATGATGAATCCTAGCTCTTATGAGAGGCTTAAGAGAAGGTACAGAGAGCTTATAGGAGTCAGGTGTGAAGATTGCGGAAAAGAGTATTTTCCGCCATTATCCAGGTGCAGGAATTGTGGTAGTTACAGGTTGGTTGATGCAGCAATGCCACGTATTGGAAAGCTTGAAAGCTATACTGTGCTGAAGGTTGTTTCGAGTGAATTCAAGGGTATGGAACCTATTGTTCTTGGAATTGTTGAACTTGAAAACGGTGTCAGGCTGATAAGCCAGATAGAAACTGATAGCATAGACTCCCTAAAGCAGGGGATGGAATTAAAAATGAAAATTGCAAGCATCAAAGACTCATTTGAAGTTTTCAGATTCTCTCCTATAGCTACTTGACCCCTAGCAGTTCAGCCATTTCCCTTCTCGAGGCTTTTCCCAGCTTTTCAGCTGTTACCTCTGGAGGGAGCTCCATAACGTAGACCCCAAAGCCTGACTCAAGTGCATTGAGCGGCCTATCAGTGGGATGCACTTCTATATGCCAGTGATACTGGGATTGCTGCTTTCTTTCAGGAGCTGTGTGAAAGGAGATGCTGTAGCTGGCTGCTCCGTTCCTCGCTTTGACAAGACCGCCGACTGTGCACCTCATTATCATAGCTAATTCCTTTACCTGATTCTGCGTCATTTTTAGAAAGCTTCTCTGATGCTTTTTTGGAACTATCCAAAATTCCATATCATGCACAGGAGCCCAGGGAACAAAGGCCACGTAGCTTTCTGTAGAAAGAATCTGCCTTGGTCCTCCTGTCTCCACGTTTACAATCCTGCACATAGGGCATATTGAAAGTTCATTGTAAACAGCATCTGTTGCGTCTAGCTCTCTTTCTATAGCAGGGGGTATCCTGCTTATGCTAAGCAGCTCTATTTGGGGGTGAGAAGAGCTTGTCCTTCCAGGCGCGTAGTTTGAATATGCTACAACGTATGATATTCCCTTACCTTGGTATAGGGTCTTCATCTGCTCCTGCATAGCCAAAAGACCGTTTGAGATCTGGTTGGGCGGTGCATTGTGAAATGCTTCATCGTGCTTTGGAGAAGTGACAACAACGTAATGGTTGCCGTTAGCTGGCTCAGCTAGCAATGGCTCGTCGCTGTACCCCATGCTTGGGTCCTCAAAAATTATCGGTCTCGGACTCTTAAATACCCTGGCAACCCAGTCATGTTGTCTTTCTTCTTCGCTGTCTGATGTCTTCACTATACCCCCAAACCTATCAAGAAGTACTAATTCAGCAAGAGGTGTCTTCGATTCATTTCCCGAGCAATATGTGCACTGACCTGAGGGATCTTCGTGCAGATTTACTGGCGCAGGCAGAATAAGAGATACAGACCTTGATGTATAATCAGTTCTGAGTTGAGGCAAACTGGCTCAGGGGGGAACTTGCTTCCTTTTAAGCGCTTTTGAATCTGGTTCAGCTAGGTAAGATATAATCCTCTTCCTGTTTCATGCGAAAAGAAATACAGTCTGTCTTCTCTGAACTTTAAATAGACATGCTGGTTCAGGCTTATCTTCAGGTCAGAGCTTGTCTGAGACAACAGCTTTAGACCCTTCATATCAAGGCTGAGATATTGCAGAGGCCCCAGAGGCTCCTGAACATACACATCTGCAATCATTGTATAGTCTTCTCTTGAATAAGTGCTGACAAGCAGGTCTTCAGGCCTTACTCCCAGAAGAACCTTCCCTTCAGGAAGTGAATTCTTGACCTTTATATCGAACCTGTCCTCCTCTTCCCTAAAATACAAGGTTCCATCCCTATTAACAATACTTCCCGAAATGATGTTCATCGGCGGGCTACCTACGAAGCCTGCGACGAATACGTTTGCTGGTTTTGAATAAAGCTCTTGAGGTGTAGCAATTTGCTGTATCAGACCTTGGTGAATTACAGTAACTCTGTCAGCCATAGTCATGGCTTCAGCTTGGTCGTGAGTTACATAAATAGATGTGGTGCCTAGCTCCTTCTGCAATCTTTTCAGAAATCCTCTTGCAGAAACCCTTAACTTGGCATCTAGGTTTGAAAGGGGTTCGTCAAAGAGAAAGACCTTTGGGTCCCTTACTATTGCCCTTGCAAGTGCAACCCTCTGCTGCTCCCCACCGCTCAGCTGGGAGGGTTTCTTGTCTAGAAGACGAGAGATCTGAAGGTATTCTGAAACACTCCTTATCTTTTCATCTATATGCTGCTTTGATTTCCCTCTGATCTTTAGAGGCAGAGATATGTTTTCCCTGACCGACATGTGAGGGTAAAGGGCATAATTCTGAAAGACCATCGCAATATCCCTATCCTTTGGGGGAATATCGTTAACCAATTCGTCTCCGACGTATATCTCTCCAGATGTTACCTTTTCCAGACCTGCTATCATTCTAAGTATTGTTGTCTTTCCTGAACCCGAAGGACCGAGAATGCACATAAATTCTCCATCTTTTACATCAAGGTCTATGCTGTTGACTACAGTAACTTTGCCAAACGTTTTGCTGACCTTCTTGAGTGTTACAGAAGCCATTGTTTCAACCCTTGGTAGACCCCAGTGTTAGCCCACCAATAAAATACTTCTGCAATATGATGGCAAGTATTATCAGAGGCAGGCTGATTGCAACTGCACCTGCGCTTATAGTTGCCCAGTTGATTCCTGTTGCTGAAATAAAATTCGATATAAAGACTGTGACACCTCTTGCTCCTACAGGAACTTGGCCGCTAAAGACTGTTAAACCAAGTATCAGAGTGAAGAGAAATTCGTGCCAGCAGTTTATGACTGATAGAATGACTACTGCTATTATTCCGGGTTTTATAAGTGGGAAGACCATCCTCCATATTATGCTGAATGAGCCCATGCCGTCGATTCTTGCAGCTTCGTCTATCTGCTTCGGTATATCTTCTATGAATCCAACCAGCAACCAGACAGAGATTGGTAAAGTGAATATGAGGTAAGTGCTGATGAGGCTCCACCAGGTATTGTATATATGTGCTGCCTGGGTATAGTAGAATAGGGGTATGATGAAGATAACGCTAGGCATGCTGTTAACTATTATATTCCAAGATACAATTTTTGTTCCTCCTGTCTTGAACCTCGAGATACTGTAAGCAGCAGGTACAGCTATCAAAATTGTCAGCAGAACAACAGCAGCTGTAACTGATAGACTTGTCACGAGATAACCATAAAGCTCGATAAGAGCTTCAACCCAGTTTGATAAGTCTATTTGTGTAGGAAAAAGTACAATTCCACCGCCTGCAGGAAATAGCTCGTTGTAGGTTTTCAAAGACGTAACCACGGTCCAGTAGAATGGAAATATGGATAATATCGCAGCTATGCTGAGCAGAGCATAGGTCAGTGCATCAGGCAATAGACTCTTACTTTTCTTTGATGCCTTCTTATTTCTCCCAACATCTGGCATAAGAGAAGCAAGGTGTCTGCTTGAAAGATTCCCCTTTCTGGCTTTGAACAAACTTTTCAGCCTTTGTGTAAAGGCAGGACTTCCTTCTCTTTCCTTCTTCAATCCAAGCCTTTCGTCTATCCTCATCATTCTGAGCAGAAGAAAAGTAGGTAAGAGCGCTATCAGCATGATCAGAAGGCTTATAGCTGAACCATACTGCTGAAAATTGCTGACGAATGATACCTGATATAGCAGGTACGGTAAGGTTTGCACATAGAGGAATGGGCCGTTTATAGCAAACATGTAAACAAGGTCGAAACTTCTGAAACTTGTCATGAGAGCCAGAAGAGCTGCAACTGCAAGTGAAGGTTTTGCCATAGGGAAAGTTATGTTCTTAAGCAGACTGAATCCTCCCAGACCGTCTACACTCGCTGCTTCATATATTTGGGATGGAATGCTCTTGAAACCTGCATAGATTATGAGAAAGGTCAATGGAGTTTCTTCCCATGCTGAGGCTATTATAGCACTTAGCATTATGGTGCTCTGCTGTCCAACCCAAAACGGGCCCTTGATACCAAGGAATGAAAGAAAGTAGTTTAAAGGACCGTATTGAGGGTCAAGTATAAGCAACCATATAACCGCAACTGCTACAGGTGAAACAAGCAAAGGTATTATGAATATGGAACTAAAAAACTTTGAACCTCTTTTAACTCTATCAACCAATATGGCTAAAATAAGGCCAAACAGGAATTCAAGTGAAACTGTACCCAATGAAAAAATCCCAGTATTTATTAGAGTCTGGTCCATGAATGGGAGAGAGAAGACAGATATTATAGTGCCCGTTGTGACGGATATGTATAGGTTTTCCAATATAGGAAAGAGAGTAAAGGCTGAAAGATATGCTATCAGAGGGAGGACGAGAAACCAGTCTGCATGCTTCTCGAATATAGATGCTTTAATATTCATAAAGAGCCCTCCCCAGCAAAGCTAGAAATAAAAAATATAATAGTGTTAATTTAAATCAGCCGTGCTTGACTATAGGTATCCATGCGTTGGCAGCAAGCTGCAATGCTGATGCTATCTGGTCTGGAGTGGCCGAGTTAGGCGGCAGCACTGAGGCCAAAGCGTTATCGAGTACGGGAATAAGTGCCCATGTGGAGCTGATTATATGTGGTTCAGCCCCACCTGCCTGTACTACGCTTAAGGCCTTTGTAAAGAAGTTTGCAAGGTTAGGATGCTCCTTGATAAGAGCTTGATAGCCTGAGAAAGTACCTGGAAGGGCTCCTTGAACATCCCACATCTTTGCCTGCTCTGAAGGAGAAAGAGCGAACATCAGGAATTTGAAAGCGAGGTCCTTGTTGTTTGAATACTGGTTTATTGCTGCACCTGAGCCTCCCTCTTGGGAGTAACCTCCTGGCAGCAATGTGAAGTCTATATCACCCTTTATCGATGTCTTGTTAAGGCCACTATACTGAGCAAGCCAGGCTATTGCCATAACGAACTGCTTACCCTGGAAGCCGCCCGAGTAGTACTGAACGAAGTTGTTGTAACTGAATCCTCCATAGCTGTTCACCAGACTGGGCTGGGCGTTCATCATTGCAGCTAGAGTCTCTGTAGCCTGAACACCTGCAGAGCTGTTGAACGATGGGCGAAAGTTCTTTGTGAACAGTATGCCATATCCAGGTGGTGCAGGTCCTAGGTTTGTTTGATGGTAGTAGTATGCATATACATCAAGGTAAGTATTCCAAAGTTCATGAGCTGTTGCAGTCTCTATGAAGGCGCCGTAGTAAGGAGTGTTTTGATAGAAGTATTGTTCATCATAAATGAAATTGTCCCATGTTGTCAATGGCTTCAGATTCGACTGATACTGGTTCCAGATGCTGGGTCTGTAGTATATCATCATGGCATCGCTCATCATAGCTAGAGCCTTTACTTGCACAGTACCGTTTGGAAGAGCTATGTTTCCGTTTGAAGACTGCATCGCTGGTATAATGTCAGACATGTTAAGATTGTTCTGAGATATGTATGGTCTTAAGTCAACAGTCCATGCTGCCAGAGTACCTATCATGCTAGGTGTACCAGTCACTATATCTACTTGAGAGCTGTGAGCCTGAAGCAATGTCTGCTCCTGGGAAAGTATACCGCTGAAAGGTGCTTGAAGAACTGTTACATTCACCCCTGGGTTCTGGCTCATGAAATCTTTTGCAACTGCAGAATAGAATGAATCGGTAAAACCTGATATTGACATTATAGTCAATATCTTTGATGTAGTTGCTGGTGGTTTGCTCAGGTATGAAAAGTAAAGAATACCAGCTCCTGCTATTGCTAGTATTACAATAACAATCAGTACTGCAATGCCTCTTGATACAGCCTTCCTCCTACTAGGTTTTACAAAATCTGATAAAGATATCATCACACATGATAAGGTACACAATCATTATTAACTTTGCTGTTAGGTTGATATATAGTAGGGAGTGATTTGCATCATCATTTTAAGAGATTCGACATCAGCCTTTATGGGGAGTAGCAAAGGCAAATCTACTCCAGCCTTCCTGAATTCAGCTAGCTTCTCCACAACAGAGTCATAGTCTCCTACTGCAGTGAATGATTGAAGCATTTCATCTCTTATTTTTGACGAAGCCTCTTCTAACTTTCCCTTCATGTATGGCAGTGCGATCTTCTCTCTATCCTCCAGGGAGAAACCGCTCTCGGTTAGAGTTCTATCATCCAGCACAGCCATCATATATGTAACAAATGGGTCCTTTCTAGCTATTTCCAAAGCTTCCTCTTCAGATTTTGCTATGTGAGTCGATATGTTAGATGCCACTTCCATCTTCCCAAAAGGCCTGTTTGAATTCAATTCAGAAACTATTCTCCTTGTAGATTGGATGGATTCAGCTGGAGCTGCTATATAGCCATCTGCAACCCTCGCAGCCATCCTGAGCATAGCTTTCTTTCTCACACCTATAAAGATAGGTATGCTTCTATCAGGTAATTTAAACATGAGTTTTGCTCCTTTCTGAATAGCGTTTCCCCTGAGGAGCTGCCTTATTTCTTCTATCCTTTTTTCCAGCTGCTGTACTGGTTTCAATAAGTCTATACCCATCTGATTGAGCCTTAGGGGATAGCCAGTCCCTATCCCAAGAATAAATCTGCCCGGAGAATATTCATCAAGAGTTGCAAGTGTCATTGCTATAACTGTCGTGTTCCTTGTAAAGGGGTTTATGCACCCTGTTGCAAGCTTCATTGTCTTTGTGCTAAGAGCAGACACAGCAAGCTGAGTTATTGCATCTCTCATAAAATATGTTTCATGTATCCATAATGACTCGAAACCTGCAACCTCTGCCTCTTTTGCCAGCTTCGAGAGTTGAAGAAGCGGGATATTTCCTGAAAGAGAAAGGCCGATTCTCCTTTCATTTCCCATGGCATATCACCTTATCGGCAATAGAACAAAGACAAGAATGTCCCACAGAACATGTGACATCAAGCTAGCTGTAAGACTCTTTGTATAAAGGAAGAGGTATCCCCAGACGATAGATGTGATGAAGGCTGACAATACCAGTATTGGGTTGAGAGACGATAAATGCACAGTTGTATCGCCGAAGACACTTATTAGATAGCCGGCAGAAGCACCATACCTTTCTGAAAATGTTCTCTGTACCAATCCTCTCCAGAAAAATTCTTCTCCTGATGCTATAGGAAAGATAAGAATTAACAAGAGGATTAGAGGATTAACCCCAACTGCAAGCCCGTAAATAAACTGAACATTCTGATTGGCTAGAGGTATTAGATATGAAAGGTTATTGGCAAAATAGAATAAAAGGTACAAAAATATAGCAGATAAAATTGATACAAGTATGTAAAGTGAAGAGATATTTCTCAATGGAGGTCTAGAGTATAGGGAGATCGAAAAAAGAACCAATGAAGAAAGGGAAATGTCAAGCCAGAAGTTTGAAGGTTTAATGTAAAAAGTAACGAACCATAACAAATATGCTATCGGAATTGAAATTACAGCATATTTGATGTTCAAAGAC
>Ga0209012_1002608_pt1 | contig 15311 bp, 10 predicted proteins | sample RS3BMetagenome_FD_184735 | JGI IMG/M metagenome (GOLD analysis project Ga0209012, IMG submission 184735) | Ferric oxide microbial mat and aquatic microbial communities from Rainbow Spring, Yellowstone National Park, USA - RS3B (SPAdes) (version 3) ...
AGCCCCGTAGGCGCCAGTTGCTTCATGCTCAACTTGATCTGCCGCTTCTCCTTATCCAGATCCAGCACCTTCGCCTTCACCACCTGGCCCACGCGAAGCACATCCTGCGGCCGCTCAATCCGCTTCTCCGCGCTGATCTCACTCACATGAATCATGCCTTCCACACCTTCGGCAATCTGCACAAACGCGCCAAACTTTGTAAAGCTCGTCACAGCTCCCTCCACCTGCGAGCCCACCGTAAACCGCTCCGCCGCATCCGCCCAAGGATCGCCCAGCGTCTGCTTCAGCCCGAGCGACATCCGCCGCTCCGCCGTATTCACACCCAGAATCATCACCTCCACCACATCACCCGGCTTCACCATATCACCGGGCTTCCTGACCTTCTTCGCCCACGACATCTCCGAGATATGAACCATCCCCTCGATCCCTGGCTCCAGTTCTACAAACGCGCCGAAGTCCATTACCCGCGACACCACACCACGCACCCGCTCCCCCGACTGATATTTTCCCTCCATAGCGTCCCAGGGATGCGCCTGCAACTGCTTCAGCCCCAGCGAAATCCGCTTCCCCGCCGCCTCGATCTTCAAAACCTTCGCATCAATCTGCTGCCCCACCGTCAACACATCCGCAGGTTTCTCCACCCGCCCCCACGCCATATCGCTGATGTGCAGCAGCCCATCCACCCCGCCAATATCGACGAACGCACCATACTCCATCAGGCTCCGCACAGTCCCCGAAACTGTATCTCCTTCCTGAATTTCCGAGACTCGCCGCTCCTTGGTCGAGCGCTCTTCCTCTTCCGCCACCGACCGGTGATCCACCACCACATCCTCTTCCGCGGCATCGAGCTTGATGATTCGGCACCGAATCGCCTGCCCAACCAGCTTCTCCATCTCGGCCGCATCCCGCGCCCCGCTGCGAGAGCCCGGCATAAACGCCCGCACTCCCACATCCACCGTCAACCCACCTTTTACTACGCCTGTCACCGTCCCGCTGATCACAGCCTTCTCGTCGAACGCCTTCTCCAGCGCGGTCCAATCCTTGGGTTGCTCCACCCGCAGCCGCGAAAGCTCGTAGTACCCCTCCTCGTTCCTGCCCTTCACCGAGGCCAGCAGCTTGCTCCCCACCTCTGGGGGCTGAGCCTCAGTCGCTCCCGCAGCCTGGAACACCGTCAACGGCAGAACCCCCTCCGTTTTGTACCCGACATCGACAAACACCTGCTCCGCCGACACTGCAATCACTGTTCCCGAGATCTGCCGGCTGTCCTCCACCGACCGCCGCGAATGGCTCTGCTCGAACTGCGAAAGAATCTGGTCAAACGATTCGTGCTCGGAACTCTGCTCAATATCTGGAACACTCGGATTAGACATAAACGCGGGGGACCCTCATCACTACGTATTTTCGGCTAGAATACCACCATCGCGACGGCTCGAAATCATACTGGGCGAGCCCGAAGTGACGGCGCTCGCGGACTCATTGAAGGGGCTGAAGCTGTCTGTAGTACGGAGCGGCGCGGAGATACTTTTCTTGCGTCCTCGCTAGTAAGGAGAATCTATAACAACGGCAACGAGCGCAGTAGCAACCATGAAGGTAGCGCAGGTTCCCGCTCCCGGCGGGGATTTTCAGATCGTCGAGCGCAAGATTCCTGAGCCGGGTCCGGGGCACGTGCGAATTAAGGTGCAGGCGTGTGGTGTGTGCCACAGTGACATGCTCACAAAAGAAGGCGCATGGCCGGGGATTCAGTATCCACGGATTCCGGGACATGAGGTCGCGGGTATCGTCGATAAAGTTGGCGATGGCGTTTCGGAGTGGAAGAAGGGACAGCGCGTTGGTGTGGGCTGGCACGGCGGCCATGACGGCACATGTCTCGCGTGCCGGCGCGGCGATTTTGGCAACTGCCAGAATATGAAGATCGCGGGGATCAGCTATGACGGAGGATATCAGCAATTCATGGTGGCTCCCGAAGAGGCTCTCGCGGCTATTCCGGACAGTCTTAGCGACGTGGAAGCGGCACCGCTGCTCTGCGCCGGGATCACTACCTTCAACGCGCTGCGGCATAGCGGTGCGCTGCCCGGCGACCTCGTAGCGGTACAGGGTGTCGGAGGTCTGGGTCACCTCGGAATCCAGTTCGCGAGCAAGTTCGGCTATAAGGTCGCTGCCATCGGACGCGGGCCGGAGAACGCAACGCTTGCGAAGAAGCTTGGAGCAAGCGTCTACATCGACAGCAAGGCGACCAACGCAGCCGAAGAGTTGCAGAAACTGGGCGGAGCAAAGGTAATTCTAGCGACGGCCCCAAGCTCAAAGGCGATGTCGGAACTGTTCGACGGGTTGGGGCCGAACGGCAAACTGGTTGTGGTTGGCGCGGACGCGGAAGCCCTCGAGGTAACACCGTTCCAACTCATCACTGGAGCTAAGACGATTCAGGGCTGGGCTTCGGGAATACCGACCGATTCCGAGGACACCCTGCGCTTCGCTGAACTTAGCGGCGTGCGTCCCATGATAGAAACTTATCCGCTAGAAAAAGCAGCCGAGGCCTACGCGCGGACGATGAGCGGCAAAGCGGAGTTTCGTGTGGTCTTGACCATGTAGAGGCCGTCATCCTTTCATCTCGGGCACTGGAAGCCACTCGCCGTAGCAAAGTCGGACGTAAACCAGTTGTCAGCCATGATGCAGCGACCGCGCTTCCATGGATTTGAAGTTCTGTCTGTGGCTCGGAGTGCTTCATAGTCTATTTGACGACTGATTCTGCGCGCAGCCTCGTAACAATAGTTACGCCTGGCGAGATGGGTCTTGCAAACAAATATCCCTCTCGCTTTGTGGAGGCCATTTCGCATATGAACCGTTTAGAATCTTGGTGCCGGGAGGGGGGGGGCGAACCCCCACGACCTTGCGATCGGCGGATTTTGAGTCCCGTTTTTGGGGTTTTGCAGAGTTTTGCAATGCGTCGCAGTTCATCGCGTAAACTATTGATCCTAAAACATCTAATGGCCTAATCAACGTTGCAATGCTCCGCAGGCAAACGCAGGAAAGTTGTAAACCAACAGCCACTAAAACAGCCACCAAAGCCTTTCGGCGATTTCTCACGGACTTGAACAGCCACTAGCGCATTTGGTGGCTGTTCTGGTGGCTGTTGTCTCCGCTAACCATTGCCATTCCATAAGTTCCGCGCTTGCGTCAGAGAGCCCTTTCGCAGTTCCCATTTCTAGGTTCTTGCACGATCTTCCTCGATCGCTTCGATCCACCGGTCAAACGTGTAGTCAGCGTCCTTCACGTCGCCGAACAGGTAAGGGCGAAGCTCATCTCGGTAGCGCTGTTTGAAGAGTTGGAGGTCGAAAGGTACGGTCCTCGCTAGAAATAGTACGTCTTGAAAGTCGCGGTCGATGTCTCGCTTCAGCTTGCAAAGAGCAATGTCGTAGGGGTCCAACACCAGAAAATGCAGATTCTCAAACAATCCATCAAAGATCGGCGTGAGCCGGTCTTCAAACTCATACGGCACTTGGGCAACGCCTACGAAATCGAGGTAGACCCGATGCTTTCTGGCGAGCTCTGAGCCTTTACCTCCTGCTGCCACCAACCGATTGCGGGCGGCCACCGGTGCGACATCGATCACATCGAGGTCCACCGTCATTCGTGGTGAACCGTAATGCTGCGTGACAGCGAAGCCGCCAATGCACGGAATCTTCGTCGGCTCACCAGCAATCGGGTCGAGTGCGCGCAGGAACGAGAGCCAAGGCTCAGGCAGCGTAGTGGGCAAGATCAGCCTCCGTCATGCGAGTATCCAGATTCCAATGAGCAGCCAATCTGGATCGAAGTGACCGAACGTGCTTCCTGCGAGATACCGGCAACGACCCCTGACACAGCGTGTCCGCATTGGCGAGGCGGGCCTCTTCAAGATCACGCTGAACTAATTTGAGGTGCTGTGGAACATCTTGGAAACCCAATGACCCGGCCATGCCTTGGGCAAGTGATACGACAAAGCCGAGACGGTTTTGGCGATTGCGTAATTTCGATTCTTTAACCAACCAAGTCCAGTCTAGGTTCGCATAATGCAGGACAAGCCAAGGAAGTCCCTCAGTAACGCGCACGTCAAGGTCGGATCGATCAAGAGCGTCAAACAAGACTTCAGCCGGGTTCCGTCGGAGTCCCTTGAGATGCGCGAACCCTGGATAGCCCAAGGAGGCTAGTTCAGTCGCAAGTTCTTGCTCGCAATGTCTCTCATTGACAGAGAGCGGCAGAACAATCGGATCAGCGCCGAAAAATTCAACAGCCTTGCGGGCGACATCGGCGCTGACGTTCCTGCGCCCCGTCTCCACATGAGAGAGCATCGGCTGCGAAAGACCAAGCAGCTTTGCAGCCTCAAGTTGCGAGACGCCCCTGCGTTTGCGAGCCTCTTCCAGCACGTGACCGGTCATACATTCCGCCTCAACTTATTATATTACAAATGCTGTAATATGCTTCCGACCATTGATCGCAATGCGTCGGTAACGAGACACTCCGTAATAGACTCACGGGTTAACACGTTCAGGATGCAGTTGCGGATTAAATTCGACTTTGCGCTCGTCATCCAAACGCAATCTCATCGTTCCATCACGCCCGATGCTCTCGACAGTCCCCAAATCTCGATTGGCAATCTTCAGTTCCTGGCTGGGCGCGGTGAACTGGATGCGATCTCCTACGGCGAACCTCTTCTCGTCCTCTCGATATACGGAGACTCCGACCTGGCGGCGTGGGTCATAGGTGGTCTGCTTCCCGTTCCCTCGCACCACCGTCAAAGTGTTCGCCTGAGAGTTCACCGCAAGGACTCGGGAGTATTCGCCTTTCTCGATGCCGGTCTCTTTCGATGTGCGCGAGTACCGCAAGATGTCATCGACCTGGTACTGTTGTGCCCAACTGCGATCCGCACCGGTCATCTCCTGACGCGGAACAAGCGTCCGCACCGAATGCTCTTGCTTGCTCACAAGTCCACGCGATTGCAGCTCATCGTGTATCCGCTGATTGATCTCGCTGCGGGAACGATTGTCCGGCGAAACGACGAGCGTGCCGCTAGGTGACTTGGCATACTCCCGCGCAATAGCCGCAATGCGTTCATCGTGTCCCTTTACTTGATGCACACGGCCCTGCTGGTCAAGGCTTTCGACTGCGGCTCTAGCCTGGCCGCTAGCTAGCTGCTCGACAACCAGTTTCAACTCTGGATCGCGCTGGCGAACGATGTCATTCAGGGTCGCTGTTCGCATCCCTGCTTCCTGTAATTGCGCGAATGGACGGCCAGCTTCAACGGCCTCATGCTGACGGCTATCTCCTACCAAGAGCACCCGATCATTTCGATGGAGACGTTCGATGAATTCGTGCATCTGGCGCGTAGAAGCCAGCGAAGACTCGTCAAGTACATATAAGCGCTTCTCTCCAGTGTCCGGTTGTACCCCTTTGGCAAGATGACGCTGGAGAGTCGAGGTCTCCATGCCGGCCTCGGCCAGCTTGTGTGCTGCGCGAGATGTCGGCGCAAATCCTTCCACTTTGTAGCCCTGAGCTTCGGCACCCTCGCGGACAACGGAGAGCGTCGTCGTCTTGCCTGCGCCAGCGACACCATCGAGCCCCACAATCTTCTCGCGACTAATGAAGATCTCATCGACCGCCTCGCGTTGGGAACGATTCAACTCAGGGTGACGATCTTCTGTCCAGATTCGTAAATGTGGCGACACCAACATCGGATCGTCGTAGCCGCGCTGATTCCCGCGCTGCATGTGATCGACGATCTCTCGTTCCATGCGGACCATTTCAGAAGTCGTATACAGTGGAGCCGCTCGGCCATCCGTCCGTTCAATCGCCCGAAACTCCCCATGCGCTATCCGCCGTTCAAACTCCTGCCGCACCTGGATGTAGGAAGTCTGCCCCATGCTGCGATCGATCGCTGCTTGAAGGATCGCGCGTTCGTCCTGAACAGCGGAGCGTTCGAAGACATGATTGCGGGAATAAGTCACCGACTGTTGGGCCGTCTTCTCCGGTTGCACTTCGTGTCGCGGCTCTTGTGCCTTTGCAACCACACGATCTGCCTGATGGCCAAACATTGCTGCGAGTTCACGGTGCTGCTCCAACACTTCTTCCGGCGAATGGATTTCCTTGCTGTCGCGTGTGCGGTGAGCAGCTACTTGCGCCGCGCCCGCGCCCTCTCTTCCAATCTCCTGTAGGTGTTCTTTGATCTGCACACGACGCGGGCTCGATGCTTCCAAATACTCCTGCGAATATCCTTTGATCTCCGGCTGGCCATGCTTGCCGCGTTCAATCTCATATCCGAGAGCTTGCAGCTTCAACGCAAGCTCGGATCGGTATACCGTGGTCGCGTATTGTTGCGACTGGAAAAGGCTCCGCTCTTGCAATGCGCGCGTCTGCCCATTGTCTCGCTCGGTCACATTGAAAACGACCGCGTGAGTATGAAGCTGCGGCGCAGCATAGCCGTCTACGGGACGCGCGGTGTCATGCTCGAAGGTAGCGGCGACGAACTTGCCCGTTGTCTCTGGCGCATGGACATTACCGATCCGTGCTTGTGTATACCGCTCCAACTCCTGCAACGCAACACGGACACTTTCGCGATGTGCTTCGCGCACGCGATCATCGCCGCCCACAAGGGCCGTAAGCGAAACAGACTTGGGTGCGGAGAACGTCGCATCCCATCCTGCACGATGCTCCGAACTTGTGATCTGCTTGCCGTACTGATTCTCGTAGGTCTTTGCGGGCTGATGCTTGACGAGCTGCGCTTCGTTCGCTGGATGCCGTCCTTCGCTCAAACGAGCAAACTGCTCAGCCCCTACGTCGCCATGTAAGCCCCACTCCTTCGCGAGACTTCCCTGCCACTCGCTGTGTCCCTGTTGATCCCGGCTCCAGTAGTTCTGTCGTTCCGAGGTGAACTCGCGCGCATGATATGTCCGTGCTTGTCCAGCAGACAGCGATTTAGAGATAGTCAACATACCCTATGGCCCATGAGACAGACGTTAGTTACTGTCTTGGTTCATATCGTAGCCGAGATTTGTGCATAAGTGGGTCGTTATTGCGAAGTATTTTTTGACACATGGTCGCCAAAAGCCCTATGGATATTGGTTATTTCCTTTTAAGCAAAGCTATTAGTGGAGCAACGGACTAGTTGTTTGAGTTGCACTTACTCGACCAACGCAACAGTTATAGCCGACTCAATACTCTGCTTGAGAACAGTCTCCAACAGGACGTTCCTCGTGAGTTCAAACTGGTCTATTCCATGCTTAAGATGGGGAGATTTAGCCTCTCGAATAGCTCTCGTCAAGCAGCGCTTGAGATGAGTAGAAGGGAGACTAGCGTGAGGACTATCGATGCTGCTCGAAGTTGAGCAAAGACATGCGAACTTGGTGGGGGATCTGAACTCGAAATTCGCAGAGATATCGGAAGTCTCTTCGTCAATCAATCCACTTCGATTCATCCCACGGTTCTGATTGCGAATGCGCAGCACTTGATGGAGACGATCCGGGGAAAATAGTGCGTTGCTGAGACGTTGGTTTTAGAGACTGCGAAGGGTGTGGAGTGGCGTGTTGCTTTGCGGTGGAAACCTCGCTGCGAACTTGAGTCGATGGCGGTTGGTCACTCCCACGAAGCGTTTCTGGATTTGGCACCTTCTTATGACCGAATATGCGATTGATTGCAAGCCCAAAACTCGGCCACTCAAGGCGCGTGGCAATGGATCTTGCACGGGAGGTTTCATTCACCGAGAGCGTAGATGCCGACGGTGTAGCAGTTTCTCGCGGCTTGTCGTTACCTCAACCATGAAACGCACCACCGCACGCGGCGTGTAAAACTCTCCCGAATCGCCTGCCGCATCGCGCATCTCGCGGAGCATTGACTCATACAGTGCTCCGAGCGTGTGCAACTCCACCGACGACGTGAAGTGGATATGACCCACCTTATTAATGATGTCGCGCAGAAGATAACCACTTTTCATCCGGTTATCGACGCCCTTGAATACGGTGGCTATGACATCGCGGCGGTCATCTCCATTGGAGCTAGAAAGAGAGCGCAGATAAGCGAACAGTCCAGCTCCCTTCTTGCCGTCTGCGCGTACGGCTTCCTCAGCGTTGATGAAGGACAGCAACTCGTCTCCAGTGACGCCTTGAGGATTTGCCGCCCAATCCCGCCAGCGGTAAGGCGCCTCAATCGCGGCCTTGAATTTCTTGCCGGCGAGTGTGGCCTCTTCTTCCCTTTGCACCTCAAGGTCATCAAGAAATTTTAAGAACATGATCCAGGTCAGCAACGGCAGCCGGTCGAGATCACCATTCAGTCCTTTGTCTTTGCGCATAATCTTACGTGCTGAACCGACAAGACTACCGAGCATCTGGGAAGTTGTCTGCGGTGCGGCACTGTTTGCGATCTTTTTCTTTGTCTTACTAGGCGGCATAGAGAAGTCCTTGCAGTTCGTTTACGGCATGTCGCAGTGCCATGGGGCCACCGAACAGTTTCATGATCTCAGCCGGTTGGCCGTGATCAGAGATAGGGTGAACCTTCAACGCGTCCGGCAATACAAACTGTGCATCGCCATGTTCCGCATACTTCTCCAAGAGCTCATCGAGCACCTGACGGGCCTCCGGAGAAAACTTCTCGAAATAGTCCTTCCTCTCGGATTTGAGTCGCTGCGCTCGCTCGCGGCGTGTACGAAGAGGAGCATTGAAGGCGAGATGACAAAGTAAATCGAATGGGTCGGCGTCTGGCTGTCCAGCCTGCTCCGCCAATTGCTCGAAGTCGATGCCACGTTCATTGAGGGATACGATGATCTCGCCCCGCATCTCTGCGTCAGCCCACCTCTTGCGCAGGTCCGCCGAATTAGAAGCAATCGAGCGAACACTTTCAGCCGCATAGTCTGTGTACTTCACGACGCGGAGCTGTTTGCCGTTGGGATCAAGCTCATGCACTAAGTGCGCGACGACTTCTACCTGACCGCCATCGAAGTAGAATTTTCTTGGTTCGCCGGTTGGCGGCTCAATGATGACGGGGTCTGGATCATTCTCGGGAAGTGATTCTTGCCCTTCCGGCAACAGTTCAGTAGTCGAAGCAGTCTCTCCGCTTTCTGTCATTTCATCTTCTGTGATGCGCGTCGGCTCGCCGTCGAAGTCCTTGTCGGCAAACATCCGCGTCGCGGAGCCTGTGTAGTCGATGATGTTGAACCAAAGTTTGCCGTAGTCGTCGCGTAAGCGCGTTCCGCGACCGATGATCTGCTTGAACTCGCTCATGGAACCGACCACACGCGCCAGAACCACATTCTTGCAGGTCGGGGCGTCCACTCCCGTCGTAAGGAGTTGTGATGACGTTAGGATCACTGGCGTCTTGGTTTCGACATCCTGGAACCTGGACAAATGGCCGCGCCCGATGGCTCCTTCGTCTGCTGTGACGCGAGCAACATAATCGGGGTACTGAGCTACGAGGTCCGAATTGAGATTGACGAGCGCTTGCCGCATCTCGGATGCGTGTTCCTGGTCCACGCAAAAGACAATGGTCTTAGCGAAGCGGTCTGTCTTCTTAAGGAACTCCGTCAGGTGGTGAGCAATCGCCAGCGTGCGTGCACGCAGAGCGATGATGCGCTCAAAGTCCTTCGTCTGGTATTCGTCGTCTGGAATAGCACGCCCATAGCGGTCCACCTCTTCCTTACTGGGACGCCAGCCTGCTGCATCCCACTGAGTAATCACTCGGTGCACGCGGTAGGGCGCAAGGAATCCATCGTCGATGCCCTGGCGCAAACTGTATTCATAAACAGGATTGCCGAAATACAGGTATGTGTCCCTGTTGTCCTCCCGAAGCGGCGTAGCGGTCATGCCGAGCTGAAATGCTGGCTTGAAATGCTCTAGGATGACGCGCCAAGAGCTCTTGTCCCGCGCACTCCCGCGATGACACTCATCGATAATGATCAAGTCGAAGAAGTCAGGTGGATAGTCGCGGAAGAGGCCAACACGCCGCTCGTCCTCAGCAAGAGCCTGATATATAGCGAAGTACATTTCGCGGCTCTTGACTATCTCCCCAGATTCGATCTTGTAGCGTGCGTCTCCGAAGGGAATAAAGGTTTTGTCCTTCGGGTCATCAACGAGAATGTTGCGGTCAGCCAAGTAGAGGATACGGGGTTTCCGATACTCTCCCTTTGTGTTCCATCGGGCAGACCAGAGCTTCCAGCAAATCTGAAAAGCGACAATGGTTTTGCCTGTGCCAGTTGCCATGGTCAAGAGGAGACGGCGCTTCCCAGCGAGAATCGACTCGACAGTTCGATTGATCGCAATTTGCTGGTAATAGCGAGGCGGTTTGCCACCAATGATGTTGTAAGGGGCTATGAGTTGATCGACCTGCTGAGGACTGGTGATTCCACTACCCGCCTGATACCGAAGCCATAGTTCCTCAGGCCTCGGGAAATCTGGAACCAGCGTCTCTGTGCCAGCGAAATAATCGATCTCAATGATGTCCGTGCCGTTGGTCGCGTAGGCGAACTTGAGTCCCAGGATTTCAGCGTAGCTGCGTGCCTGCTGAACAGCGTCAGCGGCCGTTTTGTATGTTGCTTTTGCCTCAACAACAGCGAGTGGGAAATCGCGCGTGTAGCGCAATAGGTAGTCAACCCGCTTGGGAGACTTCCGAACAAAGCCCTCCTTACCAACGGGAATCACACGGCCATCCGTGATGCTGCGTTGTTCAGCGATCGAATGTGGGTCATTATCCCAGCCAGAAGCGACTAGCTTAGGAACAACGTACTTCCGGCAGGTATCAGCTTCGGTGTTCACTTCGTCCCCCGTCCACGTTCAATCTCATTGTGTCCAAACTGCTCCAAGTTCATTGAATTGCGTCGAAATGGTAACAGCGGGTGCGTTCCGATGTGACCAGCAAAAGCCCGATGGCTGTTTCAGCGGATATCTTGATATTCTATATCCGCCGAGATGCTGGTAGGAGGGTCTTCGATGCGCGGAGTCTACGAAAAGCCAGAGGGCAGCGGAATTTGGTGGATTCACTACTACGCTGCTGGAAAACGGCATCGTGAGAAGGTCGGGCGCAAGTCCGACGCAATCAAGCTGTACCAAAGCCGTAAGGCCGATGCGACTGCTGGTCGAAAACTTCCTGAGCTCCGTGACAGCAAGGTGATTCGCTTCTCTGAGTTGATCGACGACGCGCTAGAGTTCGTAATCGACCACAAGGATCGCCGCAGCTATGTCAGCAAAGCCGAGATCGTCCGCAAAGCCTTCGGATCGACCCCCGCTGCTGAAATTACGCCACAGGAGCTTGAACGCTGGCTCCGCTCCCACTGCAAGACGCCCGCCACGGCCAACCGCTACAAGGCCTTCATCTCGCTTTGCTACCGTGAGGGCGTCCACAACAACAAGACGACGATCAATCCTGCAAGGCAGGTTCGTCATCGGCGCGAGGGCGTCGGTCGTCTGCGGTTTCTAACCCGCGAGGAGTATGACCGACTTTACAAGGTCATCGAGCGCCGCTTTCCAGAACACCTGGCTGAGTTCATCGTCTCGGTGAGCACCGGAATGCGCCTATCTGAGCAATACTCCCTCACCTGGGGGCAGATGCACCTCGACCGCCGAGCCATCGATCTCACAAAGACAAAGAACGGCTCCGCAAGAACGGTCCACCTTAACGCAGACTCCGTCGCGGCCTTCCAGACGCTGAAGCATAAACTCCATAAACCCGCCGATCCGGTCTTCGTTCGGCAAGGCCCTCGCTTCGACACGCGCTCATGGTTCGTCCCGTGTTTGCAGGACGCTGAGATCGAAGGGTACGTCTGGCACTGTAACCGCCACACTTTCTGCTCCTGGCTGGCGATGGCTGGCGCGTCGATTAAAGAAATTCAGGAACTAGCGGGTCACAAAACGGTAACGATGTCTGCTCGATATAGCCACCTCTCAGCCGCAGCCGAGGTCGCCGCTCCGATGGTGCGTCCCTTTTGTTCTCTGGGGACGCGGCCCTGAACGACGCGCTCATGCATCTTCGCGAATGCGCGCTGAGCCGTGGCTTTGAGGCCGAGGCGCATGGGGCGGATGGTTTGTTGTTGATCCTCGACGTTCCGCACGCCGACGGTGTACGGCTGCAGTATCGAATCATTGTGAGCGCGAACGGCCCGTATCTCGGTGCGCAGGAAGACCCACCTGCCAGGCGGCTGCCCGAGTTCTGCCCGGAGCGCCACATCGTTGCGGATGGCTCTTTCTGTATGTATTGGGCTGGGGAGCAGTCCTTTGGCGTCAGCGATGCCGTCACGGCCGGAAACTGGATGAGCCTTCTATTGAACTTCCTCCGTCTGCAACGTCGGGCTGCGAAACGGCGCTGCTGGCCCAATTACGAAACCTGGGCTCACGGAACCGATGCCGCACGTCAGCAGTGGCACACAGAACGCGCAGCTGAGAAGCTGGGACCGGAGTGGAAGGCTGCCGTCGCAACCAGGGACCTGAAAGCGTTTGGAGATGCTACCGGAACCTTGCGAGTGATGATGGACGGGCGGCCCCTTCTCTCTGTGTGGAAGAGCCCAAACCGGTTTGATCGGTCCGGCCATCGCCTGACGTATGCCTGCGAGTTCGGGTCGGGGAGCAATCGCAAAACCAGCCACGGAGGCCGGGCCAAGCTTCTGGAGGAGATGGCGCTGGCCCTGGTGATGTGGGAAGAGGAGGAGAAGCGATTTTGGGCTTTCCACCAAGACAGGGTGTGTTGCGGAACAATCAACAACTGCCCTTTGCAGAAGAACTCAGGAGATGAAAATGACAATACGGTTTGAGGGAGAGGCGGGGCAGCGGCGTCTTATCGATCTGCTCCGCGAGCAGAAAATGGTACGAGGCTCAGAGACTCTTGCGGACGAGCTAAGCAAATTGGTCGAGGTCAAAGAGCTGAAGGCGGGCGAGGTGCTGATCGAAGAGGGCGCTGACGATACCGATATGTACTTCATCCTCGATGGCGTCTTCGAGGTCTTCGTTCGCGGCAAACGAATTGCACAACGCGCAGCTGGCACACAGGTCGGCGAGATGGCTGCCGCCCAGCCCGGGCAGCGCCGCTCCGCAAGCGTGATTGCTTTGGGTGATGCCGTCGTGGCGAAAATGCAGGAGAAGGATTTGGTTCTCATCGGAGAGAAGTTCCCGGACATCTGGCGGCAGATTGCCCGGGAGTTAGCGAGACGCCTGCTGGAGCGAAATCGGTTCATCGCTGCTTCGCGCGAGAAGATCCGGGTCTTCATCATCTCGTCTGTTGAGGCGCTGCCGATTGCAAGGGGCGTGGAAAGCGCTTTCGAGCACGACAACTTCCACGTGGTCCTCTGGACGCACGATGTTTTCAAGGTGGCCAACTATCCCCTTGAAGATCTCGAACGTGAACTCGAGGTCTCGGACTTCGCAATTGCGATTGCCCAGCCAGATGATCTCGTTAAGGTTAGGAAGGAAGAACGCCTGGCTCCTCGGGATAACGTGATCTTTGAGCTCGGCTTCTTTATGGGTCGGCTTGGTCGAACGCGTGCGATTCTCATGGAGCCGAGAGGCTCGGACGTTAAGCTGCCTTCAGACCTCGCGGGAATCACAACGATTCCCTATAAATTTGTACACGGAGAGGGTCTCGCAGCTGCAATGGGTCCAGCATGCAACCGTTTGCGAAATCACATCAACCGCCTTGGTCCACACAATGGTTGAGTCGCTCTTCCATAACTCCGCTTGCCTTCGACGCGAATAGGCTATCCTGAACACCTTTGACAGAAGATCGCGCAGCTCGGTGAAGGTGGGCGATCTTAGTTCTCGCAATAGAAGACCTCATTCCCAATCTGCGAACGCGAGGTAAGGTCTGCACCTGCTAGGGTCATCAACTCCCTGTGGGGGGCACCGACGTTGACTTCTATCTGCGGGTGTTTTAGCGAACGAAGAATGCTGCATCCGCTCTGCCGTACAAGTACGCGAGGATCCCGCCTTGGGTTGCCCGAAGAGCATGTTTGCAAGTGATGTGTCTTCGTTCTCATTCCGAGAACAATCGCACTTATATTGAGAACAGCCGGTGAAAGGTGAGCTGTGATCGCGCAAGTTTCGTTGCGACACCCGATGGTTGCGCAATTAGGTTGGTTGCAAAGCCTAAAAGCTCCCACCAAAGTGCGACGCCAAAGAATTGAGCGCCCGGAGACCTCGGGCATTCTAAAGCTAGTATCGCGAAAACCAACAGCCACCAAAACAGCCACCAATGAAAATGGCCTCTCGCTTTGAGAGGCCATTTCACTTATAAACCTTTTAGAATCTTGGTGCCGGGAGGGGGAATCGAACCCCCATGGAGTTGCCTCCGGCGGATTTTGAGTCCGCTGCGTCTGCCAGTTCCGCCATCCCGGCTCGAGGATATTTCTAATCGAATGTGGCCGAGCCAGCCATATCGAATTCTCTTAGCTCAGATTTCGCCATTTCTCTAAAAGGCATTCGCCCGTTCAGTATCGCATACTCTCTGCTAGCCGCGATCTCATCCGCGTTGCTGAGGCCACAGCCAAGCGGCGCCACGGACACCACTCGAATCACCATATTTAGCAGGCAATATTGGTGTCGACACCTCACCTCCAAAGACATATGCTGACAGTCTCTTCGGCAATTCTTGATAGATATGCCGCACCTTTGACACCCCACCCCCGATAACAACTACATCTGGATCGAGCATGTTAATTACATGAGCCAATCCGCGGGCGAGGCGGTCTTGAAATCGGTCAATGGTGGCAACCGCTTCTAGATCGCCACGGTGAAAATCTTCGACGATCTCGCGAGTTGTACGGGCTTTTCGCGTCACATTTTTATGGTCTAGGGCAATTCCTGTGCCAGACACCCACATCTCAAGACATCCACGCTTTCCACAGTAGCAAGCCGGCCCCGGATATTCTTCAAGCGTAGGCCATGGCAATGGATTGTGTCCCCACTCGCCAGCCACTCCGTTTGGTCCTGCATGTACCCTCCCGGCAAGTGCAACCCCTCCGCCGCAGCCGGTTCCAAGGATCAGCCCATAGACAACATGCTCGCCAGCGGCCGCCCCGTCCGTGGCTTCGGAGACAGCAAAGCAGTTCGCATCGTTGGCGACGCGCACCTCACGCTGAAGAGCTGCAGAGAGATCCTTGTGGAGGGGCCTGCCATTCAACCATGTGGAGTTGGCGTTCTTTACCAGTCCCGTGACTCTCGATATGCTGCCTGGGATTCCAGCGCCTACGCTTCCCCTGCTTTCAGTTTCGCGCTCCAGTCGATGAACGAGATCTGCCATGGATTGAATCGTCGCATCATAATCTTCGCGTGGCGTATCGACACGATAGCGGGCTAACTCCCCGCCATTTTCGT
>Ga0209012_1002622_pt1 | contig 15246 bp, 14 predicted proteins | sample RS3BMetagenome_FD_184735 | JGI IMG/M metagenome (GOLD analysis project Ga0209012, IMG submission 184735) | Ferric oxide microbial mat and aquatic microbial communities from Rainbow Spring, Yellowstone National Park, USA - RS3B (SPAdes) (version 3) ...
GAGGATTCGGGCCTTTATAGGGAATACATGATTTGGTGTTGGCCAGAATACAATACTGCATCAGATAAAAAAGGTAAGTGCGGGCCAGAATATACTCAAAGAAGATCATTTGGCGGAAGCAATGTTTCAATAGCCGCAGAATTCTTTGTGAATACCATCAATTTTCCATCCGAATATCGTAACTCTACTTCTAATGCTTCCTGTTTCCAAGCTTCCCTAAGGAGTTTGGTAGCTTTTCCGCACCCGCCCTCAATATAGACTTGTTTCTGCTTATCATCTTTCAGTCTCTCCAATGAATCAAGCTTAATTTCAGCAAGCTTCAAGAAATTAATGAATGTTCTATGAGCTTGGGGATTACTTTTTAACTCATTTATGGAAACAACGTCCTCCATTCGTTCATAAGAGTTGAAATAAACTGTTCTTGGCATCCGTGTTAGAAGAAAGTTATACAATAAAACTTCGTTCTGAGTGTCCGGAAAATCCTCGTTTATTACACCTTTTAAATCGGAGATCGTTTTTTGAATTTCAGACTTGAATTGTTGTTCAATTCCAAGAGCTAGGAATTCTTCTAACTTATGTAATAAAGTTAACGCAGCATCTTTACTTATAATTTTTTCTGCGGTTATTTTGCTTACCTCATTAATTGCTTGGCTGAATTGCGTAGTAAATTGATTATTTGGAGGTCTTTATAAATATGTGCTAGCCTGACTTTGGAGATTTGTAAGACTCTGCCTAATTTTTTCTTGTGCGTTAGTAAATTTATAACGTGAGGGTATCCTGAACTTCTTATTAGCGATTGTGATCTCGTAAGATTCATCAAAATACTTTGATATCTCAATATTTGTAAGGTCCTCCTGAATTCCTTGCAGGATATTTTTTAATTCTGTTTTTTCATCTTCCGCAAGCTCAAACTTTGCCCATATAATTATAATATCTTTAGGTAAAAGTTCTCCATCATTATACTTTTTCATTATTCCATTTAACTCAGTTAAATCAAAATATTCATATTTTGAATCCATCGAGAGCGTAGCTAAGCCTTGAAGTATGCTACTCTTTCCAGACTCGTTTGCACCTATTAAGGCCATTATTGGGGTGACGTGAATTACCCCAGAATCAACAAGTGAACGGAAATTTTGTATTTTAAATTCCCTTAGTTTCATATATCATCACCTTTTATTGTGTAATGTAATATCGTAATAATTTTTTAATTTTATGCGCCTTCTTAGTTAAATATTTTAATTTACTTTAGGCTTATAATTGTTACTCGTCTAATAATAATTCTCGCACATCTCTGCCATACCAGCCAATACATCATAATCTTGCATAAAAATAGATTGAAGAAATCTTATGCTTAAGCTCGTTTAATATTATTTATTTGAATCTGTAATAGCTTTTCTCTTATTTTCGTTCCGATATACATTATTTTTTCACTAGGAATGAACTCATAGAGTATCTTATAGAAGTCGTCATTATGGTATTTACTGTTTAGCTTTATATGTAATAATTCATGTAGTATGAGATACTCCAAGATATCTTCATTCAAGTCTAGTAAATTCTTGTTAATATATATAGTCTTAGTTTTAAGATTACAAAATGCAGCTCTGGTTTTATAATTTCGCACTTTGATTTTAATTTCCTCATTAATTCCTATTTGAAATTTATATTTGCTGAGAATTTCTTTAATGTTTCTGTAATTCACGCATAACTTCCCTCTCAATATAGGATGTCAATTCATCTGCGATACGTTCGACTTCCCGAGTATCCTTCAAGCCTATTTTAAATAAATCTTTTAATAATGCCGCTTTGAGATTTTTCTTGTCTTCATCGAAGAATAAGAATTTGCCTATCTTCAGAGTTTGGTATTTTTTAATAACTTTATTAAGCATGGGCTCTAAGAATTCTAATTTAGCTACATCCACATTGAATCTCTTATGTAATGACTCTTTAATATCATAAATGATTCTTTCATTCAACTTCATACCAGTACGTTTGTTCCTATAATCTGAAAGATCAGTTATAATTTTCTCGATTCCTTCTATTAAGCTACTATCTATTCTTCTAGCCCATTCTTCTTCAAGTTTCTTTAATCTTTCATATATATGTTTATATACTGGATTGGCCGGTTCGAGGTCTAATAGACCTTTAACTGTTAAAATAGCTTCTGCAGCCGTATACTTCATTTGGGGATCATACGGGCTCATCATTTTCATTTTCTTGGAGATTTCTACCAAATTAGATGGTTCTATAACAAATTCTTCAATTAATCCGATTTCTGGGATGTTTGTTTTGTCATGAATCATTTTCAACAATTCTTTCCAAAAGCTTTCAGGTTGTTTAGCATTCTTCATATAATAGAGAATTCCGTTGTATAATTTCGTGATGACCACTATATAATTGTGGAATTTCAATTTATCTTTAAAAGCGCCCAGAGCCCTATACAAATTACAAACTCTTTTCATTTTTATTAACAAATCTATGATGTTAGGATTATAGCTTCTATATCCCATGGTTAAAAGACTTGCAGCGTTCCTCAATTTTTCATAAGCTTGTGACTCTTTTTCCTCATTTATTAACTCAATTATACTATCTATATCTAATTCGACCTTATGAATACCTACATTTATTCCCATAGTTAATTTCTTCTTAATTTCATTAATAAGCAGCTCTATTTCTCCTATAGTATCCTTTAATGTACTAATACTCTCTTCAAAAATCTCTTTATAAGCATCTATATCAAGTAACTCGTATTTTACTATTGTTTCCTTAACATAATCTAAAAGTCCTACAAAATCCACAATAAGACCAAACTCTTTAGTTAGATTTTCAGCTTTGTAGGGTCTATTAACTCTAGCCACGGTTTGTAAAAGCCTATGTTCATAAAGAGATTTATCTAGATACATAACTTTTAATTTCGGGCAGTCAAAACCTGTTATCAACATATCTGTTACTATTAATATTCGTGGATCCTCTTTCTCCTTAAAGCTGTTTTGTATTATTCTATTAACTTCATTCCAATCTCTAACAACAATACCCCCAACTCCTCTCCATTTACTTAATAATTCATCTAAGTAGTCACGTATTTCTCCTTCTCGCTCATTACTTAGATAAGTCATTACGATCTCGCTCCAACTTCTTGCTTCGTCTCCATAACGTTTAGTTAGTATTTCATCAAGAGCTCTCTTCATCCTAACACAAGCTAGACGACTGGAAACAACAACCATGGCCTTAAACTTAAAGTTCTCCGTATCCTCCTTAATATTATCAGCTATATATTCGGCTATAAGGCTAAGCCTTTTAGGATTCTCAAGAAATACCTTGATCTTATTTAGCTTCTGCCTAATTTCTCTTTTAGTAATGGTAATGAACACTGCATCGTCTTCTTCATCTACTAGATCATCTAAACTTCCTTCTGCCTTGGCGCTTTTAGCCCATGTATCTAATAAATCTTTGATTTCATCTTGCGAAACATTTACCTTTACTCCCTTAATTTCCTGCACTACTTGATATTTCAATGGAAGAGTGTAACTATCCTTTATGGAATCTGATATAAAGTACTTGTCTAAGTAGAGTTCTCCTTGGTTTGGATATGCAAAGTACGAAAATGTGTTTTTCTCATAGCTCATAATTGGCGTACCTGTAAACGCAAATTTAACAGCGTTTGGGAGTATTCTATTAAGCGTTGCACCAAGTACTCCATATTGACTCCTATGAGCTTCATCTAGCAGCACCAACACCTCTTTCTTATCTATTGGTGATAGCTCTTCAAGCTCTTCAGGTCTAAACTTCTGAATCAATACTACATAAACACCTCTACTAATAGCTAATTTACTAGTCTCTTTCTCTTTAATATCCTTCAGAATATTCTTTAAACTATCAATATGCTCCACTTTCTTTATGTATTCCTGAAAGTATGGTGCATGAATGTCCTTAATAAATTCATCATAGAGTTGCCTCTGAAGTTCTTTTCTATCAACTATGAAAAAGATAACAGGATCTCTTTCAAAGGACCTCCTAAAGAACTGATAAGCAATATAGAACATTATATATGTTTTACCACTACCTTGCCAGTGCCAAATGAGACCCCTATTTCTATCATCATGTTCTTCAAGATAATCAATAAACCTCTCCATAGCCTTAACTGTAGCCCAATATTGATTATACCTTGGAATAACTTTATCCCTCTTCTCTTTACCTTTATAGAAAATAAACCATCTCAATATGTCGAGTAATCTCTCTTTTTTAAGCAGATCTAAAATATTGTAGTTTCCATTCAAATCACGCCACTTGCCAAACCACCTTTCTTTACCTCTTAAATCTCTCGACATAGGCATATACACGGAATTCTCCACTTCAGTATACGTTACACCGATTTGTACATATTTAAAAAGCCAAGGAACCTCCTTCTCATATCTATATAGCTGATTAATACCCTCTTCTAATGCTCTTTTCCCAAGTCTAAGTGGATCTTCAACTTCAATAGCTACGAGAGGAATACCATTAACATAGAGGAGTACGTCAATTCTGATAACAGATCCCTCACTTAGAAACGTTACTTCTTCACACGAAGTAAACTCATTATTATCAATATTCTCGTAATCTATTATGGTTACCTTCACGCTCTTTCTACTCTCCTCAACGAATAACCCGCTTCTAAGATACTCTAAAAACTCGTGGGGTTCAGCTCCCATTAGCATCTCTTTAACTTTACTTAAAACAGCATCCGTTTTATCTTCTAAATTTTCAGAAGCCAAGACTTTACGATTTATTTTCTTAAAACTCTTCTCAAAAATTTCATTAATAATGACGTTCTCCCTAACAACATGTGGACAGTAAGCAGATTTCTTCCAACCAAGTTCTTCAAGTCTTCTTAAAAACTCTTGAACAACACCCTTTTCACTCATACAACCGCCTCCGATTCCTCCAGGTTTTAAGGGATATTATCTTGTCTACAAGTATTTTCGTTAGTTCAATAAATGAGAAGTCCTTTTCGATTTGCTTTTCTAAATCCCTTCTATCAGCCATCACGAGGATACCTGGCTTTTCAGCTTTCAGGTAGTAGAAGAGTTTCCAAGCAGAGAAAGCCATGGCATAAGTTTTCCCAGAGCTCTGCCAATGCCATATCAACTCGAATTTTTTCTTTTCGTTCCTTTGCAATGTCTTTATTACTCTTTGGAATATTTTGTTCGAAGTCCTGAACTGCATGTACCTTGCCATTATCTTTGTTGACTTGCCTCTTTCCTTTCTGATAAAGGTGAAGTTTTCGATTAAGTCTAGAAAGTTTGGCTTAGACAGAAGGCCATGAATAGCTATTTTTAATACGTCGTCTTTGAAATCTTCCTTTTTGAAGGGGTAAGAATCCCTCCAGACGCTGAGAAAATCTTTGCCTTCATCATTAAAGCCGTTGGGAAAATAGAGGGTTTTTATTCCGTCTGTCGCTATTGAGAACTGAACGTACTTAAAGAGCTCAGGTGCTTGCTCTTCGTATCTCTTAATTTGCTTGTACGTGTCAGTCCAATCAACTCTTTCTTTTGTAGGATTTTTACACTCTATTAGTAGTAAGGGAATGCCATTAACAAGAAGGACTATATCAGCTTTTATGCCACCTCTTGAACGTTCCAATTTAAACTGGTTTGTTACAATAAATTCGTTGTTTTCTATATTCTCCAAATCTACAAGCTTTATTACTCTTTCTTTTCCCTCTTTTTGTATTGGAACAACCAAACCATTTCTAAACCTATCTAAGAAAGTTCTAATGTTCTCGATATTCGAAGGAATAGCTCTCAATGAGATGATAACAAAGTCCAAATCAGCATCGGTAAATTCAATCTCCCGATTTATAGCCGGTAACGCTTTTCTCAGATTTTCCAGAACTAGAGGTTCTTCGTAGTTCTCTTTTCGTATAAGCTTCATCTCTTCCGGCTTCACATATTTCCATCCAAGCTTCTGCAGCTCCTGAATGATGAAATTCTCAGCCGTGCCTTTTTCTGTATAAAGCATTTAGTTCACCCTACAATATCTTTAGCCATAGAAATGATACTATTCAACATTTCTTCTCGTTTCTTATCAACAAACGAATCATCTATTAAGTCGATGAGTTCATCCTTTTCTCTATTGCTAAGCATCATCACAATTATGGAAACTCTCAAATATTCAAGCAATGGTCTCAAAAAATTACTAATATCTTTAAATTTTGATTCTATTTTTTTCTTTTCTTTGTAATTGAGATGCCCGCCATGTGCAAAAATATTTCTAACTTTATATGCATTGCTGACTATCTTCTTAACTTCATGCGGATCATATCCCAGTAAACTCAGAACTTTACTCATTCTAAGACTAAGTCGGTAAACGAGTTCTTGGACCTCACCAGATTTAAGAAACAGGGCCTCTAAACCCATTATGGCGTTGGCAATTCTTCTTTCAAAAACACCATTTTGAAATAGGGAATCGTTATAACGATTGTATGCAACAGTAAGGTAATCAATTTTAGTTATACCTGATTCAAAGAAACTTGGAGGTATAACATTGCTTATTGTTTGCCAGAATTTCCTTAATTTCGAAACATCTTCTTCAGTAACTAAATATTTTTCAAGCACAGCTTCTGTTTTACCGGAAGTGAGAATACTGTGAGCCATAAGATCAGTTATCGATTCTGAGTACATACGATACCTCATCCATTTCACACTACCGACCTTAAAAAGTCTTAATATCGCAATTGACTGTTCAACTTTTCTTTGTATTTCGTTAGCTCCTCTTCCCAAAAATTCAATATTTAAAATTGCTGAAGGGCTGAAAAACTGAGGTTGCATAAAAGTATATGCAGGGAATTCTCTTTCAAGATCCTCAACTTTTGTTCGCCTTAATGTAATGCCATAACTAAGTTCAACCTTATCTGGTTGCAATATGATGCCATCAAGTTCAACCTCTGCACCATACCTTACTGGCTCTTTATACAGATCCTTTAAGAAAGTTTTTACAAGAGCATCTATATCATTCTCTTCAAATTTTGGGTTGTACAAAATTTCATGGATTAATTTTACTACAAAATATTCTAAAGCCTGAGAGAGTACGTCATTCTTCCCAAAAATCTCAGTTAACTGTTCCAAAGCAGAGCTATATTCGTCAGATTTCTTAATGGTTTCTATAAGCTCAAGAGATGTACGAAACCAGGAAAGTTTAGTGACATACTCACCATGTGCACTAAATTCGGTAATACCCTTATCTGTATATTGAAATTTATCGATCTTCCATCGGAAAAAGACCTCTTTTTCAGGTTTTATAGCACCTTTAGTAATACAGTCTTCTATTGTTCTCTTGACGCTCAAACCTAATCGTTTAAGAACATTAGATAAGTTTTCATCCATTCTCAATTCACCTTAACCCTAATTTTTCCAGTAAGAAGCAAATCCATTAAACCCATTTTTAAGTTCTTAAACACATCTTTCTCTTTATAATAAAGTTCAATGGTTCTATTAACTGTTGAGAGGGTATCAGCGATTCTTTGTTGCTCAAACAATGACGGATAAGGTACTTTTAAGTTCTCTAAGTCTTCCTTAGTTATTGCTTTAAAAGTTGATCCCTTCCCTAAATTTTCCAAGAAGTTTTTGATTTTCTGGAAATAATAGAAGTAAAACCAATGGCTTGCTCTACTCAAGTTAAATCTTATAGCTGCTAATCCTCTACCTATACATAACTTATATGGAGCAACGTTGACGTCTCCTACAGGGGCTCTTACTGATATGAGAATATCGTTCGGTTCTGCTATCTTTATTGGTTGTGAACAGTACATTATAGGTGAAGGATATACATCTCCAAATTCCATCTTTCCTTGGAGGAAGGGTAGCCCTTTACCTTCTCTATTATATGTGCTTGATTGAGGAGACTGGCCCATAATGATCTCAGCTAATTCCTTATTGTCGAGCTTTACAACTTCCCAGTCTTTTGGTATTTTTCCTATTTCTGTTTCTTGAAATTCAGTTTCTGTATAAAATGTAAGTTTGCCATTTTCTTCTCTAACCCTTATCCTCCCTGTTAACAACTCATTCATTAAAGCCTTCTTCAAACGCTCAGTCTTAGCTATTATTTCATCAGTTTTCTGAATAGCTTCATCAACAGTAGAAAGAATCTCAGCGATTTTTTGTTGTTCTGGAAGTGGAGGTAATTGAATTGGAAAATGATTTAAAAAAGTTTGCGTAATTATAGGATGCGTTGTCTTAGAGGCAAAATGACTTAGCTCTTTGGATTTCAGTAAATAATATGCAAAAAGTGGATAAATTGCAGACTTCTCATAATTTTCACTATAAATCGCATTATCACTTATCCATATTTTTCCTTGCCCTAAATGTATTTCTCCAGATGCTCCTACTCTACCGATTATTATAGTAAAATCGTTATCTACAAGGAATTCATTAGTATAACCCATTATTCCATTTGCCCCATAAATTGGAATTTTTCCGGTTTCTGAGGTCTTTGGACGTTGCCCATTTTTTAAATTCAAGATTTTTCCAAGTCTAACAACTTCCCAGTCTTTCGGTACTTTTCCTATTTCTGTTTCTTGAAAGTCAGTTTCTCTATAGAGCTTCATGTGTTTTCACCTAGGGCTCTTGAGAGTTCGTTCATTATGTGTTCTATCTTTTCGAGTAGTTGGCTTTTCTCTTCTTCTATTCTTTTTAATTCTTCATATTCTTTGAGGATATCTATGGATTCCTTTTCTTCTAAGGGTGTTACATATAATGGTACGTTTAAGTTGTAGTCAATTTTCCTCTTAACTTCCTCGATTGAAAATATTTTTGAGAAGCCAGGCATCTCAGAGTAATTTCTATAGGTTTTTACTATTTTCTCTATGTTATCCTCTCCGAGTATGTTTAGTCTTTTTATTTCTGAGTGGGGTTTATATTCCTTGATTGCATTTATGAATATTATTTTTCCCTTTCTATCTTGTGGTTTGTTTTTGTTGAAGACTATTATAACTCCTGAAGCATCTGTATTGTAGAAAAGTTTTTCTGGTAGTAAAATCACGGCTTCTATGATATCTTCCATGATAATTTTACTTCTTATTTCTCCATCTCTTCCATGTCTAAATAGTGCACCCTGATCTATTACTACAACCGCTTTCTTCTGGGCAGTATGTAGCATTAACTGAATCCAAGCCCAATCTGCTTTATCGTTTGGTGGATAGCCGTATTTGTATATTTTTCTTATCTCAGGCTTGTTGAGTTTTTCTTCACCATAACCGTCTTGATTCCATGGTGGATTTGCTATAGCATAATCTGCACTATGTTCTCCTAACTCTTCTAGAAATTCTGGGTTTATGAGACTATCTGCAAAGAATATTTTTGCATCTGTTTTTATTCCATGGAGGAGCAGGTTCATTTTAGAAATAGCTACCATATCACCGTTTCTGTCTTGCCCGTATAATCTTAATGAAGGATTATCACCCGCCAGTTTATCTTTAACGTATTTATAGGATTCTATGAGCATTGCAGCTGAGCCGCATGCTGGATCAACTATTATACTATAGTTTTCAGGATCCATTAATTTGACCATAAGCTTTATGACTTCTCTAGGTGTATATGTTTCACCCTCTTTTGCTTTAGTTGGTGCAAAGTATGATAGTATCCATTGATATGCGTCACCGATAATGTCATAGTCGACTTGGCTGAAATTATACTTATTAAATAGTTCTACGAGATCTATTAGTATAGGTCTAAGGTCTTCTTTGTTTGCCAATGTAGATAGTCCTACTTTATCTATGAGTTTCTTTAACTCTTCTAAACCTATTCCACTATTAGAGCTATTTAATTCTGCTATTCTCATAAGTGCTTTCTCTATTTCGATAAGAGTTTCATACCTCCTAGCAATCTCATTCCATGTAAGCAATTGTTTCTTATCCATGTCGTATAACTTGATGTACTCATTGTTTGCTAGCAAGTATGCCTGTTCCTTATCAAATCCTTCAGACATATAATTAGAAGCAATAACTTCCCACTTGTCACTAACAACTTTATAGAATAAGAGGAGGAGTATGCTCTCGTAGGATACAGCTGTCCTAATTATGTCAGCAGCACTTTTAAGAAGTCTCAATATTTCATCCTTCGTTGGTATCTTAACTTCATCACTTTTATCAACAATAATTTGATATAGAGTCTTACCATCTTTAGTGTTACCGGTCTGCTTAATTAGACCAGCTTTCATAAGAGGTGAAAGAATCTTATATACATTGCTAATACTTTTTCCAACCTTAGCTAAAACATCATTTGCTTCTTCCGCTGTAAATTCTTTACTTTTAAATTCTCTATGTAGTATAAAGAAATATTCTATAACCCAAGAAGGCTCCACATTTTGAAGCTTAACCCAGTAACTTAAACTCATTGTTTATTCAAATATTATTTGGAACATATAATATAAAAGCTTTACTACCTTAAATTATTTTTGGGTAGTAAGCTTTCAGTTATATTATTATAAATTTGGATTAGATCTAGCTAGTTTTATAATATGGTATAAAGATTTAGCGATCCTTTATCCAATATGGTTAATTTTTCATACCTCTATTCTCTTTATGAGCTTCTCGGTTCTTTAGCTTTTGCTTTATTTTAAGATATTTAAATGGATTACGCTTTTGCAAATCCTTTACCTTTCTCAAGTTTCAAGGTAAAGCTGTGTTTCCCATTTCTATAATATTCCCTAAATTGTGTGTTACATTTAGGACAAACATAAGCATTAACACTAAATTGACCATACTTCCAGCTTTTACTTTGCTTTGTTACGCTTGTTTTGCAGTTTGGACAGACAGCCATCTACATATTATTTGCTTTAAAGAATATAAGGCTTAAAAATACAAAATAGAAATAAAATGCGTAAGATTATTGACTGTAATAAAATCGAAAAATGAAGACGAAGAAACTTTGAGATGAAGATTCTTCTTTGCAAAATAGGTAAAAAGCTTGGATTCGAAGTCCATATTGAAAAAGTTCAAGAGACAGAATTGGGTTAGCTTGCGATAAGGCATGATTTATTGTGGTATACTAAGCAACCAGATTGGATTAGTAAATTGTTTAATATCATAATTTTGAGGAATGACTTAAATCCTGAGTATAGGAAACTTATAAAAAGAAAAGCAAAAATGACAAGGTTAATTTATGTAGCTTTCGAGGTCGTAGGCTCAGATGAAACGACAAAAGCCTATGAAAGACACAAATTCGAATCTTTCTAAACTTCCATATGGAGTAGTTGTTGTTAAAAGAGGAAGAAAAGAAGCTTTTGTAGAAGGATTAGAGCCAATTCGTGATCGATATGAAAAAGCGCTTATAGAATTTAGAGCTTTGCATGGACCGAATAACTTTATAGTTGCTTCTTTCAACGATATAAAGAAACTTGCAGAAGAATTAGGAATAAAATGAAAATTTGTTTACACAAACTCTCTCTTCTATTACAAGATAACAAATTAAAGAATGGGATCCAACTTATGTCAGATTACTTTTCAATTAAAACAGCTACCTACCATTGGTTTTTAATGGTTTTCATTTATTTTTATAGTTAGTATGCTAGCTTCATTAATTTCAATAATTATTTTAATAGTAAAGTTTTACTCAAGAAATTAATAGGAACTACCTCTTATATACAAGTGTGGCTAAGTTACAATTTCCATATTTTTTTATAGTTCAGCATTGAGAACTTTTTAATCTTTGTTTTATTAGTTGTACGATCAGCTTTCAGTTTCTTATGTCAAAAATGATATGAGTCACCACGTCGATTTTTATTGATTTGTTGGTATGTCAAACCACACTTATCTGCCCTATTGCCTACTAATAATCTAGGGAATGAAATAAGAAATAATTACGCTTAAAGGTATTGGAAAAATAAAGTAAGAACAGAAGATGTAAAAGCTTAAAATTCTAAATGAAAAAGCCTCCTTATTATTTCTCAATAACTAGAGATAATTTCTTAAGAACGCATGCTATTGTTTTTATGTGCAAACTTGATAAAATATTAAAAATTAGTTTGAAATTTTAAACGATAAGCTTTTTCGATATGAAATTTGTCAATCCGTGAGCAAACATTATTGCTAGTTCTGCATCTTCTTTATTAATTGATTTGCCATAATGAGCTGAAGGACTAAGGAATCCAAAATACTTCTGGATAATGGCCTCCATAATTTTTCCTATTTCTTCGTTTGCCACGATTTTCTCCCAATCTGGAACAGTCCTTTTGCCCTTATCATCTGTAATTTCTTTTTGAAAGCCTCGATTCTTTATTATAGTTGTAAGAGCTTCCATTGCTTTACGACATTCTATAAGAACTTTATCATATTCTCCCATCGAGTATTGTCTCCAAGCCTCGTTAATTTTACTAATAACTTCGCTTAATTCAGGCTTTTCAATCTTTGGTATTTCGAGCAAAACAACTTCTTTAAACTTTAATTGAGGGAGAATTATCTCTACCCAATCACTTTTAGGAATCCTTTCTCTAATGAAGATTATTCCAGGCTGTTTAAGAGGAGGTTGTTGTTGCACTTCTGCTATAAAAGTTAATTCTATATGCATTTGAATATCTTTTCCCTCTCTTATCTTTTCTATATGGGCAAGTCTATAGTGGTCAAGATCCGCATAGAAACGAGAGATTAAAGAAGAACCAACTGAAAGAATATAAAATGGTTGTTCCGGTATAAGCGTAGATACATAAATAGGCGACCCCTCCTTAGATACAATTTTTAATTCTGACCTTGTATAGCTCAAAATTATAGTGTAACCTGGTTGGCCTGCTTGTAGAATATGATTAACGCCTATATCAAAACGCAATCTTGGTACTATTGTATATGTTTCGGCGGTGGCACTTCTATACGTAAAACTGAGCTTTGAATAAGAAGTAACGGCAAATTCTGCCATGAATAATCTATTAGTTTTTACAATCGTTTTACAAATTTAAATCTTTATTTGATTAAACACCGACAATTTTTTACATTCAAATCTGTAGCATGACTTCAGGGGAATAGCAAACTTCGCCAGGTAATTCTATATCCGAAGATACGACTTTGTTCATATACTTTAACAATATAGAATTATATTTGAATTATCTTTTAATTGCTTTTAATAGGAAACAAAATATTCTGTGCGTGATACTCTCTTAATAACAGCAATAAAAATATGTATGTAGATACTAGCAACTTTATGGATACGAATCTAGCAGTAGTTCAATTGTTAACAATAGTCTTTTTAAAGAATTAAACACGGATCGCAGATATACCAGATATTAGATGTTAGAAATGCGGAAATACATGGTATCATGATCATATTGTAGTTTCAAGCATAGAAACGTATTCCAAATGCAGAATTTCTCACAAGGCTGCTGTGGTTGACTTTTTGCTGGAGAGCTGAGCCAGCTTCTCTCTTGTTCGATGAGTTTTCCTGTATGAGAACATTTGATATATCAGGAGAAAAATCGTTTACTTGAAGCATCCCGTTGCTTTGGCATAGAGGCTTATACTATGTGTGAATCTGTCCGTTTTGGTGCTTTAGTTAGCATGTTGAGAAGGATCTATGGAGGTAAAGAGGAATTAGGACATTACATAAACAAAATAGAACAATACCCAGTTTCGAAGGAAGAAGCAGACTTTATTTCTTGTTTCAAATCCATTCGAAATAAGGTGAACCATTCGGTTCGAGTTTCATCTAGAGTTGATGCTGAAAGAATGTTCAAAACAACTAAAAGGTTTATTCTTGTGATAGCAAAAAAGAAGCTTATGCAGAACTGATAGTAACTTAAGCTTTTATTACAAGCTTCTCATGAAGACTAAGATTATATAACGCAAAAGGATCTTTTAAAAGCCAAAGATAATATTAAGCCTTCTGCGTTGCGTGAATTTTACATGGAAAACCCAAAAATAGATTTAACGAAATTGAAAATAAGAAAGAATGTTATAATAAATTAATACTTTAATTTAAATTTTATGATTTTTTATATGCATGTAAAGAGAATAAGAGAATTTTATCTTTAAAGAGAAAGAAATCCTAAAGCATTAAAAAACATTCCAATAATCCATGGAATAAGGATTGTCAATCTTATTATTTTCATTCTTCTTTCAGCTTTATCCATGGCATCAGGTGATGGAATTTTTTCCTTTTTAGCTATCCGATTAGCCATTTCCTTTTTACTTGGCAAAAAAGATTCAATAAGAAAAGTTAGAAAACCAGCTAGAACAAAGAAGAAGTTAGCTAAGGCAAAGAAAAATTCATTCATCTATATCACCGTAAAAACCGCCGGAAAATTCGCATAACCTTTTAAATCGCACAGAAGTTCAAAATTCCCCTTTAAAGTATTCAGTAACTTAATTTCAAATCCTCTTTTGCGTTCAACTGACCCTATTGCAAATTTTTGCAACTCAGTTCTTCGGCCTAACAGTCTTAATATAAGTATTACATTTCCTTCACTTAATGGTTCTCCTTGCCAATCTCTTAACACTATATTACCTTTTATACTTTCTCCAGCGAAATAAGTATCTTTTTCAAGAACTACTGTTGAAATTTTTGCATTACCATAAGAGCTCTTAATCGTATACCTTCTTCCCTCGTATTCAAACTCCTCTACTTTATAAACATAATCTACATCTTTAATCTTCTCAATTACATAAGTTTCATAAACTTTTCTAGAATAATGCGTATAGAAAGAGCACCAAAACCTAGGTATTATAGATGGTTTATAGTCTCTAATTTCGACTATTAACTCATTATTGAAGGGTAAATTGATTCCTAAACCATTATTTCCAAGATCAGACATGGTACCGCATAGAAACTCATCTACAACTTTCCTTCCATCAATATTTACACGGAAATAATGATAATAATCTCCGCCAGCAACACCTAACCCTGTAAGGATACCTGAAACACCGCTTATATTAACAAGAACTTTGTAACTACTTGTGTTTGCATAGTCAGTATGTATGTTAGGAGTTGTCATCTTTACCTAACTCTTAATATTTTTTTATAATATAAATTTTTTTATATAAAAATAAAAATTAAACTCTTATAGTGTTTGTATAACTCTCATTTTAATCTCTGACCACATCTCTTACATATTTACCTGGGATAGCAAACCCAATATTAGTTTGGGCATTATCTGCAATCCATTTTATTAGAGCCTTTATAATCTTAATTTCCGGTTTTTCCAAAAATTCATCAACTAGTTTGAGCAAAGGCGTATGCATTATCCCTTTAGCCTTTACTATGCCTAAGAATAAACCATCTTCACTTATTA
>Ga0209012_1002624_pt1 | contig 15236 bp, 15 predicted proteins | sample RS3BMetagenome_FD_184735 | JGI IMG/M metagenome (GOLD analysis project Ga0209012, IMG submission 184735) | Ferric oxide microbial mat and aquatic microbial communities from Rainbow Spring, Yellowstone National Park, USA - RS3B (SPAdes) (version 3) ...
TGAGTTATTACAGAAATTATGATTAACGGAGCTACAAAAATAACCACCACTATAATAGCCAGCACAAACATTTTATTTCCACCAGCCAACACTTTAATTACCTTCTTTATAAAAATTAATGTAAAAATATAAAAATTTTAAAATTATTAAATATAAACTCAGAAATATTAAAATAATGGTAATTCATAAAACTCAATAAATTATGAGTAAAGATAAATCTCACACTTTAGATTCAGCATGTAAAGATTTCAACGTATCCCGTAAAACACATACTGAGGAACACGGTAAGATTACCAAGGAATACATTGATTACAATTTGAATGATGTTAAGATTACAGCAGAGCTATACGAATCAGCCTTACAGAGATATAAAATGTTCAATCTTAACGAGGATGTGAATAAGCTATACTCACCAGCATCCATTGGTAAAGCCTACTTGAGGAAAATAGGAATTAGACCATTTACAGAACTTAATGCGGATTTCTCTAAGGAAATATTAGGATATGTTATGTCCACCTACTATGGTGGACGAACTGAAATTAGAATAAGGAACAAAGCTATTCCAGTGACTTATTTAGATTTTAAATCAATGTATCCCTCTGTTTACTCTCTTTTACAATTAGACAATTTCATGAAAGCAGATATGATAACTTATATTCAAAATAAGGAAAACACAAAAAATATCAAAGCATTCATTCATTCGATAACAAAAGAAGATTTACGGAACAAAGAAACATGGACGAAAAGGGAGATTCATTCTATTGTAAAAATTAAGCCTAACGATGATCTCTTACCAGTAAGAGCAGAATACACTAAAACGGCAAAGAATATTGGCATCAATTACCTAACAGCTGATAAGGAATTGTGGCATACAATACAAGACGCGATAGCGTCTAAAATACTAACTGGAAGAGAGCCAGAAATTGTTGACGCAATAACCTTCGTCCCAGAGAGCACACAGCGGGGACTAAAAGATGTTAAAATATCGGATATCGTTATTTCAGCTGAAGACGACTTTATCAGAAAGCTTATTGAAGAAAGAATGAAAGTGAAGAAATCTGACCGTAAGGACAAAGATCAAATACAGTTAATATTGAAGATCATAGCCAATGCGACCTCATACGGCATATACATAGAGGAGAACTCTTATTCATTGGAGAACGAAGAAGATATAGAGGTTTACTCAGTAGATAATTTCTTATTCAAAACAACGAAGATAGAAAAACATGGCCAATACTTTAATCCGATAATGGCCACGCTAATCACTTCTTCAGCAAGATTGATATTGGCTATAGCTGAAAAAATAGCAGATGAAAAAGGATACTTAGCGTATTGCGACACCGATTCAATCTTTGTGAAACCAGATGTTGTGAACGAAATACAGGGGTTCTTTAAGCCACTTAATCCGTATTCTTATGATGTTGAAATGTTTAAAATAGAAAGCGATGATAACGGGAAGCCAATAGAGAATGTAATGTTTTACGGCATATCAGCTAAAAGATACTGCCTATTTGATATGAACGAAGGAAAAATGAACATTAGGAAATATTCAATACATGGCTTGGGTCGTCTGTTAAATATTAATGGTGAGGATGTATGGAGAGCGATTTTAACGAAAGACTTTTCAGAATTTGAGGATAAAACAGCTGTATCTCAAATCACCATATCGAAGCCTTCAATACTCAATAGATTTAGAAAAATGAATGAAGACAAGCCGTTCAATAAGAAAGTAAAGCCGTTCAATTTTATGCTTGTCGGAACAGAGAAAGACAACGTTATACCATGTCTGCCTTTTACAAGAGATATCGCTGGAATAGACTGTGAGCTATTCATTGACTACAAAACAAACACTCCATCCTCTAACCTATCGCAACCATCATGTGCCTATTGGCACACATTAGAGGACGTATTAACTAAATACGTGATGCACTGCGATAAGAAGTTCGATTATGATGAGGAAGGAATTGCACACAGAAAACATATCGTTGTTGAGAGGATTAGATGCATCGGTAAAGAGAGCAATAACCTGGATGATAACCTCGCTGGTATTGGGGGGCTGGATTATTTAGAGTATACAGAAGAACATGAGATTGTAAATAGCGATGAGTTCAAACAATGGGTTCTTTCATTGAAGCCTAAGGATGTCGTGGGTGGGGGAATATCACAACAAGCTTTGTATTATCAAAAATCTTTGATAAAAAATGGAAAGAATTTAAACATTAAGCAAAAGATAGCTATAAAACTATTAGACTTATATAAACAAACAATGTTAAACAATAGAAACTAATATTGATTATTTTTATATTTATATCAAAAATCACAAAAGTTTTTTTCTTGTCTATCGGCCAACTTTTTACGTCTTATCAACCCTATAAAATAAACAAAAATGTACATTATTGTATAATTATGCTAAAAATCACAAAAGTTTTTTTCTTGTCTATATCCCCCCATACTCAGAGATGTATAGAGAATATCAGTATCATTACTCCCCAGTACAGTTAGGATGTGACGCTATACCAGCATGCAGATTACTCATCGCATGATTTCACATACAAATGCGGCTTTCAGTGGAGTGTTTACTCTGTTTTTTCTATATAAATTATTCTATTCATAAGTAAGTGAGAAGACTCATATATGCGATTAAAAATGAATTCAGTGGTGAAAAAGATGAGGGGTCTAAAAGATCGTATCATTGTTGTGACGGGCGGCGCTATGGGGATAGGAAAGGCGACCGCGATAAGGCTGGCTTCCGAAGGGGCAAAGGTTGCCGTTTGTGATGTGAACGATGCTGAAGGAAAGAAGACAGTGGATGAGATAAAGTCGAAGGGTTTCACGGCACGGTATTACCACATGGACGTGAGCAAAGAGCAGGAGGTTTCATCAGTATTTGCAAAGATAAACGATGAGCTTGGGCCCATCAACGGTCTTGTAAACAACGCAGGCATCTCGGGTGTGAACAAACCGACGCATGAGATCGAGGAGGCGGAGTGGGATCGTGTTTTCGCCATAAATGTGAAGGGAGTTTTTCTATGTACTAAGCATGCAATACCATACATGATGAAGAACAAGGGTGGATCGATAGTCAACCTCTCATCAATCTACGGTCTTGTTGGTGCTGAGGACGCCCCTCCCTACCATGCATCCAAGGGGGCAGTGAGGCTCATGACAAAGACAGATGCACTGTTCTATGCAAAATATGGCATACGTGTGAATTCTGTCCATCCGGGATTCATAGACACACCAATGGTCCAGAATTTCGCAGACAGCGCGGGAAGCAGAGAGGTCGTCTACAGGCAGATAGCTTCACTGCATCCCATCGGAAGACTTGGCAGAAGCGAGGAGATAGCTGACGGTATTGCCTTCCTGCTTTCAGATGAGTCCTCATTTATGACAGGCTCCGAGCTAGTCATAGACGGTGGATATACAAGCAGATGAACAGCCCATCTGCAATTGGCTTCCACGTCCATTCGCATATCAGCCACCGGTAAATACGCGCATTCGATTGTGCAGTCATGGAATACACACAACTTCATAGGCTTACCGTTTCACTGAGCTTAGATCTGTTGCTATGCGATCCTTCTCTTTATTGAAATGCGTTCATTTCAGCTCGGTCATACACAGGAAAAATATCGTGTTTCAGTACGCCCTTGGCGAAGCCTCCCTCGACTTGAGCACGCCCCTCATGAACCCTTCATCCCTTTGATAGGCAACGACCTACTCTATCTCTGGACTGCAAGAGGTGGCCTTTGGTCTGTCTGGCGAGAGAAAGACTTTGAGGTTATTTCCATGGATCTGTTCAACCAATATCCTTCTTTCCGATTCACTGACATCGTCGCCTTGATATTCTACATTCTCATCAGCATCACCCAGTTCAGGTTTGGTTGGTTGAGGAAATAGTACTCTCGTCAGGAACCGCGAATAGAACAACCTGCTCCTTAGCTGCTCCTTCACTTCAACCACTGCCCTTTAAGGGACGCAGAAAATTGTTGTGTTTTTCAAGTGGATGAACACATCCATTTCCTGCACCCCTCAGAATTAATGGGGGGAATATGTCTGTTGCCGCCCTAGTTCCTATATGTGAACCATGATTCGCATTACCCATCGAAGCCTCTACCTTCTTTGAGCCAGTGTCTTTGTCGGTTATGTCTGCTGCTTTGATGCTGTCGAACTCGTAGCCATTGCACTTTATCAGCTCATGCCCTATCTTGTGGTTCGCGATGTCAAAGTCTGAAAGTGTAATGTAAGGACGACTGCTTTCTTTAAGGGCATAAATTACCGGAGAAAGAAGCCTTGGAACGCCCCTGGTTCTTTCAAATGTCGGAAAACTGTTCCATCCGTGATATAGCACTTCTATCACTTCATAGATAAACGGATATGACTCTGTGAAGCTGTCCCTATAATCTGAAAACTGAAGACTTTCTGTAATCTGGGAGTTGGAGTATCATGATACAAGAAAATCAGGCAAAAAAACTAGCCTAGAGTGAATATTGCAAAACTGGTGTTGTATGTGAGCACTCTTCCATCCAGATCGGCTACACTGACACAAAATATCAGTAGGGTAGCGATCCATGAGGATGTATCCCATCAGCGACCATATCAAATATACAATGGAATTGGCCAATACAACTGCATAAGCTGATGAAGTCACAGAGGAGATGCTTCCATGAGTATGGTGAGGAATGCTCCGTATTATGTAAGGAAGATGATTACAATACTGGCATCTATCGATGCCATTAATATTGCCATGATTGTGTTTGAGAACATATCCACTTGCAATTCAGATTCCTCTATCTCATGTTGCTGACCTGTTATTCTGAGACTGCAGGACTTAACGATTTAGATATTGATCTTTTTGATTGAAAGAATCACCTGAAAAATGAGCTCATGGAAGAAGCAGTGCGAAAGATGTGAGAAGCAGGACAGGGATTGCAAGTATAAGCCCTGTCCTCATATATTCGAGGGCTGTGATCTTAATGCTTTCCTTTCTTTCTAGTGTGTAGAGCCAGAGCAGCGTTGCAAGTGATCCGATGGGGGTGAACTTGGGACCAATATCATTTCCTATCACGCTTGAGTAGACTAAACGCTCTCCGAAAAAGCTGTGGCCTATTGCAATGTCCGTTACTAGCGTCGAAGGCATATTATTCATTATGGCAGAGAGAGAGGCTGATAGAAATGACATAGACAGATACTGAAATGGTGGAATAAGATGCGAGATGCTGAGAACTACATTTGAAAGTATTGCCCCTGTACCTTCGGTGGATACACCATAAACAATAATATACATCCCCAGCGAAAAGAAGACAATCTGCCAAGGCGCATATCTTACAATATGGGCAACTTTAATTGTGTTACTCTTTCTGGCAAGGAGAATTATGGCGAGACAGAAAAGGATTGCTATGAATGATACTGGCAAACCCATCGCACTTCCGAGAACATACGAGGCAATCATCAGGATTGTTGCAGGAAATGCTATCCGAAAGATGCGTCTGTCCTTCACTGCCATTCTCGCATCTGGTATATTCTTTGTTGAATAGATACGACCCATCTTCCCTCGGTAGAGAAGAAATAGAAAGAAGATGCTTGATAACACAGAAATGGCGTCAGGTACAGCCATCTGGATAAAATATGCAGCAAAGGACAGATGGAAGTATCCTGCGGTAACTATATTGACAAGATTGCTGGTGACAAGAGGAATACTGCCAGTATCTGCGATGAAGCCCACGGACATCACAAAAGCCAGTGTCCCCCTAGAATCGAAACCAGCTGCCCTTGTTATTGCAACTACAATAGGGGTCATGACCATTGCCGCCCCATCATTTGCGAACAGCGCGGATACAACTGAAGTGAGAAGCATGATGCTAATGAAGAGTTTGTAAGTGTTACCTCCGCACAGCAATGACAGCTTGACTGCTATAAATTCAAAGAAACCTGCTTCATCAAATATCAGTGTGATTATTATTATGGCAACAAATGTGAAAGTCGCATTCCATATGATATTCCATACCACTATGATGGAGTGCAGCGTTGAGATGCCGAGGAGGAGAGAGACAAGGGCCCCCGCCATTGCCCAAACACCTATTCCAAGCTTCAATGGTTTCACAAATACAAGTGCGAGTGTTGCAGCTAAAATTGTGAGAGAAAGAAGAGTGAGGAACAGATTCTCCAAAGATCATGCCATCCTTGTCATTCTGCAAGTTTTCCCACAAGTCTTTCTATTTGATCCCTGATTTCTCTAATGCCAGCTATGTCGCGGCCAGCAGGATCCGGAAGATGCCATTCAATCAATTTTTTCTTCATTGAAATAAGGAGCGGGAGAGGACAGAGTCCTTCGATGGAACATCCCATGGTAACCACTGTATCAGCCCAATCTATCAGTTCAGCTGTAAGCAGTCGTGGCTTTGCATCAATTTCAATACCTTTTTCTCTCATCGCCTGAACAACAAGCGGATTTACATATGCGGCTGGAGCTGTTCCAGCGCTTTTTGCATCCAGTCCAATCCTTCGTGCAAATGCTTCGGCCATCTTGCTCCTTCCAGCATTCTCCACACATACGAAGAGTACCTTCATCTTTCTTCGACCCGCCGTATTACAGGTTCCAGCAATTGAGCGATGGTGCTCTGTCCATTAATTTTATAAAAGGCCCATTTGCCCCTTTTTTCTCTCAACACAAGATTACTGTTTTCAAGAACTGACAGTTCATGGGATGCAAGAGGCTCATTTATTTCCAGTGCTTCTGCAATTTCGCAGACGCACATCGGTCTGTGCCTTAGCAGAAGGATCATCATCAGACGTTTTCTGTTACCGAGAACAGAGAATACCCTCTCCAACTCCATTAACATGATCTGACTCTCTGCATGAGTCAGCCTGTGCGCAAATTTCTTCATTTCCTCTATCTCCTGATTAGAGCAAGATATCTCACCCTCATTGAATAGAAGGGCCGCCTCTTTCTTAGTTCGACGCATGATAGATAAAAAAATTAACACATATTTATTTGTTTAGCTGTAAGATGTGCAAAACACAACTTCCTCCCAATTTATTGAATATGAAACGCTGACGAGATATGAGGGACTGATAATCTATGGCAGGAACAAAGGACATGGAATTCAGAATAGAGCCTTGGGGAACAAAGTAGATGTGCACTTACCTCTCCTGGAAATATCCGACGGATACGCCGCTTCGAATACACGCCTTCAACAGCAGCGTGTTTGTAATGAGGGGAGGCAAAGAGATCTCGTGGAATGCATCGTTCATCTATCTTCTCACATATCTATCTCACAATAAGAACTGAGCAGTGAGCGTAATGAACTATACCCGCGGCAACACTTCCAAGAATCAATCTCTTGAACCCTCCTAGACCCCTTGTGCCTGCAACGATGAGATCGAATTTAGCGTCTTCGGCATATCGCGCTATAGTGCCGACGACTGATCCATCGCTTGCGACTATATCAGAGACTGCAGTGGCACCGAGATCCACAGCCATGCTTCTGAGCTTTGAAGTAAGTTGCTCTGCCTCTCTCCTTGCTTCCGCCTCAAGCTTATCTACTGGGACATAGAACTCACCGGTCATGCTCATCACTGGCAGTTCAAGAACATGAAGAATTGTGAGCTCTGCTCCGGTATCACTTGCTATCCTGGCAGCAGTTTCTGCGGCCTTCATAGAACTCTCCGAACCGTCAACGGCAGCGAGTATCTTTTTCGGCTTGAATTTCTGAGACATGGTATCAGGCTAATCCGAAATGAGACGGATATATTAAAGAAGTTGCACCGATATCTGCTGCCATTGATTACGCCTCCGTCATACAATCTCCCTTGCAGCCGCTGAGATGCCCTCTGAAGCCATTGGATGCTGATTCGCTAAGTTTGCTAGATCTATTGCTTTCGCACCAAGGGAAAGTGCGGCTGCTATCTCGCCGATGAGGTTACCTGCATCTATTCCCACAACCCATCCACCGACAAGTTTTGTTGTCATTGCATCAAAAAACAGTCTGATCTCTCCTCCAGTTTCACCGAATATCTGAGCCCTGGAGTCTCCTTCAAATCTGTAGTGACCCTCTATAAGTTTAATTCCGGATGCATCATTCCTTGTGACTCCAACAACTGCACCACCAGGAATCGTGAATATAGTTGTGGGGATAGAAAGAAGATCGACGTAATCACTTGTCTTACTGCCGGAGAGTATATTATGTGCCGCAACAAGAGACATTCTAACAGCGGCATGAAACAGAGGCTTCAGGCCGTTCACATCGCCTGTTGCGTAGATATTATCGATGTTCGTCCGCATGGATGTGTCCACGGTTATACCCATCTTTGTCCTTTTTATTCCAATCTTGTCTGCACCTTCAGGAATGACAGGCCTGCGACCTGTTGCACACAATACAACATCTGATTCCACCTCTCTTTCCTTTCCATTGAATATAAACGATGTTCTCTTCACCTTGCCATCGTCCACAATATGTGTAACAGACGCAGATGTCAGGATCTCAATTGAAGGATCTAGAAGTGAAACGAGGCCTGAAACGAAGTCTTCATCCATGTTGGAAAGGACCCTTGGCATGAATTCTAGCAGTGTAACCTTGCTTCCAAGAGCGGCAAACATTGAAGCTGTTTCAAGACCTATGTATCCACCACCTATTATTGTCATCCTTGCTGGAACCTGTCTGATTGTTGGGTTGAGGCTGTATATATCGCTGCTATCAATGCAATACTCAATTCCCTCTATACTGGGTCTCGAACTTTCGGAACCGCTGGCTATTATCATATAATCTGCACAATATTCCTTGCTGTCTGAATCTGTGTGCACTAAAACATGATGGTTATCCTGGATCTCCGCTCTTCCCTTGACCAGTTCAAGTCCCGGAAAAACGGAAAGTTCCCTGCTATGCATCGCATACCTTGCCTGTTGAACAGCATCCTTGTGTTCGATTATTTTCGAGTAATCAGCAAATGTATTAACGCCAATACCATAACTTGTAAATCTTTTGCTCCTCAAGAGCATAACGGCTATTTCACGGATAGTCTTGCTTGGTATGCACCCCTCAGAAAGGCAGTTTCCGCTCATGACACCTTTGGTATCAACCATAACAACTTTCTTGCCCGCCTTTGAAAGTTCAAAGGCGCCAGGATATGCTCCCCCACCTGCCCCTATTGTAATGACGTCAACCTTCTCCATAAGCTCAACTTCTCACAGAGCAAATGTGAGTAACAATATAATACATTGCCATATTTCATATTAAACAATGAATTCAATAGACACAATATAGTTATAAATTGAAGGTCGTGCAGCATGAACATTTCGAAAGATGAAATTGTCAGCATGTCTTTTCAATCAATTGCTGAGAAGCTAGATTCCGACATAAAGAACGGTCTGACACCATCTGATGCACAGAACAGGATATCCAAGTATGGATATAACGAAATACAGGAGGAGAAGAAGAATCCTCTCATATCGCTGGCGAAGAAATTCTGGAATACATCCGCGTGGATACTGGAGTTTGCTGGGTTCCTGACCTTCATACTCGGCAAGCTGCTCGATTTCTACATCATTGTCGCACTGATTGTTTTCAACGCCATATTGAGTTTCACTCAGGAAATGAAGGCAAATGTTGCGCTGGAAGCGCTGAAGAGCAGGCTGCAGGTGAGAGCGAGGGTATTGAGAAACGGTGAATGGAGTACGATTGAGGCAAGACTCCTTGTCCCTGGTGACATCATCAGGGTGCGCGCTGGAGATTTCGTTCCGGCTGACATGAAAATAATAGAAGGGGATGCAGAAATAGATCAGTCAGCACTGACAGGTGAATCTCTCACAGTAACTAGGAAAAGAGACGATCCAGTTTATTCAGGTTCAATATTGAAGAGAGGCGAGTGCATCGGATTAGTTGTCTTCACAGGGAAAAACACGTATTTCGGCAAGACAGCAGAGCTCGTAAGGATTGCACGTCCGCGACTGAGGATTGAACATGTCATTTCCAAAGTTGTTGCCTGGATGATACTCCTTGTAGTCGTGCTTCTAGCTGTTGCTGTCGCTTCGTTCGTACTCAGGCATGAAGATATATTAACGCTCATACCGCTTATGCTGGTTCTTGTCGTAGGTTCAATACCTATCGCGCTCCCAGCAATGTTTTCGATCAGTCTCGCACTTGGAGCAGAACAGCTCTCCAAATCAGAGGTGCTTGTCACAAGACTCGATTCGATTGAAGGTGCCGCGACTATGGATGTCCTTGCTAGCGACAAGACCGGAACTATTACAGTTAACAGGCTCAGCATTTCTGAAATTGTGCCCCTCGGTTGTTCCGAGAATGAGGCTATTATGTACGGAGCCCTGGCTTCAAACTCTGCGGACCAGGATCCCATTGACATTGCATTTCTCGAGGAGGCTGAGAAGAGAGGTATCGCTCTGGGCAGATTCCAAATCAAAAAGTTCGTTCCGTTTGATCCTGCTACAAGGCGTACTGAAGCGGAAGTTTCATCTGAAAATGATGAAATCGCTGTTACCAAGGGAGCGGTTGAAACAATAGCAGGAATGTGCGTGGAATTTGACAGGACACTTGTTGATGAAAAGGTAAGAAGAGCTTCTTTGTCAGGCTCGAGGGTCATTGCAGTAGCCGCAAGGAAGAGGAATGGGCAGTGGGAGATGAAAGGACTGATTGCAATGCGCGATCCACCGCGCCCCGATTCTGCCCAGATGATCAGCGAGCTGAAGGATCTTGGAGTAGAGGTGAAGATGCTTACTGGAGATGCTGTTCCCGTCGCACGGACAATAGCTGGGGCGGTGGGAATAGGGGAGAACATAATCAGTGTCAGGCAGCTGAAGGAGAACCGAGAAAGGATGGCAGAGCTCGCATGGTCTAGCGATGGATTTGCCGAAGTGTATCCGGAAGACAAGTATTTGATAGTCTGCGCACTACAGAAGGCCGGCCACGTTGTTGGTATGACTGGTGACGGTGTGAATGACGCACCTGCACTCAAACAGGCAGATGTAGGCATTGCAGTCAGCAGCGCCACGGACGTTGCAAAAGGAGCTGCCGGGGTGGTGCTTGTTTCTCCGGGACTGAAGAATGCAGTCAGTCTTGTCAGAATCGGAAGGCAGATTTACGAAAGGGTGAACACATGGACCCTGAGCAGGCTGACAAGGACTTTTCAGAATGTTGTTTTCGTTACTATAGCTCTTCTTATTACAGGGCTTCAGGTTCTTTCGACGTTTGACATGGTTCTCCTTCTATTCCTCTTTGACTTTGTCACTCTGACGCTATCCACAGATAATGTTATCTGGCCCAAAAAACCGGCCAGTTGGAACATGTTTGATCTTGCTGAGGCTTCATCAATCATAGGTAGTGTCATGGTTCTTGAATCATTCTTTGCACTCTATTTCATACTACGTTCGGGCCTTGCAATCAGCGAGATACAGACACTTGTCTTTGACTACCTCCTCTATTCCAACATATTCAACCTCATCAACATAAGGGAGCGAAGGAATTTCTGGTCCAGCATACCCTCATCCGTCATGACTGTGGCAATAACAGCTGACATCATAATCTCTGCTGTGATGTCAGTCGTAGGCATACCTGGTCTGAACAGTGCACCGTTTGATTACGTTGTTCTTACGTTCCTGCTTGCCATGCTGTTCAATCTGGGCATAAACAACTTTGTAAAGGTATTATCGCTGAAATATTTGAGGCTAAGCTGGTAAGACTGTCGATTGTAGAAAGTCTCTCTTGCAATTCCAAAATTCAGTACTTGTTTAAGTGATTGCAATTATCAGCTGGTGAAGTGTGGAATGTGGGTGAACCGGCAGAGGTCTCTTCCATGGCTGCCTTGGAAGAGGAACACCGATAGAGGTACGTGTGGCAGGTGAAACTGAGAATGAAATGGTTAATGATTCTTGGATAGCGTGAAATCAGAAATTTCAGTGCTTCATTATTTCAAGAATTTTAGTATTGTGAGATAACACATCTCAACAGTTGATTTGGATAGGCAGATTGTGATTGTGGGACTCAGATGTGGAAGGATAGCCAACGTCCCCTTTTCAAGGTATTTTCTGGCAACTGCACCGAAATTGCGCTTCTTGTTTCGAGGGATGTTCAGTCACCCGGCACAGCAATGATGCTTCTCTGCCACGCGATTTAGAGCACCAACAGAATATGGATAATGAAAATTAATAATGCATTTTTTCCTTCAGAAAACAGGAAGATAGTGGACAAAATCAAAAGCACTCGTATCCCGGTAACACTTAATGTGGAGAACAAGGATGTTATAGCCACTTTCTCAATTTTCATGCTGAGGGAATTTCTGGAACAGTATGAGAGTAGAAAAAATCACAACTTCAGAAACACTTTGAAATTTTTAAGCGTGAGAGCATAGATATGATCGTCGCATCCAGACACAGGAACACTGAGGCAGTCAGTCATTCCAAAACATCGTCTGTTCCGGATTCATGGGAACTGTCTTCACAGTGAATATAAATGCAGCCTCTGTTCAGTTTGCTACATCATATAAGTCTTCGATTTCGATATGTTGAATGCCTGAATGCTGTTAAAGGGTGTATGTGTCACGATATACACTCCGACTACCAAGACAAATGCGATCTGGGCAATACCAATGATTATAGCCAGTCTTTCCGATACCTTAATTCAAAGATAGGTAACTATGAAAAGATAAAGAACAACAAGAAAACTTGCAAGAAATGGAACGAAGGAAGGGAGAGTTATTCCGAACAAGACAGATGTGCTTACATAGAGAAGCCAGGCAAAGACAGTGGCTCCAATCGTGAAGGGAAACGTCTGAGCAAAAATTGTATCCATGCCGTCATTCTTGAAAGGTAAGTATTTCCAGTAGCGGCTTCAACAAATTTGTAGAAACCACCTGCATTGACTACTTTGGTGGTGAATATGTATACTGCAACTACATTGAAGAACATGAGAATTGTACCAAATACGAATGTAAGTGGGGCGGCTTCACCTGCATAAACAAGCGACGTTGTAGAAGCAAGCAAGTAAATGCTTCCTGGGGCCATTGCCACCACAGATAGAAACACTATGCCCCAGAAACCAAGAACATCTTTCCTTAAGGTATTATTATTCATTTTTGATGGCATATCCGAATCTGAAATAAATCGCTTTTCACTGGGAACATTATAATGCTGTAAACTGTGAGAGTGTGCTACTCTCCCTTTCCGGGCCAAGAGATTTGATCTTTTTGTTCCAGTCACAGATGTCCGCATTTATAATATCTTATAGGACTGGATTGAATCGGTTGTCTCAGACAGCGCGTACAGGAAGTGCACAATACAGCTTTAACATCATCGTATTGCTGTGAAGTACTATGTACATCTGAATGCGAAAAGTCTGGGTATGCCGTCGCTGAATTAATTGAGATTCACCGTTTCTCAGAATACCAGAATTTCGTTTATAGGAAATATGAGTCGATGAAAACTTCATGTTAATTGATGTGTTATATTAAATCGACCAAGAAATAAGCATTATTGCAAAAATTGTGCCCTGAAAACTATTTAATTTTAAGCCATAATGTTTAATCTCAATTCAAATTTCTTATGAGGGCATTGTCTGTTGAAAGTGACCAAGGGACAATGAACGGCTTCAAGTAGTGGAATATGGAAGACTTAATGATAATGAGATGCCACGAACTGTATGTAGGCAGATGATACAAATGCAAGCACACCTGCGATAATACAAACAATAGCAACCCCTGAAATCAGAAATGTTGGGTCGATAAGAGCAGCTATGAATGGAGAAAACCCACCGACTATTCTGCCTGAGAAGAACACTATATTTGTGGCAAGCGCCCTTGACTCGATGGGATAATTTTCACTGACCCATATTCCACTGAATGAGAAGAATCCTGAAGTTATGTATATTGCAGCAAGCAATGTTACAAGGTAGGCATTAATTTTGAATAATAGCAAAATAAGGGAAAATATAACCCCCATGCCAGTGAACGTCATGGCAACATAAGCCCGGTTGAATTTATCTGAAAGGAAACCTGCAAGAACGAATCCTATGAAGCCTATCAGGGACAGGACTGTTACGTATAAAGCATTCATGCCCATATTGGTGATGATAGTCGGCACGTCGGCCATTAGTGGCACGCTGAACATGAATGCACCTATAACAACAATCGAAAATGCAACTGTGTAGTTAATGAATCTTGGATCCCGTGTCGACGAACGCACGATTTTTCTGCTCCCGGTTTCCTCTAAAAGGGCAGATGCAGCCATGGAAAATACAAGTGAAATTATCCCGGCGATCAGCAGATAGGTTCGCCAATAATGGAAAAAGATGAAGAAAACTGAGTCAAGCATAAATCCCAGAAAATAGAGCCCCTGCATCAGACCTCCGATCAAACCTGAAGAACGTCTGAGCGTCTCGACAACCACTGGATATGATATTCCATTCTGTGCGTTGACTCCAAAGCCAATTAGGAACCAGAATGCGTATATCACATATATGGAGGTTGAAAATGAGGCTAACAGCATGAAGATGCTGAACATGGCAGATGATATCAGCATTACTGCTTTCCTCCCGTATCTATCTGCAGCGTATCCCATCAGCAGACCTCCTATGGCTCCACCTATGAAGTCTATGGGTACAGCCAGCAATACGGATGCGACAGAGACATTGAACTGATGGGCAATCTGCGGCACGATCATCGATATGGAGAAGACTGAGAAGGCCGAAAGCAGAAAGGGTACCATAACTCCAGGTATATTCCGGAGTTTATTTGCCATGAACAATAAATATGCGATATGAACATAAATTTAATGAAAAATTCTCTTTCACAATTTTTCTCAGGTCAATTAGGATGCATTTTCTGCCAAGGATGCTCAGTAATGATACGAAAACAAGAGAAGTAAATTTCTAGAGCAAAAAAGGTTTTTCGAAGATCGTGAATGTTGGAGATAAGAAGATTTCAAATTGCAACACTTATTAGAAATTACATGGAAAAATTCCCTGAGGACTTATTCTTCTATTTAAACGGGAAGCTGCAAATGTTGAACCAATAACAGTTACCATGTTGTCGTGTGATCTGTCGAATATGAAATATTCGGCTCTGAACGATGATAAAAAACAGTGAATGTATCCCTTTTCCATTTAATTTTTAAGAAACACTTTCGCACAATGATGCTGCCATTTTAACAGCATCTTCCCATGTATATGTTTCGTTCCAGTATTTTCTGTGACCAAGCTCATATGCCCTGTTAATACATTCTGGAGTATTATCAA
>Ga0209012_1002625_pt1 | contig 15234 bp, 13 predicted proteins | sample RS3BMetagenome_FD_184735 | JGI IMG/M metagenome (GOLD analysis project Ga0209012, IMG submission 184735) | Ferric oxide microbial mat and aquatic microbial communities from Rainbow Spring, Yellowstone National Park, USA - RS3B (SPAdes) (version 3) ...
GCGAGCGAGAGTCTGCCCGCGTTTCTGCGTTCTGCCGGACTGCGGACCGTGTTGGTGAGTCCGTTTGCCGAACGGCACACGGCGTGGACATTTTATGCGGGCTTTCAGGAGATGTACAACACGGGAAAAAGCGGCATGGAGTCGGCTGAGGAGATCACCCCCACGGTGCTGCGCTGGATCGACCAGAATGCGCAGGATGACAACTGGTTCCTGTACGTCAACTTCTGGGATCCTCATACGCCCTATCGGGCTCCCGAGAGTTTGGGCAATCCGTTTGCGGACGATCCGCTGCCGGAGTGGCTGACTGAAGACGTGCTCAGTCAGCATCGACAGATGGCAGGACCGCACGGTGCGCGCGAAATCAACATGTACGACAATCAGACATTGGCCGCGTATCCCCGTCATCCGGGCGAAATCGAGGACATGGATGATCTACGTCGCATGTTGGATGGGTATGACTGTGGCGTCCGCAACGCGGACGATCATATCGGAATGATCCTGCGTGCGCTGGAGGAACAGGGCGTGATGGAGGATCTGGTTGTGCTCATCACCGCCGATCACGGAGAAAACATGGGAGAACTCGGGCTCTATGGCGAACACGGCACAGCGGACCATGCGACGTGCCGGATTCCGATGATCATGCGCTGGCCGGGGATGCAGACTGGCCATGTGGATGAGGGGCTGCATTATCATCTGGACCTGGGGCCGACGCTGGCCGAATTGTTGGGGAAAGAAGCGATGCCGAGTTGGGATGGACAGAGTTATGCCGGAGCGATTGCCAGCGGGGCGGATGCAGGGCGCGAGTACCTCGTCCTGTCCCAGTGTGCGCACGTGTGCCAGCGGAGTGTACGATTTGGAAACTGGCTCTACATGCGCACCTACCATGACGGGTTTCACCTGTTTGACGGCGAGATGCTGTTTGATGTGGGAAAAGATCCACATGAGCAGCACAATGTGGCGGCGGATCATTTGGGGGAGCGAAAAACGGCGGTGTATCATTTGAATGAATGGCACGATGAACGGATGAAGTCGATGCCGTTTGATGTCGACCCGCTGTGGACGGTGATCCGGGAGGGCGGACCGTATCATGCAAAGGGGCACCTGCCTGCGTATGTACAGCGACTGGAGGCGACGGATCGGGGCGCGGCGGCGGAAGAACTGAAGCGGCGCCATCCGGAGGAGTTTCGGTAGATGATTGGTGGATCTGGTAGTTGCGGGGAGGAATCAAAATGAATGTGATACTGATCAACATTGACAGTCTGAACCGTCACTTTCTGAAAGCGTATGGACAACCCATTGAACTCGACGTGCAGACGCCGAATCTCGGTCGATTTGCCGAGCGCAGCGCGGTCTTTGATCGTCATTATGCGGGCAGTCTGCCATGCATGCCCGCGCGCCGAGAATTCTTCGCGGGAATTCAGGAGTTTCTGTGGCGTCCGTGGGGGCCGATGGAACCCTTTGATCGACCGCTGGCGCGCGTGGCGCGTGAGAACGGGTATGTCACACAACTCGTCACCGACCACTATCATTATTTTCAGCATGGCAGCCATGGGTATTTTACTGACTATCACGGCTTCGAGTTCATTCGCGGACACGAGACGGATGCGTGGAAGACGGCGCCGATCCATCCTGATCCAGTTCTTCTGCGCCAGACTTGCGCTGAGGACGCGCCGCACGGGAACTCTCAAAACCGTCGCATCGCTTATGCGCGCAATGCTGCGCAGTTTCACAGGGAAGAGGATTTTCTGTCTCCACGCGTCTTTACCAGCGCAGCAGAGTGGCTGGAGGACAACCGGGAGCAGGAACGCTTTCTGCTTGTGATCGACAGTTTCGATGTTCATGAGCCTTTCCACAATCCAGATGAATTTGCTGCAATGTATACGGATGAAGATCCGCACGATCCGGACTTGGTGCTCTGGCCGGAGTACGGCAATGTGCTCGGCGACGGGCCGGCCCGCCTGAGTCCAAGACAGGTTGCGTTTGTGCGGTCACAATTTGCGGCTAAGTTGTCGATGGTGGACAAATGGCTCGGTCGCGTGTTTGAAAAACTGGATCAACATGATTTGTGGCAGGACACGATGGTGATCGTGACATCTGACCACGGCCACTATCTCGGGGAAAAAGGCTGGATGGGCAAACCGGACAGTCCGAACTACGACGTGCTGGCGCACACGCCGCTTTTCGTCTGGCACCCACAGGGGGCGCACAACGGCGAACGCGTTCTCGCTTTGACGTCGGCGGTTGACTTGTACGCCACGATGATCGACGCGATGGGTGGGAGTATCGAGCAACCGACGCATAGCCGAAGCTTACTGCCGCTCTTGCTAGGACAGGCAGATAGAGTGCGCGATTGGGCGCTGTATGGGTATTTCGGGCGTACGCTGAATGTGACTGACGGGCGCTATACCTACCATCTTGCGGCGGACCCGGACAAGCCCTTAAACCTTTACTCGACGATGTTTATGAACGGGGGGAACTGGTTTTCACCGGTCCAGGTTCCCGGAAATCCTGAAGCAGGACGGTTTTTGCCGTACACAGACAGTGCGGTGTGGCGATATAGAGTTCATGTGGGCGTCCGGAATCACGAGCCACTGCTCTTTAACACTGAACTGGATCCGCAACAAAATGACAATCTGGCTGAAAATGAAACCGTCGTCATGCATCGGATGCATGGTCTTTTGCAATTGGCGCTAGGAGAACTGCAGGCGCCAGTGGAGGTGTATGCACGTTTTGGCCTGGAGGCACAGTGCGGCGAGGATGAGAAAGGCGGGGAGATCGTATGACGATAAGCGTCATGTGGAAGACGGTCTCCGAAGCCTGCAATCTGGCCTGCGATTACTGCTACTACAGCCATTGCGGCGGTCAGCCGAACGAGATTTTGCGAATCGAACCCCGCGTGCTCGAAACCTTCATCCGCGACTATATGAATCTATCCGACGGGTCCGCGTCCTTTGCCTGGCAGGGGGGAGAGCCCCTCCTGGCTGGCTTGCCATTTTTTGAAGAAGTGGTCGCCTTGCAGGCTCAGTACGCGCCGCCCGGCACGTCCATCGGCAATGCGGTGCAGACCAATGGCACGCTGATCACCGAGGAGTGGGCGCGGTTTTTTAAACAGTACAACTTTCTGGTCGGCGTGAGCATTGACGGTCCAAAGTCTATTCACGATGCGCGGCGCGTGACGCACTCGGGGGCCGGCTCGTTTGATCGCGTCATGCGCGGCGTCGCCCATCTCAATCGACATCAGGTCGAGTACAATGTTCTCACCGTCATCCATCCCGGCAATGTGCATCGTGTGCGTGAATTGATGGACTTTTATCGGGACAACGACTTCCGATGGGTTCAATTCATCCCCTGTATGGCCTTTTCTGCACAGGAGGTCCAGCAGAGTGGGTCCTATGAGATTACGCCCGACGAGTACGGGGATTTTCTGTGCGAGGCGTTTGAGTATTGGTACGACGAGGAGTACCCGCGTTTCTCAATCCGCATGTTTGACAGTGTCCTGTCTCTGTACATGAACCGCGATCCGGGATTTTGCGTGCTGTCGAAGACCTGTGGGCAAACGCTGGTCCTGGAGCAAAACGGTGACGCCTATCCGTGTGATTTTTTTATGGATGCGGATTGGCGACTGGGAAATGTGGGGGAACAGTCCATCGCAGAGCTGCTCGCGAGTCCTGCGATGCGTCGTTTTGCGACTCTGAAGCCGACGCTCCCTGAGGCGTGTCAGTCGTGCCAGTGGAAGAGCGTCTGTCACGGGGGCTGTCCGCGCAACCGCGTATACGGCGAGGGCGGAGAAGTGGCGCTGGATTATTTTTGTGAGGCGTATAAACGCTTCTACTCGTATGCGGAAGAGCGCATGCAGCGGTTGGCGCTGCGGCTGCGCAAGCGTCTTTTCGAGGAACAAAGCAGCCGGGTGCGGGAAGTGGGCAGAAACGATCTTTGTCCCTGCGGCAGCGGGCACAAGTACAAGCGCTGCTGTCAACTAGTAAAAGAAGCTGGATGGAGGCCGACGCACCAACCTAAGCATTCCTGTTAGACATTCATTTTCGCCATTGTACTTGTATTCGCTGCGTTCCTACACAGAGAAGACGTGATCGCGCAACGGGCAGTAGACTCGCAGCATAACGAGATCACGAAGTTTCAACCCTACAGGGTGGATGAGGCCATGTTTCTAAATGCAAGGCGGGTGAACGGGTCATTCTGGACCAAGCGATTACGTATGTCATGTACGACACGCCGATCTTCCTATAACTAAGCACCCCGCTCCGTCGCGAACGAGTTGAACAGAACGCGAACATGCGGGAATGGATATCAGCCGACTCTAGCCCTGTTGCTGTGACCGAAGACAGCATGATGTTCAAGCAGAAGCGAGAGTGTGAAACGGAGGCTTATCATGAAGATTCACGTATTTGATTCACAGTATGAAGCTGGGCTGTATGCTGCGTTGATGGCGAAACGCACGATTATGGAAAGAGAGAAGCCTGTGCTCGGCCTTGCGACGGGAGCCACATCCATACCCTTCTATAGCGCGCTTGTCCAGAGTTGCCATGATGGTCTGGATTTCTCTCGCGTCACGACGGTCAATCTGGACGAACTTGTCGGCATCGGCGCGGATGACCCACGGAGCTATCGCTATTTCATGCAGCATCGATTGTTCTCGCGAGTCAATATCCTGCCGGAAAATGCCCATGTGCCCAATGGGCTGGCGATCGATGAAGCGGCGGAATGCGCGCGCTATGACCGTGTGATCGATGCGCACACGCCAGATCTGCAGATTCTCGGCATTGGTGGCAACGGGCATATCGGGTTTAATGAACCAGGGTGCGCGCTCCTGGCAAGAACGCATGTCATCCGGCTGCATCGGGATACGGTGACGGCCAATGCACGCGCATTTCCGATGTTGGACGACTATCCCAGCCGCGCCATTACCGTAGGCGTCACTGACATCTTTCGGGCCGCGCGGATCGTGCTCATGGCTTTTGGGGAGAAAAAGGCGGATATCGTAGCACGGGCGATTGAAGATCCAATCACAACCCACATCCCCGCCAGTCTGTTGCGGCTACACGCCAATGTTACGGTCCTGCTGGATCGTGCAAGCGCCGATCGGCTTTCTCCGTCAATCACAACCGGGATCAAGCTAAAAGAGGGTCGGCTTACTCAAGTCGAAATGTAATCGCGAGACGTGGTTGTCCCGTTAACCCAGCAACGAAAATAGGTTTGGCGGAAATGGATGCAGTTAGCAATCGGTTGAATCATGTCCACGCCAAAGACTAGGTGCTGATTGGGAAGGACCCGACGGGGCATTGCTGGATGGTAAGGTGGCCCAGTACCTGCGCCAACGGTGCATCGCAGTCGTCCATGTGAATCCATCGCCCGTGAAGAAGAGCAATGGACTCAATGATCATTCACCGATCAAAGACGACGTGAAGCACGCACTGATGACCATCGATAATCAGATCAAGGATGGCCGCTATGCGGAACCCGTTATCCCGGTCGGTGTGCACGCTGAACTGCGCAACGGCATGAACCAGCGGGAGTGCTTGACTCCTGACCGAATTTTTCACAGGTTCCCTAAAGTTAAAATAATTAAAAACGGTTCTATATCGAGGTGGAAACTATGTGCGAACCAATCAAGTCGCTGAACATCGACAATCTGAATGTGCTTATTTTCCGTGACAGAGGTGCACTGGGCCATGTGGCAGCCGCGAAAGTGGCCAATAAAATGAGGGAAATTTTACGTGAGAAAGATCGAATTCGTATGGTCTTCGCGGCGGCCCCCTCTCAAAATGAGTTTTTAGAAGAATTGGGGGCGCTAAAGGGGATAGATTGGGATCGTGTAGTAGTGTTCCATATGGACGAGTATGTAGGTCTGCATCCTGATGATCCTCGATCATTTGGAACGTTCTTGAAATCCCGTCTGTTTCTTCGCGTGGAACCAGGAGAAACACATTTCATAGACACAATTCATGGTGTTGATGAGGGGTGTATAAGCTACAGTGAACGAATTCTTCAAGCACCAATTGACATTGTTTGTTTAGGCATCGGCGAGAATGGCCACATCGCTTTTAACGATCCCAGTGTGGCTGACTTCAACGATCCACAAATGATCAAATTGGTTAACCTCGAATATGATTGTCGTATCCAACAAGTACATGATGGTTGCTTTCCTAGCCTTGAATCCGTTCCGAAAACGGCAGTTACACTCACGATTCCGACATTGATCTCAGGACATCACCTTTTTTGCATGGTGTCGGGATCGAACAAGCGAACTGCGGTGCGACGAACGTTGCATGGCCCAGTCTCCCCGGAGTGTCCTGCCTCGATTTTGAGGTTCCACCCAGATTGCACTCTGTTTGTAGATCTTGATTCATATTGGGAAATCGCCGATGACTGTGAATCATGAATTTGTCGTGCAAGGACGCCACTATTATACGGGAGTTCCCACGTCTATTCGAATTAGAGACGGACGGCTCGTTGACATTCAACCAGCAAAATCGCTGAGTAATCCCGTCTGGATTGGGCCTGGTCTTGTGGATCTACAGGTGAATGGTTACGGCGGCTGGGATTTTAATGCGCAGTTCCTCACTCCGGAAGTAGTTTGCCATGCAACCAGAGCGCTTTGGACACAGGGTGTTACCGCATATTTGCCAACCATTATTACCACTAGTGATGTGGCTGTGGAACAAGCGGTGGTTACAATAGCACGAGTTGTTCGGCAATCACCTGTGATTCGGAATACAATTCGGGGAATTCACTTGGAAGGGCCCTTTATTTCTCCAATCGACGGCCCGCGAGGGGCTCACGAAAGACGATTTGTAAAAGCTCCTGACTGGGAATTGTTCCTTAAATGGCAAAAGTCATCTGATTATCTGATTAAAATGATTACATTGTCTCCTGAGTGGGAGGGGGCACCGAGATTCATCCGAAATTGTGTCAATAGTGGAGTGAAGGTATCCATTGGCCATACGGCGGCTACGTCAGAACAGATATCAAGTGCTGTGGAGTCTGGAGCTAGTTTGTCAACTCACTTAGGCAACGGTGCCCATCCTGTCGTTCCACGGCATCCTAATTACATATGGGATCAACTGGCCAATGATAATCTATGGGCTTCCATCATCGCAGACGGGTTTCACTTACCCGATTCAGTGATCAAAGTAATTTTGAAAGTAAAACAAAAACACACGGTGTTGATAAGCGATGCGGTGTTTCTATCGGGAATGAAACCTGGAACATACAAAACCCACATTGGTGGTGATGTTACATTAACGCGTGAAGGGAAACTACAGCTTACTGAATACCCGGAGTTACTAGCAGGTTCAGTTCAATCGGTGACTCGGGGCATTGATCATCTGGTTCTCCGTCAACTGTGCACTTTTGGGGAAGCATGGAACATGGCGTCAATTCGACCTTGCGAATACATGGGATTCCCCAGTGCAGCAGGGTTTTCCATTGGCGCTCCTGCCGACATTGTAGTCTTTACCAGGGATGAGGAAAGGACACAAATTCTGCAAGTGTATAATGGTGGATCGTTGGTTTACGACAACATGTAAGGTGGTCACGTAAAGTAGGTAAAATAGGAGACTGAATCGTCACACGCGATGCGTAGATATATTCAATAGTTGTGAATCGTTCCATCTTCGTGGCGCTGCCTTCGATTCCGTGAATTTTGTGCAGTGTGGCGTGGCGCCGGTTACCGAGGCATATGGTCCACTACAGCCGATCATCGAGTATGTTCATATCAAGGACGCGCGATTTTCCGACGGCAGTGTGGTGCTCGCCGATCAAGGTGATGGGGAGATACTCCCCTTGTTGAAATCTCTACGAGTCACTGGGTACTCCTGTTTCCTGTTGCTTGAACCCCATCTCTTTGCCGATACGGTGTATTCAGGATTCAGCGGTTCTGACCTCTTTCGTAAAGCGGGGCAGGCCCTCAAGAATTTACTAGATGTGTTGGGAGATACCTGGAGTTAAGGGAGGCAATTCGAGTGGATCTATTCAATCTGAAGGAAAAAACAGCGGTCGTAATTGGTGGAAGTAGTGTTCTGGGCGGCGCCATGGCGGTGGCTCTCGGTGCGTACGGGGCACGTGTGGGGCTTGTCGGACGAAATAAACAGCGTCTAGAAGAAGCCTGCGCCAGAATGTGCGAGGAGGGTGCCATAGCGGCTCCATTTGTCGCAGACGCAACCTCAGAGTCAGACCTGTGTCGCGTCCTCACAGAAGTCATCACCTGGGCAGGGCGAGTAGACATTCTATTTAACAGTGCGGGAGTTAACAGCACGACGCCCTTCTTCGATCTCACGATGGGAGAGTGGGATGCGATCTTAGATGCGAATGTAAAAAGTGTCGTCTTGGCCTGTCAAGTATTTGGCAAGCACATGATGGAACACGGGCAAGGAGGTAGCATCGTGAATATGTCTTCCGTCTCAGCGGAAGTTCCACTATCGAAGGTCTTTACCTACTCGGCATCAAAGGCCGCGCTGGAAAATGTGACTCAGTTTCTATCCCGTGAATTCGCTCCCTACCGTATCCGCGTCAATGCTATCGTTCCCGGCTTCTTTCCTGCTGTTCAAAATAGATCCATTTTATCGAAGGAGCGAACGGCAGCGATCCTCAACCACACTCCCTTGGCGCGGTTTGGCGACCCGACGGAACTCCAGGGAGTCGCCGTGTGGCTCGCTTCCGAGCGGGCATCGAGCTTCGTCACAGGAGCCATGATCCGCGTCGATGGGGGATTTGGGGCGATGACGATATGAGCGACATGTTACAGACCCTACTCAACGGCATCCCCCTTCCCCGCATGATGAAGGTGAGGCAGCGATTCGATGCATCCCACTTGGCAGATCCCCTCGCTGTCCTTGGCAATCAGTGTCGCACCGTGGGTTCCACACGGATTCAACCGGGTCAACGTGTCGCGGTCTGCGTTGGTAGCCGTGGCATTTCACGCATTGCAGAGGTTACCCGAACTGTCGTAGATGAGATCAAGGCCTGCGGCGCTCATCCGTTTCTGGTGCCGTGCATGGGAAGTCATGGAGGGGCAACGGCTGAGGGGCAGACCCAGGTCCTGTCGCACTTGGGTATGGATGAGGCGTCCATGGGGGTACCCATCCGCTCCTCTATGGAGGTCGTCGCCATTGGGTCTCTGGACAATGGATTACCAGTGTACGTGGACAAAACAGCACTCACCCAGTCCGATGCCATCGTGGTGATCAACCGCATCAAGCCGCACACCGCCTTTCGTGGACCAGTAGAAAGCGGAATTCTCAAGATGCTGGCCATTGGACTCGGGAAGCAAAAGGGTGCCGAAGCCTGCCACCAACTGGGATTTCGATACATGGCAAACCATATTCCTGCTATGGCAACCATGATTCTGAATAAACTCCCGATCGCATTTGGTGTCGCGATCGTGGAGAACGCCTACGATCAGATTTGTCAAATAGAAATTCTTACTCCCGATACGATGGAACTGAGGGAGCGAGAATTGTTAGTGGAAGCCAAATCTCGCCTGCCCCAGATCCTCTTTAGTCCGATCGATGTTCTGGTCATCGACCGCATTGGGAAAAACATCAGCGGCGACGGTATGGATCCTAACATTACTGGACGCTATCCAACGCCTTACGCGCATGGAGGCCCGGACGTGACCAAGATGGTGGTTCTGGATCTGACGGCAGAATCGCATGGTAATGCCAACGGAGTGGGTACCGCGGATTTCACCACGAGAAAGTTGGTCGACAAGACCGATTGGCCTGCCACCTACGCCAACGGCCTGACGTCTACTGTGTGCGCCCCGACCAAGATGCCGACTGTTTTGGAAACGGATCGACTCGCCATCCAAGCCGCGGTGAAAACTTGTAATATTCTTGACTATTCGACCTGTCGAATGGTTTGGATTCGCGACACGCTTCACTTAGGTGAAATCTTCGTCTCGGAATCACTGCACTCGGAAGTAGACGCTCATCCTGATGTGGAGGGTATCGGTGAGGCGATCACCTTCCCTTTTGACGACTCGGACATGGTGCTGGGAGACTGGTAGGAGGATGACATATGACATCGACGATGGTGAGTCATAACGATCTTGCACGATGGGTACGAGATATTGTCAGCGTGACACCGATCACCGATATGCACACCCACTTGTGTCCGCCGGAGTTCGGCGACATGATGTTGTGGGGTATCGATGATCTCTTGACGTATCACTATTTGATTGCTGAAACAATGCGACACTCTACAGTATCGTACGAACAGTTTTGGCAACTCTCGAAAACGGCGAAGGCGGATCGTATCTGGGAGGCACTGTTCTTAGAAAATTCGCCATATAGTGAGGCGTGCCGCGGAGTTCTGACTACGCTACACGAACTGGGGCTAGACTTGAGTAACCGCGATTTAGACTCTTACCGCAATTGGTATGGCAGTTTGTCGCCCAATGATGCCATTGAACTCATATTTACCACAGCGGGTGTGCAGGAGGTGGTCATGACCAATGATCCATTTGACGACCAAGAGCGAAGCGTGTGGTTCTCCGAGTGGCGCCATGATGTACTGAAAAACCCCCGCTTTCGCGCCGCTCTTCGTGGGGAAGTTGCACGAAAATCATGAAACGGTCAAGGGTTTAGACGACAGGTCAATTTGCAACTCAGGTTGGCGGGTGACATGGGAGGAGTCGCCGATTTGCAAGCGGTGGCGCGGTTATGTGTACACAATACCCAGAACCGTTTTTTTTGCGACGTCGTTGGCACGCGAAAATCAGCACGAATTGGCTGTATTGGCACGCAAGTTCCGCAATGTCATGGTTTTTGGCTGTTGGTGGTTCATGAGTACGCCGACGTTGGTGGCGGAGACGATGCGAATGCGCTGCGAATTGCTGGGCACTGGGTTTATCCCGCAACATTCGGATGCACGTGTGTTGGAACAGTTGGCGTATAAATGGAAGCATGCACGCGTCGTGATGGCGAATGTTTTGTGCGAACAGTATTCCCAAGTGGTCGCCACGGGGTGGCGGGTCTCAGAGGGAGAGATCGAGCGCGATGCGCGGGCGCTTTTGCAGGACAATTTCTGGGGGTTTGTCCGGTAGTTTTGCCGAGTACGACCCTGAGTAAAGACACGACTGGACAGACTCTTGCCAGGGTCATTTCAGATACGGCAAGAGGGCAATGACACCGGTAACGGTGAAGATGCTGAACAGGGTGGAGGAAAACACGACTTGTGAGGCGAGATCCGGCTCATTGTCAAATTCCACCGCCAGCAGCATGCTGTTGAGCGACGTCGGCACGGCGGCCGAGAGGATGAGCGCCTGCCCAGCGAGGCCACTGATTCCGAAGATTCGAACCACAAGAAACGCGAGAGCAGGGCTGACCAAAAGGCGCAAGGTGTTTGAAAGCAGGACATCGGTCAACCGGAACGACCAGCGCATGGCGCCCAACTGCATACCGAGCGTGATCAGCGCAAAAGCGATAAATCCGTCCACGAGGTCGTGCAGCGGGATCATGATGGGCTCAGGTACGGTGATGCGCAGGACGCGCAGGAGGATCGCGAGGGGTATGGCGTAGATAGAGGGTAGGCGCAGGATCGTACGGAGGATGTCGCGCCACTTCAATTTATGCGCGTTGACGCTATAGACACCGTACGTGTTAGGCAATACATTTTGAATCAGCATGACGACCACCTGAATGGAAAGGGCGAACGGGTTGGCGTGGAACACGAGATGATTCAGCGGAATGCCGTAGTTCGCACTGTTATAAAACAGAGCGCTGTTGCGCATGGCGCTCCTCATGCCGCCGCGATACCGACGCAATCGAACGACCACTTCCGTCACCAGCATAAGACTTCCAAAAAACACCGCGTAGAACAGCAGAACCCGCTCCAGAACAGCGCCTGTAATCGTTGTCTGATCGAGTTCCGTGAAGACAAGCGCCGGTGAGAACAGGTAGAAAAGCAGCTTCGTCATCGTCTTTACTTCGAGATGAAAGATACGCTGCAGTGTTATACCGGCTGCGATCATCAGGCAAAGCGGGATGATGTTTTGCACGAGGATGTGCGTGAAGTAAGTCATGGAACACGCGTCTTGAATTGTTCCGACGTGGTGGCTAGGGGTTTCTTGCCTTGAATCCACAACACAGCCAGCAGGGCGGCCGCCAAACTGACGGCTGAAATGATCCAAAACCCCACGCTTAGTCCAAGCGTGGCACTGGCCCATCCGACAAATACAGGGCCGCCAAACATCCCCAGCGCGAGTAGATCGCCTGAAAGAAGCCCATGGCCGTGGCTCTGCGTTTCGCGGGGACACCTGCGATCGCCAACCCCATCAGGATGGGCATGGACAGACCTTGGCCAAATCCGTTGACCGCCTGGGTGACAAATAACAGACCCACGGTTTGCGTCAAGGGGATGGCAGCCGTTGCGGCCGCGCCAATGATGAAACCGATGGACGCGGTGAAGCGAGGACCGATGCGTTTCGCGATGACGGCGCCGCTGATATACCCTGCGATCGCGTTTGGCAGCGTGGACACCAACATGAGAAGTCCCAGTTGTGCCTTGGAAGCGCCGATATCTGCCGCATACAGGGGCGTAAAGCCAAACATCGTGGTAAATGTCACGGCCTGCGCGAGCACGGCCAACAGCGACACGGAGAGCAGTCGCCAGTCGCCGCCCATTTTGGCAAGGTCTAAAATTGTGGCTGTCTCGCCGCGCGGCATGCTCGGTTCGACGAGCCAGGCAGCGCACAGCAGACCGAATAATCCGCCTGCAGCACCCAAATAAAACGGGGCATGCCAGCCTAATGATTGGGCGATGAGCCCGCCCAATAGCGCAGCCGCCATTTGCGCCAAGCTCGTGTAGAAACTGATGACACCCATTGCCTTCGGTGCTTCCTGGGGTGGGAAGTAGCTCGCGAACAGCACAGTGAATGCGACCCAACTGCCCGCCGCAACACCCGCCAGGGATCGCCATAACAGTGTGAGCGCTAAACTGTGCGTGAAGGCCAATCCAAGGCTGCTGATCGTTGCGCAGGCGATGCCGCCCAGGATGAATGCCTTGCGGTTTCCCAGACGATCTGACCAGATGCCGATGGGAATGCGCACCAGGAGTTGTGCAAAACCGTAGCTGCCCACCACCAAGCCAGCAAAGAAGAGAGAGCCGCCGAGATTCTCCACGTAAGGAGTCAAAATGGGAACGTATGTATAGAGGCAGAACCAATAGAACATGGTAGCGGCGTAAAAAACGTACCGCTTGTGGTTCCCGATTAGCATGGCGGCACACTCCCCGTTTACCTGCTGGTGGTATGATACAGAATCGCAGCGGCCGACACAACAGGAAAGAAAACTACGCTGCTTCAGATGAAACAGATGAGCCGCCAAGTGATGACAGGAATTGACGCGGGTGTGAGTCGCGCAGCGCAGAGCCTCTATTCCCACAGTTGGTTACGTTCACTTAACTAAGTTGACTGCAAGTAACTTCTTGATCTGGGCAAGTAAGTAATCTACACTGATCCTATCACAAAGCAACGAGGTAGGGGGCCGTGATTTTATGAAATATCGCAGACTTGGAAAAACGGAACTGAAGGTGTCCGTGATCGGCGTGGGAACCTGGCAGTTTGGCGGGGCGTGGGGGAAAGACTTTACCCAGGATGAAGTGGACGCGATCCTCGATACAGCCTTGGACGTCGGCATCAATTTACTGGACACTGCAGAGTGCTATGGTCATCATCTCTCGGAGAGCTTGATCGGGGGGTACATTGGTAGAAAAAAGAACAGAGCAGACTGGATTATCGCGACGAAATTCGGTCATCATCATCAAGATCCGGAGAGTTCAGTCAATTATTGGTCAGCAAATGAGGTTGTGAAGCAACTGGAAGCCTCCCTGCAGGCCCTGCAGACCGACTATGTGGACCTGTACCAATTTCACTCTGGCCCGGACGAAGTGTTCGATAACGATGAGTTATGGACGACATTGGATAAACAGGTTCAGGCAGGGAAAGTCAGGAATCTCGGAATTTCTATCGGCAGTAACGACAATCTGCATCAAACTGATTCCGCCGCCAAAATCAACGCAAAAGCAATCCAAGTTGTGTACAATCGGCTCGATCAGACACCGGAGCGTCGTGTATTTCCTTCGTGCGAACGCCAGGATCTGGGTGTGCTGGCGCGCGTGCCGCTTGCCAGTGGCTATCTGAGTGGAAAATACAAACCGGGAGCGATTTTCCCTGACAATGACGTCCGTTCGAGACACAACAAGGAGCGGACGGAACTGCGCTTGCAACAGGTCGCGGACATCCAACAACACGAGGTGCCGCAAGGCGCCAGCATGGCAGAATGGGCACTGGCATGGTGTCTGAACCATCCTGCCGTGACGAGTGTCATTCCGGGTTGCAAGAGCCCAGAACAGGTCGTGATAAACGCACGGTCAGCCGAGCTTGATTCTGTGCAGGAGGGTCATCCGCAGACTTGGCGCCATCCAATGTAAGGGATGGATGTACGCAAGAGAACTCGGGATCCCGAGGAATCCCTCTCCTGAAACAGCGGACGACACGTACGGATGATAACCAGTGAGTTCAGTGTGTGTAAAGGACGATGATCTGCTGGAATGGTTTGACGTATCCCAATGAAACACCTTGGTAACTTGGCCGTATATGTATACCAGCAGGCACTGAAACAAACGCCGTTATAGTATGTGCTTGTTGAGTCACAGGGCCACCCGTTCAACGGGTGGCCCTGTGACTTTCATGGGGAGTGGAACTACTTCATCGCGCCGAATACCCCGCGAACAAGTTGATTTGTCGCGACCCCTAAGTGCTGACAGGAGCCACTCGGAGAACCACCTGGGTGGCTCCGTATACGACGCCGTGATAGAACTGTTTTGACCTCGTTCTTTTTGGTACGCTCTGTGTACGAGATCAAACGAGGGAGAGGGGTTTCATGAAACATGTATGGGTGACAAGGGCGTCGTTGCTGCTCATCATCGGGGTGCTCGTGACCTTGATGCTGTTCGCGGGTACGGCACATGCGGAGAGGGCGCAGACATTCACACATTGGCACACGCAGTCTACAGTAGACGTCGTGAAAATGTGATCGCAAATTGACCGCTTGGCACACGCTTTTCTCGTTACACTCCATGTGGAGAGACCTTAGCATTACCCACAAGTACCTCTAAAATAGTGCTGGACACATGCTCTAATTTTTTGTAGACTTGGTTCATGAACTCTCAACTTACGCCAGCGGCTTCAGGTCATCGGTACTGCGGGAGAATGTT
>Ga0209012_1002627_pt1 | contig 15227 bp, 13 predicted proteins | sample RS3BMetagenome_FD_184735 | JGI IMG/M metagenome (GOLD analysis project Ga0209012, IMG submission 184735) | Ferric oxide microbial mat and aquatic microbial communities from Rainbow Spring, Yellowstone National Park, USA - RS3B (SPAdes) (version 3) ...
AGGGTTCAACCATGAGTTTTAATCCACGTTCACGTGAGACCTTCTGTGCGAACTCTTCGAGCATTGCCTGCACCTGTAGGGGTGTCCACTTCGGCGGGAAGCGCACATCAACATATACGCTGACTTCGTCGGGTGTCCTCGAACCCTTCCAGGGTCGCCCACCCCTGATGGCTGCCAAGTTAACGATTCCCCTGTACCCCTTATACTCACTTATAGACTCGAACTCCGCCTTCCACTTTTTGAGTTCCTGAAGCACCACGTCCATCTGCTCTATCTTGTTCTCGACACCACGAGACCAAGCGGTGTGAACAACCGTGCCACCCGTGTTGGTGACCTTCGCCCATAGGGAGCCGAAGTGGCCCACCATGAGCTTCATACCAGTGGGTTCACCTAGCACTACAAAGTCTGGAACAGCGCTGTGTGTGACAGCGTAGTGCGCACCGGCACCGTAGCCCCTGTATTGCGCGCCCACGAACTCGTCCACCTGGGTCTCCTCTATTTCCCCGGATGTGGCCGAGAGGACCACGTCCCCTTTGAGCTCGACGCCCGCGTCGAGTAGCGCCTTAAGAGCGGTGTAGTAGGCTGCGTGGGCCGACTTCATGTTGAAGGCGCCAGCACCGAAGATCCACTCCTCGTTATTAATCGTTTCAATCCTCCCTGAAAGCGAGGTGACGCCACCCCTCATGAATTCTTCTTGGCCAGTGAAGGAGACGTCGAGGTGGCCGTCAAACTGAAGCGTGGCACCACCCCCACTCCCACGGAGTCTACCAATCACATTTGGACGTTTGGGTTCCACCTCTTGGAATGACACCTTCAAGCCCAGCTCGCGAAGCTTCTCACTCATGTACACACCGATCTCATACTCTTGGCCCGTGGGGCTGGGAATCCTGATGAGCTCAAGTGTCAGCCTCTTAAGCAACTCCTTGTCTACACGCTTTAAAACATCTTCTCTGGATACATCTGCCAAGTGGTCCACCTAAGCGGCTATCATACTGAATCCACCGTCACATATCACGGTGTTACCCGTCATGTGTATAGAATCCTGGGATGCGAGGAAGAGCACAACGGGAACAATGTTCTCAGGTTTACCTATGGCCTTAAGCGGTGTGTGATCCACTATCCACTTCCTCCTCTCAGGCGTCCAATCCTTACGCGCCCTAAGCGAAGGCGTATCCATGTACCCAGGAGCCACGGCGTTCACACGCACATATGGAGCTAAGGCTAGCGCGTACGATTTGGTTATACCTATTACACCATACTTCGAGACCGCGTATATGGGTGAGCGCGGGCTGCCAGTCACGATGACGTTTGAGGCAACGTTCACGATGACCCCCGACCTGAGTTCATCGAGCATCCGCCTACCCACCTCATGTGTCACGTAGAGCGTGCCTTTCACATCTAAATCCAGGGTCTCGTTGACTGTCTCAACATTGAGTTCACGCCACGACATCTGGGTCGCAGCCGTCTCACCCGCATTGTTTATTAGCACATCTATCCTACCCGTCCTCGACCAAACCTCAGATACCATCCTCTTTACTTGTTCGTAGTCCCTTATATCCGCCTGAACACTGAAGGAGTCAACGCCCTTACCCTTTACTTCGCGCACAACCTCCTCCGCCAAATCCCTAGACTTCGCGTAATGGATAACCACGTTGGCACCCTCTTCAGCGAGGCCTAACGCAATCTGCCTTCCAAAACCCCTTGACGACCCGGTGACAAGAGCATACTGCCCGTGAAACCTCTTACCGGGAGGTGTGGGTTTCCTCTTCCAGTCGATTTCCGACTCAACCTGAACACCGCCAGGAGCTTTTCCCCAACTCATATGGGGGAGGGTTATCCAACTAGGTATAAGCCTTTTGCATAACGTTTTTATTTGATGGCATTTATTTAACCCCCATGCACTTTGAAGACTTCAAACTTAAGCAAGCGTTCAGCACAAGGGGTAGAACAGTGACGGAGACAGACGTTGTCGTGTTCTCAACGCTCACCGGAGCCTTCAACTCACTCTTCCTGAACGAGGACTACGCAAGGAAATCAAGATTCGGCTCAAGAATAGTTCCAGGCTACCTCACAGCCTCAATTGCTACAGGCCTAATATACCAGCTACCTGACTCCCCCTTTGAGAACGGGTTCATCGCGCTTCTATCATCAAGCTTCAATGCGCTAAAAAGCGTGAAGATAGGGGACACAATCTACTGTGACGTAGTGGTTAAGTCAAAACAGGAGAAAGAGAGGACTGGTATCATTACACTTGAATCCAGCGTCAGAAACCAGTCGGGCGAGAAAGTGCTCGAGATCACCCACACCATACTCGTAGAAAAAAGAAGCGCCGCTTAGGCAACACTTATACACTTGCGAAAGAAGTGTTAGTGGGAAACATGGCCACAGAATACTTAGGTAAATACTCCCGAAACACCCAGGGTGTCTTGAGGCTAGCCACCTATAGGGAGCCGGTTTTCGGCGCTAAAAGGACGGCAATCCTGTTCGAAGAGCACGTGCTGGACCTCAATACAGCCAGCCAAGTTTACCTAGTTGAGCAGGAGAGGGATTTGCCCTACGTGTCTTACTCGGAGAGCTTTGCACCAACCAGTATGCAGCGCCTAATAGAGGCGGGGGAGCCAGCGCTCACCCATATTGAGAAGGTGTTCAAATACTTCTCAAACGGGTTGAATCCAGAGGCCCGCGGCCCGGAGAAACAACGCTACGTGTTCGGCAGGGGGGAGGTGAAAATTGAAGCCCCACTGCGGCCGGGTAAAATAGTTCACACAGCGGGTAACTTCAGAGAGCACGCCCAAGAAGCGGATAAGGCTGGCTGGCCCTTCCCTATCCCCCAGTGGATATCCTTCTTGAAGAACCCCGACGCGGTTATAGGGCACGACGACCACATTCTGAAGCCGAGCTTCACAAACCAGCTTGACCACGAGCTTGAGCTCGGCATAATAATCGGTAAGAAAATAAAGAACGTGTCACCCGAGAAGGCTTTCGAAGCCATCTTCGGATTCACGGTTTTCAACGATGTCACAGCAAGGGACATCCAAAGGGAGGAGATGAAGAACGGCTTACTAAACTATGGCAAAAACCTCGACACATTCGCCCCCCTAGGCCCCTGCATTGTACCGAGAAAATACATTGGAGACGTCCACAATCTAACCATGGAGCTAAGGGTGAACGGAGACGTTAGGCAATCTGGCTCAACCGCCAAGCTGAGTGTGAGGGTTGAACAGATAGTCTCCAAATACTCTTGGGCCACACTCAACCCAGGAGACATGGTTTCAACGGGAACGATATCGGGGGTAGCAGCATTCAGAAAACCAGACCCCACACCCTTCTTCCTCAAGAAGGGGGATGTTCTTGAGTGCGAGATAGCAAACATAGGCCTAATTAGGAACACTGTTATGAACGCCGAATAGGTGTCACACTTGAGTCTTGGAGAAGACATATATAGACTCACCCTTAAATCCAAGGTCTACGACTTAGGTCAACCCTATTGGAGGGGGATGCCGGTCCACCCCGCGGACCCCCCCTTCGGGTTCTACCTCTACAGGTACCACGAGCACACCAAGGAGCTTTTCCAAGAGATTGCCCCAGGGTTCGCTGATTCGATAAGCCTAATCGTGACATCTATGCATGCTGGCACACACCTTGACACACCAATACACATGTCCCGCGACCTCCGCGTGCTTGGGGTGGACATAACACGCTTCGAATCAGACTCGGGATACACTGGGCTACCACCCGAGCTACCCAGTGTTGACAGGCTCACACCACTTGTCCTTAGAGGCGTGTTACTCGATGTGCCCGCCTATAAGAAGCTGGATATTCTACCCGAGAGGTATGAGGTAACACCCGAAGACCTTGAGGGGACTTTGAAGTACGAGGGTGTGGAGCTAAATGCGGGTGACTGTGCGCTCGTCAGAACTGGTTATTCTAGATACTTCACAAAGGACGCGGACACATATCTGCACAAATTCGCTGGGCTGGGCGCAGACGCAGCCAAGTGGCTTGTTGGCAAGCGGGTTAAACTTGTGGGGATAGACAACCTCGCTGCAGGTGTTCCGAAGCCATTCGAAGTACACAACATCCTACTCAGCGATAACGGTATCCTACTCATGAAGAGCCTGAACCTTGAGGAGTTGGCCGCCGACCGCAAATATGTCTCCACAATCATTGTGTCACCCCTTAAAATAAGGGGTGGGGAAGCCTCACTCGTCAGGCCAATAGCCATAGGTTAGACTCATTTATCCAGCCTTTTCATAAGCGCCCATATCTCCCTCCAATCCATCGGGACCTTATTGAGGGAAGACCCCAGCTCCCCCAGAGCGTCCGCTACGGCGTTCATCAGGGCCGCCGGCCCACCTATCGCCCCGCCTTCACCCATCCCTTTGAAGCCACCCGGAGTCGGTGAGGGAGAGGTCACGTGCTCCACCCTAAACTCGGCTGGCGCATCCTCAGCTGTGGGGGGAGGATAATGCCAAAATGATGTGGTTAGAAGGTTACCCCTCTCATCGTACTTAAGCTCCGAAAAACTCTGCAGGAAGGCCTGAGACACAACGGGGCCGTGAACCTGACCCTCAGCGGTCTTAGGGTTAACCACCACACCCGCGTCGTCCACCACCACATACTTATCAACCCTAACACTACCAGTCTCGGGATCCAAGCGAACAACAGCGCCATGCCAAGCGTAGCTTACTATAGCCGTGTTAGAGGGGGGCTCGTAAATAGCGTGCTCTTCTAAGCCAGGCTCCTCGCCTTCGGGTAGCTTGGTGGGTATCCTATAGGCTATCTTGGCTATCTCTGCAACACTCAGCTTCCTCTCGGGGTTGAGAGAATCAACCGCTACACCCTCACGTATGACCACCCTATCGGGGCTAGCCCCCAACAAGTGGGCCGCTATCCTCCTAAGCTTAAGATTGACCTTTCTGGATGCCAAGATCACGGCGTTACCCGCGGTCACCATGGACCTACTAGCCCAACTTCCGAACCCATAAGGAGTTGTGTTGGTGTCCCCCTCGATAACGCTAACATCATCGAACTTCAACCCTATTTCCTGTGCAGCTATCTGGGCGTAAACAGTCGCGTGTGACTGGCCTGTGGAGAGCACCCCCAGACTAACCGTGGCCTTACCCGTGGGCTCAACCCTCACAACCGCCTTCTCGTAGCCCCCAACCTCCCAGCCCAAGTTAACCTGAAGCCTAGCGGAGGACGGAGCGGTATACTCAGAGTACACGGATATACCTATACCCACCCTCTCCTTACCATCCACAACGAGTTTACTTCGCCTGAGCTCTTCATAATCCAAGAGGTCTAGAAGTACATCCAAGGATAGCTTATAGTCACCGCTATCATACACCACACCAGCAGGATTCCTATAGGGGAAATCAGACTTGTCAACCAGATTTCTCCGCCTAATTTCCACCGGGTCAAGACCTATTTTTCGTGCCGCTATATCCATAACCCTCTCCATCACAAACGCGGCCACGGGTCTTCCGAAGCCTATGTTGGGTGACAACGGAGCCTTATTCGTGGCCACTGCGTAGAGATCAAAGGAATAATGCTCAAATTTATAGGGTCCAGGGATCGACACGGAGGCCACCATGGCTGGCTGAACCTCGACCCAGAAGGTTCCGCCAGCACCCACATCCGCAACTATTTCGTCGTGTAGCGCCAGTAGGGTCCCGTCTTCAGCGAACCCAGCCCTCACGTGATGTATCTGGTCACGCTCATGGCCAGTAACAAGAAGGTGCTCCGTCCTTGTCTCCACCCAACTCACGGGTAACCCCAGTTTTATTGCTATTGCGTAGACGGCCATCTCATCCGCGAACACTGATGATTTGGGTCCGAAGCCTCCACCTACATGCTCAGCTATAACTCTAATCCTGTTCTCTGGGAAGCCGAGGCACTCGGCCACATAGGTTCTAACCACGTGTGGGAACTGTGTGGATGCCCATATGGTGAGCCACTCACCGTCATAGTAAGCTTTGTGAACTCGGGGCTCAAGAGACTGGGGGGAGGTCCTACCGTTATAGAGGGTAACATCTATCTTTACTGGTGCATTCTCCAACACTTCCTCAACCCTCTTCGTGCTTGAGTATGAGTCGTGTAACAGAATGTTGGTGTCCAAATCATCGAATATTGGCTGTGAATCCATCGCCTTCACAGGGTCGGTCAAAGCTGGAAGCTCCTCGTACTCCACAGACACTAGGTGAGCAGCATCCTCAGCCAAATAGACGTCTTCGGCAACCACGGCCACCACAGGCTCACCCTGATATCTAACCTTACCATACGCAAGAGTACCCCTAACAGGCTCTAACATACCGGGGTAATGCATCCAGTAACCCATCTTCACACCCTGTAAATCCTCACCCGTGAACACCGCTATTACACCTTTAGCACTCTTTGCTGCCTCTATATCGATTTTCCTTATGATTGCATGCGACACAGGTGACCTAACAAAGAAAATTGAGTAAACCTTCTTCGGCAGGTCAACATCAGCAGTAAACTTGGCTTTACCCGTCAGAAGCTCAAGGTCTTCCTTTCTTTTAAACGATTTACCTATAAGACGCTCTTCCTGAACCTGTTTTTCACCGCTAGGTTTTACGAGTTCTTGGGTGGACATCGAGTCCACTTATCATGATAATAATTTAAACCTAATCCTAACGAAAAAACTAAATAACAGAGATATACCTTCCAAGACGAGCAAAAATCCAGTCATTTAAAGTAATTGTAAACATGTATTATCATTACAAAAAACTTATTCAAATAGCCACTAAAAGTTTTACACCTTAGATAATATGTATTGTGGAAGAGTTAAGACGTGTGAGTGTAGTCTCCAAATGTGGAAAACTGTAATCCATGTACAGCAGCTAGTACAGTGGGAAGGCCTTATTGGTGTATATTCTAAGGTAGTAAAGCTAAATCAACATTATTATCGAAGCACCCTAGTCAACAGATAAATTTTCTTCATAAAAAAAGGAAATAACAAACAGAATTAATAAAAAAGGTTTAATAGCGGGTAGAATGTACAGCGTTATTGTCTAAGATGAAATTTGGATTAAGGCTTGCGGATTGGTTCGGTGGAGCGCGAACAATAGTTGAGCTGGCTCTTGCAGCCGAGAAGGAAGGATTCGATTACTGCTGGGTTTCACACGATGTGTTTATGCGTAGCTCACTAGTAACACTCACCGCCATCGGCTTACAGTCAAAGAGGATGATACTTGGAAATACGATACTTAATCCATACACACTTAACCCAGCCGAAATAGCCATGTACCTCTCTACACTCGACGAGCTCACTGACGGAAGGGTGGTGTGTGGTATAAGCGCTGGAGCCTTAGAATATATGGACTGGTTGGGAATAGAACATGTAAGACCGCTTACGAGGACCAAGGAGTGTGTGGAGTTAATCCGCAAACTTATTTCTGACTCCAACGCTGAGTATCATGGCAGCGAATTTGTGTGGAACAAACAGTGCTATATGCGTTTTAAACCAATTAGAAACAGAATACCCGTCTACATAGGTGGTCAAGGTGATAGGATGCTCGAGTATTCGGGTGAAGCGGGTGACGGAGCCCTCCCACTCCTGTATCCGCCCGAGTTCGCTAAATATGCTGTAGAGAAGATACATAAAGGTGCTAAAATCGCTGGAAGAGACCCTGCGGAGATAGATATAGCTGGTTGTGTGTGGATATCTGTAGGTCAAGATAAACAAAGCGCAATAACGCAGGGACTAAGAGAACTTGTTGCCTACTTCGGACCGCTTCTTGGTGTAAAGGGGTTAGGCTCCGTTGGACTTACGCAGCAAGACTTCACACAGGTTCAGGAGACATTCAAAAAGAAAGGCTTGAAGGAAGCGAGTAAACTAGTTGATGAAAGAATGCTTCGCCTAGCAATATACGGCTCACCAGACGACTGCATAGCCAAATTAGAGGAGCTCGCTAGAGCCGGAGTTAACCAAGTATTGTTCGGCGCACCCCTAGGACCAGACCCGCAAGAGGCTATTCGAACAATCGGTCGCAGAATAATACCATACTTTAGGAAAAACGACGAAAGAAACTAACCCAAGCATACCCACCTTATTTCTAGCTTAATAATCTCTTATTAAACAAAACCATTAGATGAGTCTCCACCTGTTGTAACAAGATTATAAAAGGTGGGAAATTTTTCAATATTTAAGGGTTCAAACTTAAAATGATATATATTATAAGCCATCGCGTAACAGGAAAATTTATTAGACTGACTGCTCAACACAGTCTATGGCCTTTACAAAATTCGCGGTAGGGCTACTTGTAATCGGGTTAATAGTGGGAGGCATTGCAGGCTTTGGAGCCTCATTCGCCCTACAGAGACCCACCTCAACTAAGGCGACAACAACATACACAATAGGTGTTATAATGCCTCTATCAGGTACACTGGCATCATTCGGACAATCATTCGCCAATTCAGTCAAACTTGCAGCTAACGAGATGAATGCGAACCTCTCAGCCATAGGGAATCCTATCCGTTTCAATGTTGTGGTAGCGGATGACGGTGGAACTCCTAGCGGTGCGCTGAGCGCATTACAATCAATGTATCAGTCCAGCTCTGTTCAAATAGTGATAGGACCACTAACATCAGCCGAAGTCCTAGGTCTCAGAGATTACGCTGACACCAATCACATAGTTATCCTACCACCAGCTGCGACTGCTACATCATTAAGGATAGCTGGAGACTATATTCTCAGACCTGGTCAGCCAGGCGACCAGTTTGAGGGTTCAGCACTCGCCCAAACAATCTTAGGTTTCGGAGAGAAATACGTGGTGTACATTTACAGGGGTGACACATCAGAAATAGGCACCTACAATATTACGAGCAGCATACTGAAACAACATGGTGTAAACGTGGTTGGTATTGAATACACACCAGCCCAATCTGACTATTCAAACATTGTTGCTAGCGCAAGTTCAGATGTGGCGTCATACATCTCGAGCGGCGCTCCAAGATCGCAGATCGCAGTTGTGCTCGGAGGGTACGGAACCGAGGCCGCCAATATGTTTACTCATGCCTCATCCGACCAATACTTATCCAGTGTCAGATGGTTCGGTATAGAAGCGTTAAACGACAACTCACTTCTATCAGACGCCCAAGTGGCTTCATTTATGGCGAAAGTCAACCTCACCATAACCGCCCCACAGACCAGTATAAGTCCGCAGGGAATCAACTTCGCGGAAGCATACGCAGCCGCTTACGGCTCGCCCCCTGAGCCCTATTCCAACTACGCCTACGACAACGCTTGGATAGCAATGTTATCAATACTGGTGGCGGGCACTGACAACGGTCAGACTCTGATTAAGATAGTCCCCTTAGTTGCAGACCACTATTTCGGTGCATCTGGAACAGGAATATACCTTGACCAGTACGGCGATCAAACTATTGCCTACTACAATGTTGAGAAATGCGTTCAATTGAACCAGGGCTATAACTTCACTGTGATCGGCGAATATAACGGGGGAACAAACCAGCTCACACTGAATACAAAATAGCCAGAGGGCACTCCTGGTGTTGGGCTGGCTACCAGGTTCAATACTGCGCTCGATTTTTGAGAGCGGCATCTTTCTCATGATATCAATAGGTCTTACACTTACTCTATCGGTTATCAAGTTACCTAACTTTGCGCACGCCGAGTTCCTGACTATTGGAGCTTATACGAGTTTGGTTATCTCTCAAGTATTGCCAAACAATCTCGTGGTCATAATACTAGCTTCATTCTTAACCGCAGCAATACTCGCTCTAGCTGTACATAACACTGTATTTAAACCCCTTATCAACAGGAAGAGCTCAGCGTATATTTTGGTGCTTGCATCCTTCGCAGCCGCACAGTTCATCAGGTATTCGGTGTTTGTTGCTGGCTCGCTGGGTGGAGTTTTATCAGCACATCCCCTTATAACGGTCACACCTATAGTTTACATAGCCGGACAAGCTCTAACCAACATTTACCTCGCAACACTCATAGTAGCCTTAAGCAGTACAATATTATTATCACTCTTCTTCAAATACACACTTATCGGTAAGTGTATGAGGGCTGTATCATCTAACACTACGCTAGCACAGCTTTCAGGGATTAGGATAGGTTACATTGTTAATGTGATGTGGATACTCGCAGGGGGGCTCGGAGGCGTAGGCGGAGCACTACTTTCACCGTATGTCACCGTCACCCCAGCGCTTGGATTCAACCTGTTGCTTGAAATATTCGCTGTGGTTATATTCGGTGGCTTGACGAGTTTTGTAGGCACCATAATTGGAAGCCTAATTATGGGGTTCGCTGAGAACACATTCATGGATTTCCTAAACATATACTTTGGAGTCCCATACACTTACACTCAGCTCATTCCCTTCAGTTTGATAATAATAGTCCTCCTTGTAAAACCCACGGGATTCGGCGTAAGCTACTCCGCTAACAAGGCTTTGAGGCGATTCTTCAAGGGAAATTAGAGGTGAAAAACAGCGTTTGATATATCTGGCTTTTTCATATCGCTAGTTAGTTCTTTGGGAATCTACATAATACTCACATTGAGCCTAAACCTAGAGTACGGCTACGGAGGACAGCCAAACTTCGGTCAAGCACTCTTCTATGGGATGGGTGCATTTATGACAGCCATACTTACCTCCAACCTACTGTTTGTATTCACACACCATCCTTTAGCAAACATATGCACAATAACCAGTCTAGTTCAGCGTGAATCCATAGCTGCATCCAACCCTGTGGCAACTCTTCTCGCATGGGCGATCAGCGGTTTGGTTTCAGTGCTAGTGGGCGCCCTAATAGGGTTTGCCGCTTCATACCCAGCGTTACGCGTAAGGGAGGAGTGGTACCTTGCGATGGTTTTACTGGTAGCAGCACAGATATTCACAATAATTTTCAGTTATGACGCGAGCCTTGGATGCGGGTTCGACGGTATAGCGGGGATTTCCAACCCCTTCGCATGGCTTACTTCAACAAGTATACCCATCCTAAACTCAAACTATGCTTTTCCCTCAATCTACGCTGGAGTAATCGCACTCTTTGCATACTTATGCTATACGCTAACAGAAAGACTTACAAACTCACCCTTCGGACGCCAACTTAAAGCCGTCAGAGATGATTGGCTTGCAGCATCAACCCTTGGTAAAAACGTTAACGCAATAAGAGCACAAGTCATGGTGATAGGCTCAGCGATGGCGTCTCTGGCTGGATGGCTTTATGTCTACTATATCGGTGTAGCGAATACCGCAGACTATACCTCAACCTTTACATTTAGCATTTGGGTGATGATGATACTAGGAGGATACGCAAACAACAGAGGAGCAATAACTGGCGCACTAGTACTCACACTAATAAACGAGCTGACACTTGTGGGTAGTACTCTGGTTCAAACTTATATACCCGGCTTTAACCCCAATATAGTGAATTACTCTAAATATTTACTAGAGTCACTTCTTCTACTCATCCTCCTAATATACAGGCCCAAGGGGCTTCTTAAAGAAAGCAGAATTAGAACACCCGCCTACACCGTCTTCAAAGATGGGGAGAAGAACAGTGAGTGAATGGATACTAGAAACCCAGTCCGTCTCAAAGAGCTACGGTGGAGTAAAGGCAGTGGACCAAGTGACACTCAGAGTCAAGAAAGGCAGCGTGACGGCGCTTATAGGACCCAACGGAAGCGGTAAGTCAACCCTCTTCAATATGATAAGCGGGGTTGACAAGCCTGACGGTGGCAGGATATTAATATCAGAGAAAGATGTTACAGGTTACCCACTCCACAAATTCTTCCAGATGGGTGTTTACAGAACATTTCAAAACCCAAGACTATTCTTTGGCATGAGTGTGCTTGAAAACACCCTTTTAACCGTGAAAAGCCCAGGTGATAACCCCCTCACAGCCCTTCTCCCATCAAAATGGTTAAAACACGAGCTAAATATAGCTGAGCAAGCCAAGGAAATATTGGAGATGTTTAGATTATCCGAAGTCTATAAGAATGGCGCATCTGAGATTTCGGGTGGACAGATAAAACTACTCCAGCTAGCGATGGTGCTTATGGCTAACCCAAGGTTAGTCCTACTCGACGAGCCAATAGCTGGTGTATCCCCCCACCTTGTCCCAATAATTTTCAACGCGCTTCTAAGAATTAGGGAGCAAGGAAAAACTCTTTTCATAATCGAACACAGACTTCACGAGTTGTTCGAAGTAGCAGATTGGGTTTACGTGATGGGTCGGGGTAGACTAATAGCCAGCGGTCAGCCCAGTGATATCATCAAAAATGACAGGGTAAAAGAAGAGTATTTGGGTTCCTCTATAGTTTAGGTATTAAAAATGAGTATACTAATAGTGGAAAACCTAGTGGCTGGATATGGGAAGATTCCCATACTTCAAGGCGCTTCACTCGAAATACAGCAAGGTGACTTTGTAGGCATAATTGGTCCTAACGGCGCTGGTAAGAGCACTTTCGCAAAAGCGCTCTTCGGATTGGTTGATATCTTCGAAGGTAAAGTAATATTGGATGACGAGGATATCACAAGGCTCAGAACAGAGTTAAGGGTGAAGAAAGGAATGGGATTTGTACCTCAGTTGGACAACGTGTTCCAAGAACTCAGTGTCTTAGAGAACTTGGAAATGGGGGGAGTAAGTCTTGATTCTAAGACTCGCAATGCATTAATCACTACCATCCTGAACGTTTTCCCCGAACTCAAGCCCAAACTTGGTGATAAAGCGAAGGTTTTAAGTGGTGGCGAAAGACAGATGCTCGCTGTTGGTAGATCCTTAATGACGAAACCCAAGCTCTTAGTCTTAGATGAACCGTCAGCAGGACTCTCCCCAGTCATGACTGAAAGACTCTTTAAAGGTCTCTTAGAGATAAACAAGATGGGTGTAACCCTGCTTATAGTAGAGCAAAACATTAAGAGAATCGAAAAGGTTGTGCAAAGAGTCGCTGTATTCGTCCAAGGCAAAAAGGTGTTCGAAGGGCGCTCTTCGGAAATAGACCCAGACAACCTCATAGCCACCTACTTTGGCGCACTTAACAAAACATGGTGATAGACATGGTTAACCGTCAATATGAGCCATTATTCTCCGAGTTTTGGCCACTTTCCCAAATCTTTCATATACACGTGGATCCTAGCACTCTGGATGAAAGTGTTCTTTTTGTTTGGGGAAATAGGTTGGTAAGTCTCAGCTCTGCTTATCATTTTGATGTCATGACATCGATTTCGTGGTGAGTCTGGATATGCCAAAGAGAGCCTCAGCCCTGGTGATAGGTGCGGGAATAATTGGAGCAAGCGTCGCCTATAACCTTTCTAAGACTCTACCGCCACCAATAATTATAGTGGACATGATGCGCGCTGGCTCCGGTAGTACTGCTGCTTTAGGGGGATTTAGACACCAATTTTCAAGCAGATTAAATGTGCAACTTAGTATTGAAAGCATAAACATCCTTGAAAAGTTCAATGACACCATGGGTGTGGACCCACTCATCAGATATGACGGATACCTCTTCATAGCCCAAACAGAACAAAGCTTGAGCATGCTTCGATATAACGCAGAAATGCAGCGCTCACTTGGCGTTCCAGTGGAAACCCATAGTGGAGAAGAGATCCAGCGTCTCTTCCCATTTTACGACTTCAGTGGTGTATTAGGGGGTAACTTATGTTACCGAGACGGCCACGCGCTAACCTCCGCTGTGCATCAAGGCTATCTATCTAAAGCGCTTTCGCTCGGTGCGCAGCTACTCGAAAACACTCGGGTGACGGGTATGATAATAGATGGACAAACCATCAAGGGTGTCGTGACCAATCTTGGTACCATATACGCTGACAGGGTTGTGATTTCGGCTGGTGCTTACACTGCGCAGCTAGGTAAGCTTGCAGGTATCGATATTCCAGTTATACCCCAGCCAAGAAAAATACTATTTACTAGAGGAGTGCCAAGCAACCTACCGAATAGCTTCCCACTGATAGTTAATGTTGATTCCACATTCGCCTTAGGTAGAGAACAAAACTCAATCTTCTTCTCTGATAATCGTTGGATGATCCAGGGCTTTGACGTTGATTTTCCTTCAGAGTACGATGAGCAGGTGTACACCGAGGCGGTTAGAAGGCTTCCTCCTCTCGCGGATTTATCCATAGGCTACACAGTAAGGGGTTTACATGAAACGACGCCCGATGCTAATCCAATAGTATCCGAGTGTGAGATAAGCGGCCTTTATTGTTGCGCGGGGTTCAACGGACACGGCTTCATGCATGCTCCGGCCGTGGGAGTGTTAATGAGTGAACTCATAAAAGGTGAGAAGCCGCACCTTGACATCTCGGAATTTAGCCTAAAAAGATTCGGTGAAAGGGGTGAGCGTGAATTTCTTGTAATATAGGGGCACGGTATTCCTATCATTCTTTTACCGCTTCCGCTTCTATTTCAAGAATGGTTTTGTCTGATGGAAAGCCTGTGACGTAGACCAAGGTTAACGCTGGCTTGCTGTCAGCAAAGAATTCTCGGTAGGCTTTCTTAAAATCATCCAAACACAGCCCCTGCTTCGCGAAGACCCTAAGCCTAACAATATCATCCAGCCCAAACTCAAGCGCCTTAAGCGCCTCATTAATCCTCTGTATCGCGCGCTTGGTCTGCAAGTATGTGTCGAGAACCAAATCCGATTCAAATTGATATAAACCACTAGTAGCGGCAATAAACACCATATTACCAACCCTAACAGCCCTAGAATATCCGAATTCAGATTCGTACCCCGAAACTCCTCCAACCTGTCTTCTCAAAATTATCCGAGAACCTCTCATTAGGCATGATAATAACCTTTCGCTGGATAGGAACACATGGGCGTTTCCTCCTCTCGACTACATAAGCCCGTGTTTAGTCATATAGCCTTTACGAATAAAATACTAAAACAAAACACACAGCAAGATGCATACACACAGATGAAAGCCTTTTAACGGTGAGCTTGGATTGATTTAATATGATTAGAATGATCTCGGTAGTTTAAGAATATTATGGGCTACGTAAGATAAGGCGAGCTCCTCCGGTACTGGTCCCACCCTGAAGAGTCTTAGGTTTCTCCAGTGGAGCTCTATACCGGTATCCTGCGCAAAAGCCATTCCGCCGAATACCTGCATGGCTGCGTCGGCCACCATATTAGAACTCTTAGCTGCTAATAGTGCACCGCCATTAGCCTCGAACGCGCACTCTTCCCCCCTATCCATTTTCTCGGCTCCATCAC
>Ga0209012_1002655_pt1 | contig 15066 bp, 17 predicted proteins | sample RS3BMetagenome_FD_184735 | JGI IMG/M metagenome (GOLD analysis project Ga0209012, IMG submission 184735) | Ferric oxide microbial mat and aquatic microbial communities from Rainbow Spring, Yellowstone National Park, USA - RS3B (SPAdes) (version 3) ...
CCCGGCCTTCACGTCGCCCACGGGGACCGCTGAAATGAACTTGAACCGGGAGATGTAGCGCGCCGCGCCCACGGAGTGGAACCCGGAGTCGAGCGCGACCGTCCTTATCCTGAACCCCAGCGATAGCGCCTGCTCGATCAGCGACCTGACAATCCCGGCCTTGCTCATCCCACTCACGTACGGCGAGAATGCCAGCGGCAGTATCCCATCCTGCCCCTGTATTTCGTAGTGGCTGTTGCGTAGTTCCAGGAATATCAGTATCAGTATCCCTTATCGCCGGATCCCGGTCCTCCACGTGGTTCAGGACGTCGGGCCGACACGCCGTACGTCCCCGATTTGCCCTCCGCGGAATCCCTCCAGATGGACGCGGAGACCAGGGTCCTGGCCGCCGCATCCCCCTTCCTCCCCCTGAAGCTCAGCAGGGAAACCAGGAAACCGGAAACCAATTCATACCGGCCAGCCGCACCTCATCCCGGCGAGGTGGTTTGCCATTCTGGGTCGCTTGGATGGGAAACAATCCCCGCCAAATGCGTTTCCAGCTCGGGATCGCCGGGGATGAATTTTGGGTCTACTGTTCAGGGCGGGGAGGAGGTCAGCAGTTCACATACACTACCCCGGGATCCTGCCCGGGTCAACGTAGGATGAGTGGCGTCCCTTGTTCCAGCTTCTCTTAGCGCGCGCGGCGTGCATCAGGACCGCCGCGGATGAGATGATGGACAATATTATGCTGTAGGGGATCGCAAGCCACGCCGCGCCGCTCTCCCTGCCGTAATATCCCCCGAGGTATTTCATGTATGCCCAGAGCGCGAGCGTCGCGGCCGCCAGCCCGGCCAGGAACAACTCGATCCAGGGGGCTATCCACGCATTGAGCGCTATATTGATGAGGCCCAGCATCGCGAATACCGGCGACGAGAAGAGCAGTACAAGGTCGAACGTCCCGAGCCGATCCCTGGACGACCTGAGCCTGCGCACGGAGTCCGCCATCGCCTCCAGATATCCCCTGTACCATCTTATCCTCTGCGCGAACAGACCCCTCAGGGTTGTCGGTGCCGAGACCATCGCCACGACGCCCGAATACACGGGCCTGACGCCCGCGCCCACGAGCGCCGATGCGAGCGCGGCGTCCTCCGCGAGCGAACCCTCCTTCAGGCCACCGATCTCCAGCAGGAGCTTCCTGTCCACCGCGTAGTTCGCGCCGGCCGGCGGGGGGCACGGCATGCGCAGCCACGATCTGCCTTCGCACATGAAGCGCCACACCAGCTCCTCCAGGATTACCATCCGGCTGACGACGCTCTCGCCGGCGTTCGCCACCGCATAGCGCCCTGCCATGGCCTTGGCACCCGTTGAATATATACCGGCTATCCGTAGCAGTGAGTCCCGCTCCGGAATCGAGTCGGCATCCAGGACGTAGATCAGGTCCCCGCTGGAGATCCCGAGTGCGAAGTTGATTGCCGCGGCCTTACCGCCCGATCCCTCCACATGGTAAACCCTCATCCACTCGCGAGTGGATGCGAAAGATCTGAGGATATCGAGCGTACCATCGGTCGACCCGTCCTCCACGAATATGACCTCCAGTTTATCCCTGGGATAACTGACGTCGTCGAGCGCTTGGACCGTCCTCCCGACGACCTCTGCCTCATCCCTGGCGGGGATCACCACCGAGATCCGCGGGAGATCCGGCGGATCTATCGGGTCTGCGGAATCCCTGGAGAACGTCACCTTCAGCACGCCGTATGTGAGGGATAGTGCCCAGTAGATGGAGTAGAGCGAGAGCACGGCGCCGAGTGCGATTCCGGGCCACCACAGAATCAAACCGTGCCGCTCAACCTCCCGAGCTCCTCCAGGAACGCGCCATATGTCTCATCGTCGTACAGGCAGAAGATGATCCTGGGTACGCGACACGCGCCGCCCCTCGCGTACGCTACGGCGGCGCCGAGGAGCGCCCTGGCGCTGATCTCGCGAGGGACCCCGAAGATGCCGGCAGATATAGCGGGGAACGCTATGCTCCTGACGCCGCGCCCCTCCGCCAGCCTCATCGAGCTCATGAACGCGGCCCTGAGCTTGGACTCCTCGTCCCCCTCGCCCCAGACGGGTCCCACCGCATGTATGACGTACTTGGCCCTCAGTCCCCCGGCCCCGGTCAGGGCCGCTCCGCCCACGGGTACCGGGCCGTTCCTCCTCAGCCACTCGTCGCACTCCTCCTGTACGACCTCGCCGGCCCTCCTCCTTATTGCGCCCGCCACCCCGCCACCCATCTGCAGGAAGCGGTTCGCCGCGTTGACTATCGCATCCACGTCGATCTCGGTGATGTCGCACTTCAGCAGCTCCACCGAGCAGTCGCCGGCGCGGATCACGGTAGGGTACCTGGTTTTAGGTTTAAATAACACTTTCCCTCGGGGATGGCCTGAGAGTGATTGAAGGTGGTAGGGAGGGATTCATTTTTCGAGGGTGAGTGCCTTTATACTACCCTTAGCTGAAGGCACGATCCTATACCCAGCGGAAATAAACATCCCCCGGTCACCGCGTGAATTCAGGAGGTGCACATCGGCTTGGTAAAGGGCAGACTGAGGGTTGCAATACTCGGGGTCACCGGGATGGTCGGTCAGCAATACATCAGGATGCTCGAGGATCATCCCTGGTTCGAGGTGACAACGCTGGTCGGCAGCAGGAGCGCCGGGAAACTCTACGGGGAGGCGGTGGAATGGATAGACAGCTACGAGCCGCCCAAGCGCATAATGGAAATGCCCGTCAATGTCGCGGATCCCGAGGGCGAGGACGTGGACCTGGTGTTCAGCAGCCTGCCGACGGAGGCCGCGCATCAGCTGGACACCAGATACGCCGCGAGGTTCCCCACGGTGAGCGATGCAAGTTCGTACAGGATGGAGGCGGACGTACCGCTCCTGATACCGGAGGTCAACCCGGACCATCTGGGGATTCTCGACGTCCAGAGGAGAAACAGGGGATGGAGGGGGCTGCTGGCCACGAGCCCAAACTGCACGGCGACCGGGCTCGTGACGGTGTTCAAGCCCCTCCACGATGCGTATCGCATAAGGAAGGCCGTGATCTCCACTATGCAGGCCCTGAGCGGGGCCGGCTACCCCGGGGTCCCATCGCTGAGGATAGTCGACAACGTGATACCGTACATAAAGGGCGAGGAGGAGAAGGTCGCGGCGGAGACGAAGAAGATGCTCGGGACCATGTCGGGCGGCTCCATATCCCCCGATCCGATGGACATGGCTGTGATGGTGCACAGGGTCCCGACGATCGACGGACACCTCGAGAGCGCGTACATAGAGACCGAGAGGCCGGTCAACGTCGAGGAGGCCAAGGAGGTGTTGAGGGAATTCAGGGGAAAGCCCCAGGAGATGAGGCTCCCGACGGCGCCGGAGAGGCCCATAATAGTCAGGGAGGAGGACGACAGGCCTCAGCCGAGGCTCGACAGGATGGCCGGTAGCGTCCCCGGCATGAGCACGGTGGTCGGCCGGGTCAGGAGGGGCGTGGACGATCACTCGCTCCGCCTCACGCTTCTGAGCCACAACACGATAAGGGGGGCGGCCGGGAACACGATACTGATAGCGGAGATGATGCGCGAGCTGGGGTACCTTGGGTGACGGCGTTGGACGGAAAGCGCGCGAGGATCGAGAGGATATCCAGGGGAGGGCTTTTCCTCTGCGTGCCGATGGACCACGGGATATCGAGCGGCCCCGTGGCCGGGATAGACTCGGCGTTCGACACGGTGAGGAAGGTCTCCAGCGGGGGAGCCACGTGCGTGGTGCTGAACAAAGGGGTCATCAAGGCGATGCCTGGGCATCCCGGGATCGGGGTGCTCATGCACATGTCGGCCAGCACATCCGTCGGCCCCGATCCGAACTACAAGGTCATGTCGGCCGGGGTCGAGGAGGCGATCAGGCTCGGCGCGGACGGCGTGTCCGTACACGTGAACATAGGATCGAGGGGGGAACCACGGATGCTCTACGACCTGGGCCGCGCGGCGGACGATGCGGACAGGTGGGGGATGCCGCTCCTCGCTATGATGTACGCGAGGGGCGAATACCTGAAGAGCCCCGGCGATCCATTCGTCACATCGCACGTGGCCCGGGTGGGCGCTGAGCTCGGCGCGGACATCGTGAAGTGCAACTACACTGGGGACAGGGGGAGCTTCTCGCGGCTCACCAGGAGCGTCCCCGTCCCCGTGATAATAGCCGGGGGCCCGAAGATGGACACCGACATGGACGTGTTGAGGCTCGTGAGGGACGCGATGGACTCCGGCGCCGCCGGCGTCGCATTCGGCAGGAACGTGTTCCAGCACCGGGATCCCGAGGCCATCACGCGGGCTATATCCATGATAATATTCGATAACGTAGACGTCGAGAAGGCCGCGCAGGAGCTGGGGGCTCAGGCTTGAACCCGAGGCCGAAGGAGATAATCATCGACGGGCGCGACGCGCCGGACGACGTGCTCAGGGCCGCCGCGGGACTGGGGATCAGGCGGTTCATAGGCAGGTCTCCCGAGGGCGGGGAGCTGGTCCCCCTCTCGGAGAGCCCGGCCGGCCCGGGCCTATATGTGGCCAGGATATCATCGCCGACCGACGTAGAATCCGTGATCAGCGCGGTCGAGGCGGGTGCCAAGGAGGTGCTCGTGGAGGCCTCCGACTGGAGGATAATACCGCTCGAGAACCTGATAGCGTCCCTCCAGGGGAGGGGCGTCGCGCTGATGGCGGCCGCGTCGGATCACGGGGAGGTCGAGGCCCTGGCCGGCGTCCTTGAGAGGGGCGTGGACGGCATCGTCCTGAGGACCCGCAATGTGGAGGATCTGGCGATCGCGGTCGACGCGCTGAGCCGGCCCGGGCCGATCGCGCTCGCGCATGCGCGCGTGAAATCCGTGGAGGTCGTCGGAATGGGCGACAGGGTGTGCGTAGACACGGCGAATATCCTCTCGGTCGGGGAAGGTGCGCTCGTCGGCAACTCAGCGGGCATGCTCTTCCTCGTCCACGGGGAGACGCTGGAGACCGGTTACGTATCAGCAAGGCCGTTCCGCGTCAACGCGGGCGGCGTCCACGCCTATATTTTACTGCCCGACGGTCGCACGAAGTACCTCTCCGAGGTGTCGGCGGGCGATCGTGTGGCGACGGTCGACTGGAGGGGAAACGCGAGGAGGTCCATAGTCGGGAGGGCCAAGATAGAGAGGCGGCCCATGGCGCTCGTGAGGGCGGAGTCCGAATCGGCTGAAGGCTCGATACTCCTGCAGTACGCCGAGACGATACGGCTGGTGAGGCCCGACGGCACGGCGGTCGCGGTCACTGACCTCGAGCCGGGCGAGGAGGTCCTCGTGCACGTAGATCAACGGGGGGGCAGGCACTTCGGCATGGCCGTGGACGAATTCGTCGTGGAGAAGTGAAGGTGAACCGAATTGTTGAGCTCCGGCACGAGGATCGCGGTGAGCATCGCGCCGCGCGCGGCCCGGGAGATAAGTGGCCTGTACTCGAAGGCCATCTCATCCGGGGCCGACCTCGTCGAGATCAGGTTAGATTACCTGCCGCCGGGGGACCTGTCGACGGGGATCGCGCGGGGGCTCGACTGCGGGCGCCTGATGTTCACGTACAGATCGCCGGAGGAGGGCGGCCTCGGGAGGCCGCTCGACGAATCCACAGCGCATCTCCTCGAGGAGTTGTGGGGCGGCTGCCCCGGTTCGCTGCTCGACATCGAGTTGGGGGGAGCGAGGCGCCTGCCGGAGCTCCGGCGGCTGGCGCTGCGGGCACGTGAATCGGCGGTGATTTCAAGGCACTACACGGCTCCGCCGCCCATCGAGGTAGCCCTCTCCGATTACTCCGAGATGGTGAGCCTGGGACGTTACGCGAAGCTCGTATTTCCCGCCAAGCGTCCCCGCGATAACATGATACCGTTTTCGCTCTACAGGGCCGTGGGCCCCCGTAGGCTCATCGGATTCTGCTCGGGCGCCCCCGGGGTTCTATCCCGCGTCGTGTCGGCGGCGCTCGGGGCGCCGATCGCATACGCCAGCATTCGGGGCAGGCAGGTGTCAAGAGGCCAACTCCCGGCCGACGAGTTAGCGGCGCTCGTGGAGGGAATCGCGGCATCGCTCGGCACGCACCGGCAGGAACGGTTATTTATGCCTGGGTATCCGTCCGGCATCCATGGCGGTGTCACTTCGCGCGAAGGACCTGATGGACACGCGCGTAATGGTGATCGAGAGATCCGAGCCCGTGGGATCAGCGCTGAGGAGCATGCTGGACTCGGGGGTATGGTCGGTCGTGGTGGCCGAGGGCGGTCGTCCCGTGGGCGTCCTGACCGAACGCGACTTCGTCAGGATGTGCTTGGTCAGGGGATGCGATGGCGCGCTCTCGGTGAGGGCCGGCGATGTGGCCACTTCGCCGCTCGTCACGTGTGGCCCGGAGGATTCCGTCGGGGAGATATGGAGGCTGATGGTCGAGAACAACGTGAGGAGGGTCTACGTGGTCAGCGGCGGCAATATCGTGGGAAGGGTCACCCAGACGGGGCTCTTCCGGAAGCTCCTAGAGGCATTCATAGCACTCTCCCAGCTGGTGTCCCCCTAAATTGACGGACAGCGCGACCGCGCTATACTGCCTGATAGGGGATCCCGTATCGGGCTCGATATCGCCTCAGGTGCACAGTGCGGCTTACGCCGCAATGGGCATCAACGCGACATATGTGGCCTTCAGGGTCCCGGACTATGCGCTGCGCGCCGCGGTGGATGGTCTGAGGGTCCTAGCGGCCGGGTTCAACGTCACCATACCCCACAAGACCAGGGTCGCGCTCATGGTGGAGGAGCTGACGCAGGAGGCATCGCTCACGAGCGCGGTGAACGCCGTCAGGGTCAGGGCCGGCTCCCTCATCGGGCACAATACGGACGCGTTGGCGGCGTCCGCGCTCGTGGACAGGCTCGGAGCGAGGGGCGGCGCCGCGACAATAGTCGGCGCCGGCGGCGCCGCGAAGTCCGTTGCGTACGCGCTCTGGCGCAAGGGATTCTCCCGCATCCACGTCTTGGACAGGAACGCCGATAGGGCCGAGGCGCTGGCATCCGGCCTGAAGGCGCTCTACGGCGTCGACGCGATGGGCGCGATACTGTCCACTTCATCGCTGGCTGATGCGCTCGAAAGGTCGAATCTGCTCGTCAACGCGACGCCCCTCGGCATGTACGGCGGGGATCTGGAGATACCTGCTACGGCGCTTGCGCGCGATCTGGCGGTCATGGATCTGGCGTACGCGCCCGGCGGGACCGGCCTCGTGCGCCTCGCCATGGCGCACGGCCTGAGGGCCGTCGACGGCATCGAATTCCTTACGATCCAGGCGGCTCATTCGATAGAGTTCTGGACCGGAGCGGCACCCCCTGTCGACGTCATGCTTAAAGCCGCCGGGGACGCCATCGCCGGACATGCGGGCCAGGGCCGAGGTTAACGGAGCGATATCCGTGCTCAACGCGGCCGCCACGGGCTTCGGAGCGGCCATCGCGATATCCGCAAAGGTCTCCGCGGAGGCCGAGCCGTCGAGCGCCGGCATCGATGTATCGTTCGACGGCGTCGACCCGGGCGACACCAGGCTCGTGGAGGCGGCCGCCGGGGTGATCTCGGAGGAGCTGGGCTGGAGGGGCGGCTGGAGGCTCAGGGTGACGTCCAACCTCCCCCCAAGGAAGGGACTCAAGACGAGCAGCGCGGTCTCAAACGCGCTCATAGCGTCCATGTGCCTGGCCCTCGGCTCCGAGCCGAACCCGACCGACGTGCTCAGAATGGGGGTCCTGGCGTCCAGGAGGGCCCACGTGACGGTCACCGGGGCGCTCGATGACGCGGCCGCGAGCCTGCTCGGCGGATTTGTGGAGGCGGATAACGACGCCGGCGTCATAGAGGTCCACAGGCAGGTGCCCTCCGAGGGGGTGGACGTCATCATCGGCATTCCGGGCGACGAGATAGATAAATCGGGCGTGGTTAGAGATGCGTTCGCGCCGCTGATCCCGGCCGCCCTGAAGGCGAGGGATCTTGCCCTGGACGGCAGGTACTGGGACGCTATGACGGTCAACGGCCTGATGGTATCGGCCGCCCTCGGGATCGGATCGAGCCCTGCGGCTGACGCTATAAGGGCAGGCGCCCTGGGGGCTGGGGTGACCGGGATGGGTCCGGCCATCGCGGCGGTCGTCCCGGAGACCGGCTCGGCGGACGTCGCGAAATCGCTCGCATCGCATGGCCTCGTGGTCATCAAACATCGCGTGGAGAACGGGCCGGGGATATGGCATGCTCAGGTTTAAGGCGCCTGCATCGTTCTCCAGCGAGTACGAGCCCCCGCCGAGCAAGTCCTACACTCACAGGGCGCTCGTAGCATCGTCGCTCGCCGATGGCGTATCGACGCTCGAGAATCCGCTCATCTCGGATGATACCCTTGCGACGGTTGGCGCGCTCAGGGCCCTCGGGATCCGGTTGAGGATGAGAGGAAAGGCTATTTCCGTGCGTCCGGGCGCGCTCAGGGCCCCGGGGGACGTCCTGAACTGCCGGGGATCCGGCACTACGATGCGGTTCATGATATCGCTCGCGTCGCTGGCGGAAAGCGGCTACACGGTGCTCACGGGCGGCGCGAGGCTCAGGGAGAGGCCCGTCGGCCCTCTCTTGGGCGCGCTTTCGCGGCTCGGCGTGTACGCTATCTCGACGAGGGGGAACGGCCTCCCTCCGGTCATCGTTAGGGGGGGCGGTATGCCGGGCGGCGCAGCAGAAATATCGGCGTCCGAGTCCTCACAATACGTATCATCGATCCTCCTCTCGGCCCCCGGATCGAGGGACGGCGTTGAGCTCCACGTCGCCGCCATGGTCTCCAGAACCTATGTGGACGCAACGTTAGCTGTAATGCGCACATTCGGCGCGGAATTCACTCGCGAGGGCTATGTCAGCTTCAGGGTGGAGCCCAGCGGCTACCGCGCAACGGAATTCAGTATCCCGGGCGACTACTCCTCCGCATCATATATGATGTCGCTCGTCGCGGCCGTGGGGGGTACCCTGACGGTCAGGGGCCTCGGGGATCTTCCACAGGCTGATGCGGAGATAACCCGCATCCTGGAGGCTATGGGCGCCGGTATTAGGCGTGACGGGGAATCGGTGATCGTTGAGTCGAACGGTGAGCTGCGCGGCGGCACGTTCAACATAGGTGATTCGCCCGACCTCCTTCCGATCGTCGCGGCGCTCGGGCTCCTAGCCCATGGACGCACGCGCTTGGAGGGGATAGCCCATACAAGGCTTAAGGAGTCGGACCGCCCCATGGTGCTCGCTGAGGAGATCAGGAGGATAGGCGGGATCGCCGAGGTCGGGGACGACTGGATGGAGGTGGAGGCGCCGAGGTCCCCGAGGGCCGTCGTGATAGACGACCACGGGGATCACCGGATATTCATGGCGTTCGCGGTGGCGTCGGCCGCGTTCGGCGGCGCATTCGCATTAGCTCCCAGCACCAGCTACAGGAAATCCTACCCGGGATTCCTGAGGGACATCGCCGCGCTCGGGGTGGAGATTTGGTGAACTACTCACGCCTTCAGACGGGCGCCTCTCACCTTCCGGCCTAACATGCTCACCCCCTTTTACCGGTAAACATTTGTTGGCCTCCCCGAGGACCCGTTCGGGATCCATGGCAGGGATGTTCACTTCCGATAGGAATTTTTCTACCTCGGCCGCCTTCCCACATACGGGGCATTTCCGCGACGTCCCGCCGCACCCTCTTCATTTATTAAGATGGATATCCGCTCGTCTGTGTGCCGGCCAACACGTTGGGTGAACGCTTCAGGGTCACTCTTGTAGGGGAGAGCCACGGCCGACTGGTGGGGGCCGTTGTGGATGGCGTCCCGGCGGGGCTGGAGATCTCGGAGGATGAGGTCCAGCGGATGCTGGACCTGAGGAGATCGTCACGGGAACCGCATTCGACGGCTAGGATGGAATCCGACAGGGTGGAGATACAATCGGGCATCTACCGCGGCAGGACGACCGGAGCCCCCCTGTTGCTTGCCATCCCCAACGAGGACGTGGACTCGTCGCCGTACGAGGGCCCTCCTGTACCGAGGCCCGGGCATGCGGACTACACCGCGTGGATCAAGTATGGTGGATATAACGATCCTCGCGGCGGCGGGCGATTCTCGGGCAGGCTCACGGCGGCTATGGCGGCGGCGGGCGCGGTTGCCCTGAAGTTGCTTCGCGTCGTCCTCGGTGCGGACGTCATCGCCTACACCCGCGAGATAGGCGGGATACGCGCCCGGGATGGGCTGACCTTGGAGGAGATTGCGGGGCGGTACGCGGATCCGCTCAGGTGCCCCGACGCTGATGCCTCGAGGCGCATGTTAGAGGCCGTGGAGGAGGCGAGGCGCGCCGGCGATAGCCTGGGCGGCATCGTCGAGGCGGTGGCGCTCGGATTGCCGCCGGGGCTGGGCGAACCGCTCGTGGACACCCTGGATGGCGATTTGGCAAAGGCGATGTTCGCCATACCGGCAGTGAAGGGCGTCGAGTTCGGCGCGGGCTTCAGGGTAGCCGGCATGAGGGGCTCGGAGGATAACGATCAATATCGCGTCGAGGGTGGAAGGATAACTACATTGACCAATAACTCGGGCGGGATACTCGGCGGGATAAGCGACGGGATGCCCATAACGTTCAGGGTCGCGTTCAAGCCGGTGTCATCCATACACAGGGCGCAGCGGAGCGTCAGGCTGGATATCATGGAGGAGGTCGAGCTGACCGTGAAGGGCAGGCACGACGTCTGCGTTGTCCCCAGGGCGGTGCCGGTGGTCGAGGCGGTCGCCGGCATCGTTCTCGTCGACCACGCGCTCAGGGCCGGGGCGATCCCCGCGGTGCTGAGGTGATCGATACGGGACTCGACGATCTGAGGCTGCGGTCCAAGGAACTCCTCCTATCAATAGTGAGGTCGGCGGCGGAGAGGAGGCTGATCGCGGTGGATATAGCCGGCGAGAAGCTCAGGCTGGGGCTTCCCGTCGAGGATCCATCGGTCGAGGGAGACCTCTGGGCCGCGGCGATCGAGGAGGCATCGAAGTACGGGATGGACGGGAGATCTGCCGGGCGCCTGACGTGGATCCTCGTGAGGGACGCGCTGGCGGCACAGGGCGTGGTCGGGGGGGAGGCGATGTATCCCCCCGCGGTGCAGGAGGACGACGTCGTGAGGCTCGACGTGGACCTGTGGGAGCACCTCGTGGAGCCCGGAAGGGTGTCCCCCACGTCGCTGGAGGCCGCGGAGGCCGAGCTGGCCGGCGCCCTGGGCGTGAATGCCGGATCGCTGGTCGCATTTCCATCGTGGAAGGACGCGGTGACGTCCGTGCTGCGGGCGGTAGCGGATGGGGTCGGCGTGTTTACGTACGAACCGATCCACCCATGGATAATATCCGCCATCTGGAGCTCGGGCGGCAGGCCCTATCGCATCCATCGGGAGATGAGCGATTGCTGGAGGCCGCTGCCTCCGGAATTCGCGAGGCGCGGCTGGGCGATCCTCGTCGAGAACCCGGATTACGTCACGGGGGTGGTCCACGGCGCCGGCGAGATGTCCGAATTATCGGCATTCTCCGCGTCCAGCGGGATGCCGATCATTCATCTGGGCATTTGCGGGTCGCTGTCGCTCCGCGATCCGGAGGCGCCGGAGGGCGCGGTGAGCATCGGCGGCATCGGATGTGCGCTGGGTTCCCTGGACGCCGGCATCTCCTGGGCGATAGCGCCCGGGCTGTCCGACAGGCTGCGCAGGCTCAGGGACGCGCTGGGCGCGCTGCCCAGGCCGGTAGACGTATCATCGGCATCCGCGATCCTGGGCGGCTCCATGGGCGCCGCGCGGGCCGCGGTATCGGGCAGGCTCGAGGTGCTCCGCTCAATCCTATCGGGCAGGCTCGACTACTGCGAGCCGTCGTCCGGCCCACACATATTCGCGTCCGGCCACAGGTCGCCCGCATGGCGCTCGGGGGTGGCGGTCGCCAGGGGAGTCGCATTCGGCGATTACCCCGGGGAATTCCGCGTGAACTTCATGGTGGATGAGGACGCGCTCAGGCTCGGCCTTGGGAGGCTGATTCTCTCGCTATCTCGTATATGAGGGGCCTCAGGCGCCTATACGTCGCATCGACGTACTCTGGGAGCACCTTCACATCCGCCAAGACCGGCATGAAGTTCGTGTCCCCGGACCACCTGGGAACCACGTGGTAATGGAGATGGTCCATCCCCGCCCCGGCGTTCCTCCCCACGTTTGCCCCGAGATTGAAGCCATCGGGATTCAGCGATCTCCTGAGGGCCTCCATTGCTATTGATATTAATTTATGTATTTCTAGTGCCTCCTCATCGGTGAGGTCGCCCGGCATGGTGACGTGCCTGCTGGGGACCACCATCAAATGTCCGTTGTTGTACGGGAACTTGTTCATTATGATGTACGCATTCCTCCCCCGATGGAGCACCAGCCACTCCTCATCAGGTCCCTTGGCGGCCTCGCACAGGATGCACTGCCCCGTATGCTCCTCCGACGATATGTATTCCATTCTCCAGGGCGCCCAAAGCCTCCTCACGTCGGCGGTTGCCAACGGGTGCTTAAAATTGATAGCTGCCCGGCGCACCGGCCCCGACGATGGCGCGTGGAATGCCGGCGCAGCTGTGCGAACGCGCCAGCGGAGGGATAGCATCCCGGGGATGGGGATGCGCGCCCGCCCGTCGAATACGGTGATCGTATCACGGTGGAGCAGCGCGTGCGTTCAGCTACGCGTCAATGGCCCAGCCGCGCCTCCTCGATATCCTCAGCGCGGCCTCCACATCCCTGCGCATCCTCATGCCGCCCCCGGTGGTGTTCCTCTCGTCCACGAGCTCAAGGACGTAGTCGCCTAGGAGGTCCGATGCCTCGCGTATGATCGCGTACGCCATCCCGGGATTTCCGAACCCTACCTTGAGGGTCCTGGTATTTGCTCTGAGCGCGAGCAGCCTCCTCAGGAGCGATGCGACGGCAGCCGGGTTCCCGTACACGCCCTCGTGGACAAGTATTCCCTTATAGTGCACGACGACGCCTATCCGACGGCCCGGATCCACGCCGACGAGGAGCTCCTCCCTCCCCCTGCTGGCCGACGACAGTATCATGGCCGAATCTATGACGTCGTCGCCTGTCATGTCCTCATAATATAGAATATTTCTGTCGCCCTCAGCAACCATCTCCCCCCTCGTCGTCAGCACAAGCGTCGCCTGGAACTGCTCCCAGGGTAGGTGCGCTGAGAACGGGACTCCGATTCTCCTCAGGAGCGATACGAGCTCGTAGAAGGCCCGGCCATCCGTGGTGGCGACTACCACCTTCCTCAGGGGGGTACCATCCCTTCGGGGCTTTGTATGTGGGCTTATAAAAGGCTGATCTACGTCATCCGGATATGCGACGACAACGGGTTCACCGACTGGGGTGGAATATCAATCATCGCTCGATCGGCTAAGTGAACTACCCTACCCTCACGGGCAGGGCTTCCCGCTTCATTACCCCACCCTTGCCCGCTGACAGCGGGTAGAGGGCGGAGCTCCACGGGCTCCAAGGGCAGTTCCCACCGATCTCCTCAGTATATTGAGGGATGCATTGTAGTCGCGATCCGCGGCCCAGCCGCCCTCATCCCGGCGAGGATTGTTTGCCATCTTGGGTCGCCTGGATGGGGAACAATCCTCGCCGGATGCGTTTCCAGCTCGGGATCGCCGGGGATGAATTTTAGGCCTACAGTCGCAGGAGGGGTCTTCCGCCCTCAAACCCCCAAGTGAGATAAAATCCCGGGGCCGGTGGCCCTCGACGCACCCATGCGAAGCGGATGCTGGCCGGAGCGCACTACTGCTTCTTCTCATCCTGTCCGACGACCTCGAACTCGAACGCGCCGGTCATGCTGGCGACCTGTCCGATGGCGTCAACCAACATGTTGCCCAGGTATATTTCATCGGCCCAGCTGACCTTTGGCTTGAGCACGACTAGGAACCTGTAAGCCCTCTCTTGGTCGGCCACGGTACTCCGACGTCAGGCCTCCTTAAAACAATTATCAAGCGAAGGGGTTTGGGGGGACGGAGAAAGCGCGCATCCATCGAAAGCGAGAGGAGGTCGGTAGCTTCCGATAACCGCGGCAAGCCCCGCCCTTTACAAAAAATATTAGCAAGAAAGCTCCGACCTTCAGGGAGGAGATGAATTGCGGAAAGCATATATGCACAGTAATGCTATGATCCCTCCGTGGAAAGTCCTGCGAATAAGCCCTTCGGAGAAGGCATGCAGGATACTCCCACGACAAAACCGGTCCATGACCGGTTTGGAATGCCTCCACAGCCCGCCCCAAGTGCTGTGGATAAAGGCATGTCCAGATTGCACGCAGACAGGGATGCGTGCAAGGGGAGCACTGATACCCCCAGAGGGGCAACGTTCAGGGCGGGAACGACCTCGAAACTCAAGAATGGAGGCCCTGCGAAACGCTCCCCGACCGCGAGGGATGAGGGAGTAACGGGAAGCAAAAGTAGAGCCTCCGTCGCTTTAGCGAGGAGAGTATGTCAGACCCTGTGCATTACCTTAAAGATATTATAATGGTAAATGGCCACCTGCACACCGAGCTCCCTGGCCCTCTCCTCGAGCCGGGCCTTTATGGACGGCACGTCCCCCTTGGCGCCCGATATGTCAGCCATGATGATCATCACGAACAGATCGCCCATCTTGGTGGACGCCAGGTCCACTATGTTCGCGTTGTCCTCCGCGAGCGCGTCGGCTATCCCCGCGACTATGCCGACCTTGTCCGCGCCAATCACCATTATGACCAGCCTTCCCTCCTCGTCCCCGCCCATTGCGCGACGAGCCGCGTCCCCGCCTTAAAGATATTTGGCGCCAAGAGGCCGCCCGCGCTCCCGTACCCCGGGTTCGAGAGCAGCCGTGCCATCGCTACCACGCAGCCGGTGAACCGCCCGGACCCGAGCGCGCCCCGCGGGCGATGGGAAGGGCGCGCGGAGGGCGGGAAGCCGACCCGGACGGCTCACGATTGATATCCGGATGGGGGCGGGGACCTGCGCCTCACTTCCACCCCGGGGAGGAACTCCGGCCGGCGCGG
>Ga0209012_1002669_pt1 | contig 15002 bp, 12 predicted proteins | sample RS3BMetagenome_FD_184735 | JGI IMG/M metagenome (GOLD analysis project Ga0209012, IMG submission 184735) | Ferric oxide microbial mat and aquatic microbial communities from Rainbow Spring, Yellowstone National Park, USA - RS3B (SPAdes) (version 3) ...
CGAGAATATCATATGCACTTTGGAATTGCCCCCGACCTTTCCAGGGTAATACCCAGCTCAATCGCGGATGAATCGAATTAATCGCCAGCGGATTGGCTCGCAATTGTGTTTGCAGATGCACCGGAGACGCTGTGGCATCAAGTTCCGCCGGAGTAGCTCGGCCTTGCGAGCAGGACGCCAATGCGCCAGCAGTCATGATTAATGCCGTTGTCACCATTAACCGAGACGGAAACAATTTTATTTTTGACCGAATTTCAATACGCTGCCGAATCATAAATATATGGCCCCTGAAAATTAAAAGATGCGTCCATCGGATCGTACAAACATACTCAATGGCTGCAACAGCTCCACGCACGATCCATCGATAAACAAATACTCCATCCAATCATGTTTCAATTGCGATCAAAATGATGACCGGGAATCAGTATGGCTTCCCATGCCCTTAGAATGCGGCGATGTTCTTCAATGATTGCGGCTGATCCCGGTGCATTGATAAGATCCTTTAGTTCCCATGGATCGTTCTCGATATCAAATAGCAGCGCATTGGGATATTCCGCATACTCATCACCATGACCCTGAATAAATTCTGTATGGCCTCCGTCAGTCTTGCGGACGTAAGGCTTATCTAAATTACCCGAGTACTTATACTTCATCGCATATTTATACTTCTTTGTACGGATCATCCGCCCGGTGATCTGCCATTCCGCGTAGACATTGTCTCGCCATGTTGCGGGATCTGTGCTTCCCTGTTCTATTAAAGGACGCAGATTCAAGCCACGTTGGTGCGGAGGAGGAGCAATACCCGCATAATCACAGAGCGTGGGCATCATATCCACATTGCTTACCAGATGCGTCGTGTTCATCGTATTGGCTTTAATTCGTTTCGGATTCCACAGAATGAACGGCACCTTCACCGAAGCTTCATAAGGGTGCCATTTCTCGATCAGGTGGTGACGCCCCAACTCTTCGCCATGGTCTGCAATAAAAATCACCACGGTGTCGTCATTGCGTTCTCGTAGAGCATCCATGATGCGCCCCACATGTGCATCAATGTCTTCCACCATGCGGTAATAATCGTACGTGTAGTTGCCCCATTGGGTATCGCCATGGAAGGCGGTATACGGATTCAGGCCTTCCGGGTACTTAAAGTCGAAAGTGAAATTAGGTGGCAGGATTGGCAATTTAGATCCAAGATCATTCACGTCCGTGGCCGGGGTTGTTTCGTGCCCGTCCAGATTCATCGCCCAATAGCAGATATCGTGCGGATTCATCAGACTCGCCACCAGAAGATACGGACGCTCCTCCCGATAATTGGCAATAAAAGCGGCCGCGCTGTTTGAGACTTGAGGGTCCGCGTGGATTCCAAAAGCGGGGCCGTTAACCGGCATAGTATCAAAACCAGGAATCTTACGCGGTCCGCTGACCGTGGGATAATTCCAATGTCCGCCGATATGCCACTTTCCACAGTACACGCGGTTGTAGTTCGAATGAGCCTCGAACCACTGGCCCATGTTGGGCACATTTTTGTCAATACCGATGTTGATTTCAACCACACCGGTCTCAATCGACATACGCCCCGTAAACATGCAGGATCGCGAAGGACTGCATACAGGATCGGCCGAGTGCGATTCAATAAATGAGGTCCCCTCCCGCGCCAGTCGGTCGAGATGTGGCGTTTTCGCCCAATGGCCGCCATAGGCGGGATCCTTGAAATAGCTGGAATAGTGGCCGATGGCATCTATATTCAACTGATCGGAAATGATGATCAAAATATTCGGCTTCTTTTCGCCGGAAGACGCCTGCGCCTCGCCAATCGCTGCGGCCAACTGCGAAGTTCCCAGTATGGATAGTCCTCCCAACGCGGCGCCACTTTTCAGGAAGTTACGCCGGGAGAGTTGTGACTCCGATGCCGACTTCGAAGCCGGGACATCTGGACGATCCGAAGCGATACGATCTGCTGACATGACAAATATTCCTTAAAACGCGTGATCCAGGTTTAAGCGCGATAGGCGGGATATCGCTCGGGACAGATCCCGGATTGCCCGTTGGTCGCGGCAAGGGCATAAACGACTAAGCCGGTACAGACGAAAATGAGCCTGCCATGCTGATCAACCCAGTAGACGGTGGGAATCACAGCGCGACCGAGATCGTAGTAGCCTACCAGGTGCAATGGGCCATTTGCTACCGAAATTTTCGCTCGCGTGCGAAATTCCAAGTTGTGGTCGGGCTGGGGCGTATCGTACTCATCGATGAGCGTGTAGTGAATCTTTTTCATAGCCTGTCCCGGCAGCCGCTGAACCGCTTCGAGCAGCGTCCACTCGTTGGAATATGGGCCGTGGATCATGGTCTTGCTGGTCCGTAACTTGTCGCGAATCATCAGGTATCCGTCGCTCACCTTCGCGCTGCGGTGCCGACCGCTCAGGAGGTAGGGTTTATCGCCCGGGCGGCGTGCCATCTTCGTTTCGAATTCCCATGACACGGGCGCGGCAAGCATGTCCGTGCGACACTGCAGAACCGCATGTTGAAACAGGGAAAAGCCGGAAATTCCATACGTGCGCATCTGCACAGTCATCGCAAAATGTTGTGTTCCCTTGAGGGATCGCTCGATGGAAAACGCACCACTGTTTATACTAACCATCGGGTCGAGCAGAAACATCGAGTATTCCTGTTTCCAGTTCCCCGCGGCGGCAAAGCCCGCAACCGGCGGTGGCGTGTAGTGTTCTAAAAGGCCGGCGACCTTTCGCAAGCTGAAGTCTTGAGATACCTGCGATTCAATGCGCGAATCGATTTTCACAATTTTATCCTAACAGAAACAGTTACGTCTCACAATACGATGCGGAAAAATCTTACCTTTGTCCAGAGCTTTATTCATGTAACGCCAGTGGGTTGCCCTGCGTTTCCGTGCAACCAGCAACAGCGCCATTCCACCGATGGCGAGCAGTGCCAGCGTGGCCGGTTCCGGCACCGCAGCTAGCGCCATGGATACGTTTGACACATCAACAGTATCATCTATTCCTGCCGGGCTGGTGTTGAGGAACTCAATGTTGGTCGATCCTGAAATCGCGGTGAAATTCAGAAAAAATGGCGTGAAACCCGTATCGGTTATGGTAGGCATCCGGGTGATTATCTGACTGCCATTGGTCGCGTTCGTGAGAATCACCTCCAGCACGGCAGTTGTGTCGCTGCTGCGTTGCGCCGCATCGAAAGCCAATGTGTACAACTGACCGGCAGTGGTGGCCGCAGTCTGGGCGACGAATGCTCCCTTCCCTTGAAGGAAGCTGAAATCGCTTACGCCAGCGGTGCTCTTTGGCGCGAATGGCTGGTAACCGCTGCTACCAAAGAACCCCGTGTCCGGCCCGTTGATCCCACTGTTTCCGCCGCTTGAGGTCCAGCCGGTGGGCGCGGCGGGGTTTCCTCCCCCTGAATATCCCGGCGACGTAGAGTAGATTGCCGCATTGGTGGCAAATGCGCCATTGTTGATAAGGCTTGTTGTGATTGTAGAGACCGCTGGCAACTGGCTGGAAATCAGCGAGGGGCCATTCTGCGGGGCGCTTACCGCTACCGAGAACTGGCTCGATAAAATGGTGCCGGGGTTGACGGGAATCCTATATTCCACCACGTTGGTTTTGCCCAGGGGAGGGGCGCTGGAAACAGACGCTCCTGAAAATGTGCCGTAACTTTCAGGCAGACCCGCCGGTGTGGTATAGAAAATCCCAAGGTTATTAGTAGTATCAATGTTGCCAATCCACCCATTTGACGTGGTGTTGTTTGACCACAATGGCGACCCTGTGACGGTCTGAGCCGCGCCATCAGATGCGGGATAAATAAACGCGTCGGTGCGATCCGAGTAGAGTGTGGGAACCTCGGTATTGACACTGTATGTCCCCGGCTGGTAGTCATAGCAGGTGTAATGAAAATTGGCAACCCCCTGGGAATTGATATTCACGTCCTCCACGTAAACCCAGTCGGTGGGATTGCCCGTGTCATAATCCAGAGGCGTGATGACCGCCTGGAATTGATTGGCGCTGGCCGACCAACTCGTGACCGGACTACCCACTTCGGGAAATTGGCTACCATTTGGATGCAGATAATAGGGTTGGTTGCCTAACGCACCGGCCTGGGTGGGGTTATAAATCAGTTGCTGAGTACCGCCGATATTTTGATAGAGAAACTGATCTGTTTGTAACTCCCGGCCCACATCATGGCTGTCCACGATATTCAATCCATTGGCCACGTTGGTATTGGCAATGCCAGTTACCACCGCGCCCCAGGAAAGGTTAAACGTCACCGAAAGGCCGCCGTTGGAAATGGTGACATCGTTGCTTGCTGCCCCCGCTGGCAAGGCAGATGCACCCACTGCGCACGCGACCACCGCTACGGCCACAGCACGAACGATAATGCGTGAATCGCTTGGTTTCCTTTTAGAAAACATAATAATTACCCTCTCTCTTAAGCAATCAGCAGTAAAATGGTCTTTATCATTTGTATTTATCTTTTGTATATACCTCAGGCTGCCATTCCTCATTGTCCGTTCATCTCAAGTTTCTGAAGGTTAAATGTCGGCATCATATTCCAGCCGGGGCCGCTGGTTCCTATCATCCCGCCGAAGCGCGTATTGATGGTGGTCGGCAGTTGATCGTCACGGTATTCGCCAACAGAGCCATCAAGCATGCAGACATTCACATCGCCGGCCTGATCGGTGATTCCGGCGGTGGATGGCCGATTGTGCCGACCGTATACATAAACGCTTGCAGGGGCGTTGACGGCCAAACCGGCTTGGGGGGCGTAGTTATATGGAATCATCCACATACCGTCGTAGATAAAGCAAAGCTGCGATGGATCATTGACCTTATTCATCTTATAACCCGAAGAAACTTGTCCGCCGCGGACTTGATTCCGGTCGATCAGTACAAATGTTGGAGTCGCATTGGCATAGTAACCGCCGCTTACATTAAAGTTCCAAGGCGGTGGATTCAAGGGATTGAGAAAATAGTATCCCGCATTGATGCCGTATGACCAGTCGATGGTCATTTGCGGATTACCTAGCACATCAACTTGTGTCTGCTGGCTCAGTGTTACATCACCATTCCAATCGAGAGGGCCAGATGATCCCTTTATTAAAACGCCGTTGCCGTTAATCTGTGAGACGCTCGAACTTGCTAACGCCGGATCCACAAACATGGTCGATTGTGCCTCCCCTGCCGCTAGATTATTGCCGGGACTCGGTGCGATACCCGCTTTAATCATGATCGCCGGCCAAGGATCGGTGCCCGATCCCGTTCGGGTGAAGCTGTAGCCAGCAGGCAGAATCGCATTCTCATATTCTTGCGCATATTCCTGCACGCCAGTGCCGATCTGCCGCAGGTTGGATTCACAAATCACTGCAAGGCCATCCGCCCGGGCCTTGGCCAATGCCGGCAGCAACAGGGAGATCAGCAGGGCGATAATAGAAATCACCACCAGTAGTTCCACCAGTGTGAATCCGTTGCTTCCGCGAAGATTTCGCAGACTGAATAAAGAATTTTGCTTGATAAACATGATTTGATCTCCTTATAAGGAACTTAAAAGAGGCAGGCCGCACGGGGCCTGCCTCTTATTACCTCGGCAGAAAGGCGGGACAGCTTTTATGCGCTGCGCCTCATTTTTCGGCCAGCCAGCAGTAAGCCCATGCCGCCAAGGGCAAACAACCCCAGTGTGGCTGGCTCAGGGACAGGGGCGGCGGTCTGCAACTCGAAGCTGCCGACCTTGCCAGAAAATAGAGAGGTGGCACTGCCATTGTTTGCCCCGATCGCGACCCCGGTAATCCCGCTGGGGTTGGCCACATTGGTGCCGACGCCGTAGGTGTAACTTTCGATCAATGCGTTGTTGTAATAATAGCTCGCAACCCAATTTGTGGCCGTGGTGTCGAGCACAATCGTAGCCGTCTCTCCGGGAGTAACGACCTTAGTCGCAGTAGTAGGGTGGATGCTGCCACTGACAAAAAACACGAGAGTGGCGGCGGTCGCACTACTAGTAGGGTGAGAAATGACTGACGGGCCCTGCGAGAGTGATGGTATGTCCGTTCCAAAGCCTATGCCTACCCAGCCGTTGTTTCCGCCTGTTGGATCAAGCGTTGCCGACAACGTGTAGACATCATTTACGCCGCCAGTCACTGGCGTATACGAAAGGGAGTTGCCGACATTACCGGTCGTGGTAAAAGCTACCGAACCATCCGCGTTGAACGAAGTACTGCCGGTGTCAGCTGCGCCACCCCATGTCGCGTTGCCCTGGGTGATCGCTGGTGTTGTGCCAGTGAGCAGGCCTGAGGTCCCCGGAAAACTGTCGGAAAAAAGGACCGTAGCCCGGACTGCCGTGCTGCCCAGAGCCAAGGCCGTCACCCCCGCTATCGCAAAAGCGGTAGCAGTCTTAAGGATTGGAGAGAAGGCCTGACACTCATTCGACACTGATAAACGTTTTGTAACCATTGTGTAACTCCTTTGATGTGTTCCGCGCGGGAACTACATTAAACTTACCCTCCAACCGGGCGGGCTACGGGATCATGCACCAACACGATCATGAACACTGAGATATTTGCACGTCAGCCCTTCGAAGACGGGCGGATGCTTAGAGCCAATGCCTGCTACATACGCACCTCCTAAAATCCGGTGCAATACCGGGATTCGATTGACCAGCGATACAGGCGACGCAACGAACTAGACCTAGAGGAGCGAGCGCCCATTGATGTAGTAACTATACAATGCATACAGTGGCCATGTCAAGATTAACGTCTATCTATTTTGCGACAGTTGTGTTTTGGCGGATATAATGGTAAATTTTATATATTGCGTAAAATTATATGGATTTTAATTTGGTATGGGATTAGGATTATGCTGATTTACGACAATCATTCGCATGGCTATCTGCCCGTCGACGATGCCGTCATGGAATTGGGGTTTTATGTCACGGGCGTGGGCCAGGTAACCATTAGAGCCAACGAACCATCGCCACAGCCGGGACATCCCGAACTTTACGCGTATTCCTGGCAGCGCGGCCGCGTTCTGCCGGAATACCAGCTTGTTTACGTATACGCCGGAGAAGGAGAATTCGAATCATCGGCCACTGGAGTCTGCAAAGTACCGGCCGGAACGCTACTATGGCTGATGCCTGATGTATGGCATAGGTATCGTCCGAATCCCCGAACAGGATGGGAATTATGCTGGATGTCATTCAACGGCCAAATACCGCACATCTGGCAGCGCTGCGGCGTGATTCAACCGAAGTCCGCAGTGCAGGGTCTTTCATCTTCCGTAGACCTCCGCAGCCAGTATCAGAGAATTATTGATCTGGTCGTCCGGCACCCCGCAAGTTCGTGCGCTGAGGCCTCTTTTGAAGCCATGGCGATGCTGGCGTCCCTTTTCGCCGGAATACCATTCATTCGGCCCGCCAGCCCGTTGATTCCGATAGCGGAAGATGAACTTGTGCGGGACGCCCTCCATATCATATGGACTTACAGTCATCATAATCTATCGGTTGCGCGAATCGCTCAAGATTTGCGGGTAACACGCCGAACGCTGGAGAGGCGCTTCGCCCGCGCTCACGGCAGCACTGTGCTGGAGGAGGTAACACGCTGCCGCTTAAACCGGGCGCAACGCATGTTGGCGGAAACACATCTCCCGTTCAAATTAATCGCTTATTGCACCGGGTTCGCATCGCCCACGCGTATGACTGTCGTGTTTCGTCGCGAGCTAAAAACGACGCCCACCGAATACCGCCGCAAATCCCGGCATAACCTGCTGTCTTAAAGACAATGTATCATTGCCGGCCCCCGGTCGAACCAAACAAGGCAGGCGGCCTGACGTAAAGACGCCGTGAGCTTTCTCCGCCAGTCTCAACATGCACCGGCGCGATGGATGGCGCATGGCCCGGCCGATGGCCTGCGGCATGGCTTTTAATCAGGTTGCCGGCGCCTACGATAAGCGTCGCCATCACCAGCGCGGCAATTCCACCGGCGATAATTGCGTGCGTTTTTTTACTTGTGCCCTTCCACTCGTGTCGAACCACTCCCCAGAGCGTTGCAAAGATAATCACGCTCGCCATGTGCAGCGTCCAACCCGAAAAGGCGAGAGCTTCCGGCATAAAATTCTGTCCCGCCGTATAGAAGAAAAACTGCAGATACCAGATCACGCCAGCCAGGGCGGCAAACGTGTAATTGTTCAACAGCGGCACCGTGCCGGTTGGCCCCTTAACGGTCACCACGGCCTGATCGAAACGGGATTCAACCGGCGAGTCAGGCGGAGGTGAATGTCCAGGCGGCTGCGCAATTGCGACACCACGATCGCCTTCCCGTGCAATGGTTCCGCTGATGTATTCCCGGCCGGAGTGATTTTTAAGGTGGAGAATCAAGCACCAGATAAAATTGGTGGTGAACCCGCCAGCCAGCACGATAATAAGGGCCGGCAACCCGTCCCACACGGTCAGACGGCCATGTAGTTTTAGCGTTATCGCCGCGACGGTCGTCAGGGGATTATGTCCGTGAACCGCGTTGAATCCTTTCAGCCCGGAAAAGCCGAAATTAATGCATGCGCTCATAATACCGGAGAAGGTGGCGACCAGAACTCCCTTTCGAAAATCAAATTCCCGCACCACCGCCTTCCGTCTTTCCTCCGACAATTCGCGTTCCTTGGCCCATCCAGCGGCACCACTGAGACCGATGCCCGCCAGGCATACAATCACTCCGAGAATGGTCACAAGCCCCCACGAATGGGTGACCAGTTCACCGATGGTTCCATCGAAACATGGCGGAATCATGGTTCCGAACGCTGCGGTATAACTTAATGCGATGGCCATCCCCAGGCCGATTCCCAGATAACGCAACGTCAACCCGAAAGTCAGCGACCCCAGTCCCCAGAGCACGCCGAAAAAATACGTCCAAAAAAGTGCTTTGCCGCTGACCTGATGAAATATACTTATAAGATTGGGCACCAGGAGCAAGGCAAACAACAAAGGGGCTACGATCCAACTGAAAAATCCACCCACCAGCCAATAGGTTTCCCACGACCACTTGCGCACTCGGAGAAAAGGTAGATAGAAGCTCGCGGACCCCAGCCCGCCGATCCACTGCAATGTGATTGCCAGATAAGGATTTGCCGATGATGAAGCAGTCAAGAACAATCTCCGTACACGACATATCCTTACCGCCGAATCGCTGCGGCTATTGCTCCCGGTTGGTTCTCCGCCGGGTGCATCTCCATCTCACGCTTCCGCCATAACTCGCTTAAGCCGTAATGGCTTATCATATTTTCTGTGGATAAAAACGGATCGTTGACCTGTTTGAGCCATTCACCGAGCATTCGTTGCAGTCGATCCTGAAGCGGTTGCTCGGTGAGATCTCCCAAGAGATTCCGCATCTGAAAAGGATCCTCCACATTATCAAAAAGCAACCATGGCCGACGCCCGACGGTTTCGGCGTAAGTATGCCGATCGGTACGTACGCCGCGCCATTCCGGAATATTCTGCATAACCGCTTCGTCATAACGGCAATGGTTGGCAATAAAAACGGATTTGCAAGTGCCATGGGCGGCAGCGGCGGAAAGAGCGCGGCCCTCCCATTGCGGGGGCACCTTCCAACCGAGCCAGTCGGCCAGCGTCGGTGCAATATCCACCGTTCCCAGGGGTATGTTGCTGGTTTCACCGGCGGGAAGTTTGCCTGGAAAGCGCGCTATGAACGGCACAAGAATAGATTCTTCGTAGGGTGTCTGCTTTTTCATCATGCCATGCGACCAGAGCATATCACCATGATCGGAAGTGAAAACCACCAGTGTGTTTTCCGCAAGTCCCAACTGATCCAGCGTGTCGAGCAGCCGCCCGAGTTCGTGATCCAGTGCGGTGATGGCACCGTAGTAATCGGCCGTGACACGTCGGCAGTCCAGACCCCGTGCTAACGCATTGGGCACATCGGGCTGAACGTTGGGCCGCAGTGTGATTTTGTGCGGATCGTATTGATCGCGGTATGTCGTTGGCACCTGGTCGTACGGATCATGCGGTGGCCCCCATGACAATGTCAGACAGAACGGCTGCGGTGCCCCAACTTGTTGCTTTAGAAATTTGATCGCCAGATCGGTCTGGACCACAGGCTCATATCCGCCCGGCTCAATAACTGTTGGATCATCGCTGTAATAACGGGGATGAAAGTAATCGTGAGAGCAGTTATACGCCGCCCAGTAATCCCAGCCAAAACGGCGCGGCCCGGGCGGAGTAAATTTATTTCGCGGCATGCCGTCCAGATGCCATTTACCGATATAACCGGTGCGATAACCTTGATCACGGGCGACGGTACCCAGCGTTGGAAGTTCCACGGGCAAAGGCAGATCATTGGCGAGGACGGTATTGGTCGTAGGATAACTTCCGGTCAATAGCACCGCTCGATTGGGGCCGCAGACGGGTGTGGTGGCGATGGCATTCGTAAGCCGTAACCCCTCCCTCGCCAGACGGTCCATGTTCGGCGTATGTACTTGTGGATTGCCCGCACAACGCATATCCATGCCGCGCATCTGATCGGCGAAGACAAATAACAAATTGGAACCATGGGCCATAAATCACCTTAAACAAAGTTATACAAGCATCGATGCGTCACTGTTGCGTCGCGGCTTTAGGCCATTCGGCAGGGTATCTTAGAGGGAATGCTATCCGGCAGCAAGGGAATCGATGGGTGTGAATCGATGGGTGTGTGCTGCGCGATGCGCACAACAATGCCGCCACTGGGCGGTGACCGATCCGATGAACCTTGAGACGCAGTATTTCCTTACGCTCTTGAACCAAACGCCTCGGATGTTTAAAACGGTCGTGTTGTATCTCGCGTAATACTTGGTCAGAAAAATCGATGTCTTGCATCCGAGGGATCCTGTTCCTGTAGCTCCACATCGGAACTGCACCCTTGCAGTTCCATGCAATTGAATATCCTCTCAAATTAACATTTCAAATTCCTGCCCATCACGTAGCACAAAACACCAAAATGCAGTATGATTCACGTTCTGATTTTGCCGCTGGTTGCAGGCCGGCCAGTCAATAAGCCATTAATCATTAATCAGGAGCATATTTTGCAGACGCGCAGTTCGTTACCCATCGTATTGTTGGTTTGGGCGGTCGGTTGCGGCTTAACTGAGGCGAGGCCGTTTCGCATTGCTGCGGTGAGTAATCCGGCTAAGGTGACGGATCGCCTTAGATCGGGCGGTTTTATGATTGGTGTTTCGGATGATGGCGGCGGGGACATCAATCAAATCGTTATCCCCGGCATAGGCCCGATTATGGGTAAATATAGCCAGCGCTATGGACGGGGCGGGCAGTCGGCAATGCGGGATCAGTTGCACGGCGACCGATACAATCCCACACAGGCGGGCTTCTCGGATCAGGCGGGCACAGAGTGCACAATCATTAAATCGCCCGGACGGCTGACGATTGTTGCGCACCCCTGCTGCCTCTGGGACGCGGACGGCAAATACGATTTCATCCAATGGGATAATCTTGTGCCGATCCCATACCCGCGTGCAGACAGGCATCAGGACGGCCTTGATGACAGCCACCTGCCGGGTAAAGAAGCGGCGGAGATTACCAGCGAATTCAATTTTTATGGCTATTACCAAAACATGAAGGGCGTCGGGGGAATTGACATTCCCTGTATTAAGCACTATTTCGAATATCGCTTCTCCCGAAAGCCCGGGCATGCTTTAGCCGAGTTCGGACCGGGCACGCCCATTTACAATCCGAAAGGCAAGATTGCGAACATTCCAGTTGAGCACCCGGCCGGCGCTCATCCGGCTCATTGGTTTGATCTGTCCAAGGCGTTGTGCGTCTGGTCGCTTAGAGGTGATAAACCATTATGGAACCCGCGATGGGTATATTATTTGAAAAAAGATGGTTCGTGGGACGTTCGCTCATGTAGAGCCGTATCAAGAACAGTGGTGTATGGCCCGCACGCCGCCTTTCAGCCGCTGATGATACTCAGCAACTCGAAAAACCCAAATAAAGGCCCCGCGATGGGGATCTATAGGCCAGACTCGCGAATTAACATCAGGCCGGTGGTTGGCCGACGCGATAATGGCACGGAGGTTTACAGTGATCCGCGTATTACTCGTATCATAGCAATGGACATTCCCAACCGTACCAAGGGTATGTGGAAATTCGGATTTTTCATGTTTTTTCGCGGGTTACTGAATCGTAATGAAACGCCACCGGGCGTTTATGAATCTTTCCGTACGGAGGTTTACATGCTGGTGGGCTCACCCAATCAAATTCGACGGGCCGCGAAGCTGATCGCTCGCCTGCCCTGACGGGCGACGGCATGTGGCGTCGTCAATATATCGGATAAGCGTTCACGGGCATGGAAGCGGCAAAGGCAGGCGGCGGTCACTTACGCCGATTGAGCCGATTCGATGCGGTGCATCTACCGACGGTCAGTAGATATCCGGGCGGGGCTTTCCAACCTTAAGCATGATTGCACTGTGTGGTTTGATAGATGCCGAAAACTCTGCATGTTGCCCAAGGTCTTTGCGCTGCCACAGATCTCGCACGGGTTGGCTTCCCAGTGGGGCTTTCATGCCGGGCAGGATCACCGGCCGAACCATGCTCCATGAAGGAATTTTAACTTCGTGCTCAACCAAGTTAAGGTTGAAAATCGCCACGGCGATTGTGTCGTCAAACAGTGGGCGGGACCAGATCGTGATAAGCCCCTTGCGGTAAACCTGTTGTGCCTGTCGCCCCAATTCATCCTCATTGACAGCCAAAACCTCGGTGTTGCTTAATAAATCACGGGTAAATTTATCGAGCCGGGTCAAATCGCAACTCACCAGCAGCGGTGCGGCCAGCATGCACCAGAGAGTAACTTGAGTGGAGTTGTTCGTGCGGAATAAGCCTGCTCGGATGCCTGGTGCTCTGTCACGCCTACAAATTAGGGTTGGTTGGCCGGAAACGGGCCAGATGCAAAGAGAGCGGCGAAAACCGGGCCCGTAGACCCATTGAGCCGCTACGACGCCGCAGATGGCCCGTTTCCGGCCGACCCTGCGGCGCGGGAGCCAGAAGGCCGTGGACTTTGTCGCTTATCGTCAAAGTATTCATCAATACGCTTTCCTCCGCGCTTCGTGCCCACGGCCCTCTGGCCATCCGCCAATCCTAATTTGTAGGCGTGACAGAGCACTAGATTGTTCTCAAAACTGGATGAATTTATGCTGGTCTGGCGTGCTGAAAGATTGGAAGCCGCCAGGAGATGGCGGCGCGTAAGCCCGCGCCGCCCAAAACCTTTTTCCGAACTTGTCATTTTTTCGCCATCATCAACCATTTATCCTTCTGAAATGTCTCGAACCAAGCGTCACCGCTGAGGCGACCATACATTCTTAATCCATCCAAATCGTCGGAGATATTAACCGCCGCGGCAAACGATCACATAGTCACCCGGATTATGAAGCACAAAGCTGCCGCGTTTTTCAGACAGGCGGCTTACTTTGACGGCCTTCCCGGTCACCATCACGCTGGTACCGGGAATTACGACCGTCGCTGCTACCGCGACAGGCAGCGTCAGGACAAGTCTTTCACCACCGGATGTTTTTTTGACTTTCACTACAATGGTGCCGTGCGGTGTAGGAACACGTCCCATCACCCAGGAAAGACCGCACAAGTGCGGAGCTATGATAACCCGGGAAAATCCTCCGCCTGCGGGCCGCACGCCCAAGGTGTAATCTGTAAGCCAATTCGTTACGCCTGAGGACCAACCGTGGCACAAACTGATGAGATAATTCCAAGCCGGACTGGGCTCGGGCGTGCCGTTGTTATCCAGATAAAGGTGAAAATGCTTTTTGGGCCAGGAAGGATCATATTTTTCCCAGAAGGTGGTGGCCCCCTCCTGGATCATGCCGCCCCAGTAATAGCGAATAAAGTTCAGCGATTGCCGGTAATGCCCAAGATGACTTAGGGCAAAAATCACAAAATTATTGTAATAGGGTGTAGCCACCTGCTTCCATGACGGGCAATGCGGCCCAAGTATATGGGCGTAAATGGCCTTTCGCTGCTGCGCATCGGCAACCCGTGAATCGATGGCCATGGCATTGACCTGACGGATATTGGTGAACGTATGAGTCTGAGGATTGGCCAAGTATTTGCGGGCGGCGGCAATTAGCTGCTGATCCCACGCGGCGTATTTGGCGGCATTGGTCAAGTCTCCAATGGCCTTGAGCAAAAAGACCGCCCGTCGCACACCCCAACAGGTGTACAGATCGGTTGCCATATTCGCCTGCGGGGTATCCGGCGCAGCAATAAGATGCGGTGCCCAATCCACAAAATTCCAGCGTGCTTTGAGTTTATTGACGAAGATATTCTTTTTGTTAAATCCCAATTTCATGTAGCGCAACATGGATAGCAGGAGCTGATGCTGAGACTTGATATACTTCAAGTCGCCCGTATGCCGGTAAAAATCAGCCAATGTGCAAATCCAGGCGTTGGAATAATCGGGCAATTTATTGACATAACTGACCGGCAAGGCGTTCGCGGACCTTCCACCCTGGGCTTGCTGACGCACCTTGGTCATACTCAATAACATCAAAAAGTGATCGAGAAACACATTGTTGATGGTCTGTCCGGAAATTTGCAAATCGCCGATCCACAGCGCACGGTCGCGCTTTGGGCCGTCCCAGATTTGTTCCTGCATGCACAAATGGGCCGTATACGCCCCCGTATACCAGATTTTTGTTAACAGTGGATCGGAACACGTAAACGCCCCGCGGTATTTAACGGGGTAATATGTGAAATCCAGACGCAGGCGATTGAGCTTAATAGTATATCGTTTCACTAAAAAGTTTACAAATCACGGAAGCGAAATATCAAATTTTTTCCAGCGATGGACTACGGGGGATGCGTTGATCTCGGCAATCCCCTGAAGAATCCGCGTTTTGAGTTCCGCCTTGGAACCAACCCGGATTTGTCGCAGGAACGTGCGCGACATCTTGCCAAAGAGCGTTTCCACCAGATTCAGCCAAGAG
>Ga0209012_1002689_pt1 | contig 14877 bp, 16 predicted proteins | sample RS3BMetagenome_FD_184735 | JGI IMG/M metagenome (GOLD analysis project Ga0209012, IMG submission 184735) | Ferric oxide microbial mat and aquatic microbial communities from Rainbow Spring, Yellowstone National Park, USA - RS3B (SPAdes) (version 3) ...
GCAGGACGCCGTGTAAGATCGAAAGATAACGGAGAAACCCGTCGTGAAACGTGTAGCACGGCACTCGTTTCACCGTTGCCTCCGCCAATCTCGTGCTGAAGAACGTGTCTTCGCCATGCGCTCCGGGCGGATTGTAGAAGGCGGGAATGCGCTCGATCCGGCGCAGGTTGAGACCGAGATTCGATCCGGCAACTCATTTGCCTGAGCGTTGCATCTTGATCTCATACACCGGTTTGTCGTGAATGACGGCGAGATGCCCGTAGGTCACGCCCAGATTTTCGGATAATTTGGCGCGAATCGTATTCCAGTCCAGAATATCGTTGCCAATCGACTCGACGAATGTCTGCAGATCTTCCTCTTGAAAGCCCTCGTTAAAGTCGTCGATGAAGGGAATCGGCGAAATGTAGCCGGAATGATAGCCGCTCGTCACTTCGGCTCCGGGAAGGTGTTTCAGGTGCGTGCCGAGCACATCTTGCCCGATCCAACTCAGAGTGCCGTATGAGTTCTTGATGGGAACAATCGGGTATTCGTCGTCGTCCAAGAACAATAAATAATCCAGTTCCTGCTTTACTGCATAGCCGTGCCCAAAAAACTCAAGTCCCCGTTCGACAGGCATCCCGGATTGTTTCGACAAGCGGTCGACCACGGCCGGAACATCGTCGTTCCCGAGGAAAGTAACACTTGCAAGCGACTTTGTGATTTCCGGTTCGAGTTCAACAAAGCTCCGTTTGTCCGCCCCGTAGTATGTGAGGTCGTACGCAATGATCAGATGGAGATGAACCCGATCCGCGTGCCCGTGCGATACCCAGTTTCGTACGTATGTTTCCAGCAACGCCTTAAAATTAGGTCGGCCGGTGGCGAAACCGATCCCAACATGGATTGTTTCCATGCTACCCTCATCCCTTCGTATCTCGCATGCCGAAAACAGCCCGCAGGCAACACGCCGCGACTCTGCGATGCTCGTCGGATCACGCGCGACGACAGCTGTGCATATTCCTGATCCAACTCATCAGGCCGCTCATCAAGTCTGCTTTCGGTGTTGGCGCTCACTTTATCAGGCGGTACTTTTCTCGGATTTGCTGTCGGCGAGTGGCGGTGATAGTCGGCAGTGATTGGCACACGACGTAGATTGACTGAATGTCATCCGGGATGTGGCTGTCAAGGCATGCTGTTCCGCCTTGACAGTTGGTTTAGGGCGCTCACACTGGACAAACCACATACCTGTGGATTCACAGCCTACCCCCAGTACGTGCCGTTACGTCGATCACATGCGTGGCGGGTTGTCGGTACAGCGATTCCGCCATTGGCGGTGAGAACACCACCGTCTAAGATCGTGAGCGCCGACAGTTTCGGATGCACAACCTGTAATTTACACATATGGGTATCTCCTCGTTTTGAGAACTAGAGAATCGAGAGGCAATTGAAGAAACTGAAAAATTCAATTTTGTTCAACCCTATTGTGCAAGCCTTGAAACTGAAAGACTTTCCACTCTATTCGCGCAACTATATCAAAATTTTCATCTTTTGTGGTGCCATGTAGCGGCATGGTTGGCTGCTCTGATCGGAGCGGAGTGTCATCAGAAATTAGGGGAATTGCGTTAGGTGTGACTACTGTCCGGCCGATTAAATTAGCGACTGCGCTGAAAGATGGACTCCCTTGCAAAAGCGCGCATTCGACAGTCACAGAGAGTCGATTTGAGCATGCAGACCGTCACCGATTCCACTTGTTTTAGAGGTTGGAGCCTATATTTGCGTATTCCGGTTTCTACAGTGAGTTTCCACCGCTGACGGAAGCTGCATCGCGCCGTCGCCATTGCCACAGGAAGGCAACAGCGACGATCGTCCAGGCCGCGAGAGCAACCCATAACGAAAATATCGGGATTGCGGCCAAAAAGGGCAGGCGATACACTGTCTCAAAGACGTTCGTGGCTGTTGTATACATTCCGAGTGGGAAAACGATGCTCCAGAGCGAAGGATGATACGTAAAACGCTCCCTTTGAATGAAGTACTTCCAAACGCCGATCAGCAGCAAAAATGGAATCCACCAAGTTCCCCATGCCCAGAGCATGATTGTGACCCCTTCGACAAAGGGGTCGACTGTAGCTAAAAAAGGCGCCAACGAAATGTTTGCAGACAAGCGGGAACCGGCTAGGGTCGTGATTGCCACAGCGCCCATGTTGATCCAGTAACTGGGCTGCAAGTCCGACGCCTTGATCGAGTAATAAAAAAAACGATGCAGGATAATGGCGATAAAAATCAGGTACAGCAATATTCCGACGGCCCAGAACATATACGCCGCAAACAGGATTGTTTCCGAAACGGCGGGCCACTGCGGAGCAACGACTGCGGCGAGAACGGTGACCGACTCGGCGCCGACAGTCGCAATGAGCCAGCCGCCGCTGACGACCTGTTCCTCAGGACGCGTGTTGTATACGGTTACAGCCATAACGACAAAATAGATGAGAATCAGCCAAGATGCGGCGCCGACAATCCCGAGAACTGTGGCCCATACGTATTGACTGGCAAAAGCCAAGCGCGTTCCAACGACGTCTGTTCCTGCGACGAATGTGAAGTAGTTGAACGCAGTGCGGGCGTCGGTCAAATCCCGTCGCACTGCGCCAGGATACACGATTGCTCGCGTAAAGTAGAGCAGGGATATGATCACATATAAGAGAAGCGACAGATCCATAAACCACAGAGAAAACAGCTTTTCCCGTGCAAGCAGCAGTGCGATGGAAACGATGCCAGTCGCCATGACAGCCGCAAAATAGCCGCTAAACAGGTTTTCGATAGTGGACCCGAAGGGAGGTTTCATGGCACTATTATGCCTCTGCCGCTCCCGGTTGTCCAGTGTCTGTTTAAAGAACCCGCATGGTATTCAACTAAGGATGGATCAACCGGGAAGGCGGTTTTTTATTCGTCCTAAGTTCTGAAGAGACCAGAAGCAGAGCGCCTGCTGCACAGACGGCAAGGAGTAACAAACCGCCCAGGTACGTTCCGGTCGACTGTTTTATTGCGCCCATGACGAGTGGCGGGAAGATCGCCAATTCCACCTAATGCGCCAATGATGTCGACGACTTTTCCGGTCTGGGCAGGGAAGTGCTCCAGAACCAGTTTGAACACAGAACCATTTCCGATGCCAAGCATAGAGGTTGGACTGGATAGCTCTCATGGTTTGTTTTGTATGGTCGAATGAGGTCGTATAGTCTAAATGTACCGGTAGGTTTGGATATTGTCGAAAAAATGCATCTGCAATATAGTTAATTAGGAATGCACGGTGACGAGCCAAAACAGAATCCAGTACATTCAGGGAGGGCGCGGATCATGACGGGACCCGCATTGCAGCGCCTCGACTCGCACCACGCGATTCACGAAACAGCGCTCGGAGAGGCTGAGGAACTGACGGATGGGCTGCGGACAGCGTGGCGTCAAAACGATGCCGTCAAGGCAGAAAGCATCGCACAGTGGCTGGTGGAGCACTGGGAAGAGCGGATTCTTCGTCACGCGGAAGAAGAGGAACTGGGCCTTTATCGCGAACTGACGCAGGACAGGCCCGCACTGGTGGAAACTGTCGCGCAACTGCGCCGCGATCATGATCTCATGCGGCGTATCTGGGGAGAAGCGAAGCTCATGGCGGAGACAAAGGGAGCAGGCGACGACGTCCTGCTGCGGTTCGAGACTCTGCTGCTGATTGACGCCATCCACAGTCGCGACGAAGAAGAGAGACTGCTGTCCAACTAGGGTTAAAGCCATTTCCGCCATATACTTCCATGGAGCTTACGCTCCACCAAGCATGGGAAGAGTATACGCCTACGGCGATATTCCGACATAGTCTCGAAAATGAGTGACAGGTGAAACGGATTCTGCTGAAGAAAGTACGCCTGCGGCGATTTTCAGAATAGGTTTGCATCGCTAATTATATCGTATTAGGATGGAAAATAACGGACAGAAAAGAGGTTGCGCATGAGTGCGGACACCATGGCCATTGACCGCGCAGATCTGTTGGCCGTTCTGGAACTGCGGTTTAACGCCGTTCCAGAACGGATACAGACGCAGATCGCGGGTACTCAGGACGCCGCCGTTCTGGAACGGTTGATTCTTGTCGCAGCGAATGCGGAGAGTTGGAACGTATTTGTGGCGGAGCTTCAGGCTGGCGCGACGGCGTTTCGCATGATTGGCGAGCAGTTTAATCCACTGGGTCAAGCTTGACGAAGGGAGTGACAGGCATGGTGAAACGGACGTCTGCGTTTTTGGATACATTGCAGCACCTTCGCCGGGGCGAGCGCATCAATCAGGGCTGGACAGAGGAAAGCCCACGCTCGCGGGCGTGGGAGGATGTATACCGCAACCGCTGGCAGCACGACAAGGTCGTGCGGTCGACGCACGGAGTGAACTGCACGGGTTCCTGCAGCTGGAAGATCCACGTCAAAGACGGCATCATCGCGTGGGAGACGCAGCAGACGGATTACCCGTCGCTCGGCCCGGATTTTCCGGAATACGAGCCGAGAGGCTGTCCGCGCGGCGCCAGCTTTTCCTGGTACACGTACAGTCCGCTGCGCATCAAGTATCCCTATGTGCGCGGCGATCTGCTGGTGTTGTGGCGGCATGAGATCGCACAGGGGGCGGACGCCGTGACGGCGTGGGGCAACATCGTCTCCGATCCGGAACGGGCCAAACGTTACCAGTCCGCTCGGGGCAAGGGCGGTTTTGTGCGGGCAACCTGGGAAGAAGTCAGCGAAATGATTGCGGCAGCTTCCATTTACACCATCCGCGAATACGGCCCGGATCGGGTGGTCGGTTTCAGCCCGATTCCCGCCATGTCGATGGTCAGCTATGCGGCCGGTTCGCGGTTTCTGTCCCTGATTGGCGGAACGATCCTCAGTTTTTACGACTGGTATGCGGACCTGCCGCCAGCGTCCCCCCAAGTTTGGGGGGAGCAGACGGACGTTCCGGAGAGCGCGGACTGGTACAATGCTTCGTACTTTATCATCTGGGGCACCAACCTGCCGATGACGCGCACCCCGGACGCCCACTTCATGGTGGAAGCCCGCTACAAGGGCACGAAAGTGGTGGGAGTGAGCCCGGACTACGCGGAGTACGTAAAATTCGCAGATTTGTGGCTGCCGGCGAAAGCGGGCACGGACGCCGCGCTCGCGATGGCGATGACGAACGTGATTCTGCAGGAGTTTTACGTGGACCGCCAGGAGGAGTACTTCGCGGGGTATGCCAAGACAAACACCGATCTGCCGTTTTTGATTACGCTCAGTGAGCGCGGGAACACCTTTGTGTCGGACCGTTTCCTGAACGCGCGCGATCTCGGCGACATGGGAGACCGCGCGGAGTGGAAGACGCTTGTGTGGAACGCGGCGACGCAAAACCCAGCCGCGCCAAACGGCAGTCTGGGGTTTCGCTGGGATGGTTCGGGGAAATGGAATCTGAATATGGAAGAACAGACGGGGGAAGCGATTGACCCGCTGTTGAGTCTGCTTGGCCGACACGATGAGTTTCTGATGCTGGAGTTTCCCGTATTTGAAGGACACGGCGCGTCCACCGTGCAGCGCGCCGTGCCGGCGAAGAAACTGATGAACGCGGAGGGCCATCCGGTTTGGGTGACGACCGTATTTGACCTGATGCTTGCCCACGTGGGAGTGCGTCGCGGGCTTCCTGGCAGTTATCCACAGAGCTATGACGATCCGGTTCCCTACACGCCGGCGTGGCAGGAGCCGATCACCGGTGTCAAACGGGAACATGTGCTGCAGGTCGCGCGGGAGTTTGCGGACAACGCGGCGCGCACGCACGGACGCTCGATGATCGCGATGGGAGCGGGAACGAACCACTGGTATCACAGCGACCTGATTTATCGCGCGATCCTGAATCTTGTGCTGTTGACCGGAAGTCAGGGTGTCAACGGCGGCGGCTGGGCCCACTACGTCGGGCAGGAGAAGGTGCGGCCGCTTGAGGGATGGTCCACCGTGGCGTTTGCGAGTGACTGGGTCAGGCCGGCGCGGCAGCAGAACGGGACGTCGTTCTTTTATTTCTTTACGGATCAGTTCCGCTACGAGGAGAAACAGATGAAGACGCCGGGCACGCCGTACGGTAGCCGATTTACGGAAATGCACCCGGCGGACATGAACGCGCTCGCGGTTCGCCTGGGCTGGTTGCCGTCTTTTCCGCAGTTCACGGAGAACTCGCTGGCGGTCGTCCGTGAGGCGCGTGAAGCGGGCGCGAGCACACCAGAAGCGGTGAGCCAGTATGTGGCGGAGCGGTTGCAGGCGGACAGTCTGCATTTCGCGATCGAGGATCCGGACAATCCGCGCAATTTCCCGCGCGTCCTGTTTGTCTGGCGGTCCAATCTGCTTGGCGCCAGCGGCAAGGGACACGAGTATTTCCTGAAGCACCTGCTGGGAGCGGACGGGCATGTATTTGCGGATGAAAGCGCCGCGTGGAAACCGAATGACATTCGCATGACGGAGCCAATTCCAGAGGGCAAGGTGGACCTGCTGGTCGATGTGGACTTTCGCATGACCGGAACCGGCCTGTACTCCGACATCGTGCTGCCGGCGGCCACCTGGTACGAGAAGCATGACCTGAGCAGCACGGACATGCATCCTTTTGTGCACCCATTTAACCCGGCTATCTCGTGTCCGTGGGAAACCCGCAGTGATTGGGCGACATTTCGGACTCTCGCAGAGAGCTTCAGCCGTCTGGCCAAAGACCATTTGCCCGCGCAGGAGGATTTGGTGATGGCGCCGCTGTTGCACGATTCGGCGGATGAACTGGCGCAGCCGCTGGGCAAGGTCAGAGACTGGCGCAAGGGCGAGACGGCGGCCATACCCGGCAAGACGATGCCCAAATTTGTGGTCGTGAAACGCGACTATCCGCACGTATTTGACCAGATGACGTCGCTGGGTCCGCTGGCGGCCGGAGTCGTGGCAGCAAAGGGGATCGCGATCGCGGGCGGCCCTGGATACGCGGAGGTCAGGCGCCGCAACGGCGCGGTGGCGGCGGGCCGCTTTGCGGAGGGGATGCCGGATTTATATGAAGACAGCCAGGCGGTGGAGGCCATTTTGGCATTGTCCGGCGCAACCGACGGTCATCGTGCCATGGATGGCTGGAAGGCGCTGGAGAAACCAACAGGGCTGTCACTGACCGGGATCGCGGCGGGGCACGAAGAGACGAGTTACAATCTCGCTGATTTGTCGGCGCAACCGCGTCTGGCGTTGGCGACCCCGGTCTGGAGCGGACTGGAAAAAGCGGACCGCCGCTACTCGCCCTTCACGGTGAATGTGGAGTATCGGGTGCCCTGGCGAACGCTGACGGGACGGCAGCACTTTTATCTGGATCATGAGGTGATGCTGGAGTACGGCGAAGGACTGCCGCTCTATCGTCCGCCGCTCACCCATCCGCCGTTTCATGGGAGTGACCTGGCGGTTGGAGACGACGGCGTCAAACAGGTGAGCGTGCGCTACCTGACGCCGCACCAGAAGTGGGGAATCCACTCGACCTACACCGACACGCCGCGGATGCTCACGCTGTTTCGCGGCGGGCAGACCATCTGGCTGAGCGAAGAAGACGCCGTCTCGCTTGGCGTCAAGGACAACGACTGGGTGGAAGTGTATAACCGCAACGGGGCGATTGCAGCGCGCGCGGTGGTCAGTTATCGACTTCCGGAGGGGGTCGCGATGATGTACCACGCACAGGACCATACCATTGGCGTACCGGGCAGCGCGCTGACGAAAGAGCGCGGCGGAACGCACAACAGTGTGACGCGAGTGATTCCAAAACCGACCCATATGATCGGCGGCTACGCCCAGTTGAGCTATGGGTTTAACTACTACGGGCCCACTGGACATCAGCGCGACGTGATCACGCTGATTCGACCGCTGAAGGAGGTTGATTGGCTTGAGAATTAAGGCGCAGATCGCGATGGTCATGAATCTCGACAAATGCATCGGCTGTCACACCTGCAGCGTCACCTGCAAGAATGTGTGGACGAATCGGCCCGGAGCGGAGTACATGTGGTTTAACAACGTGGAAACGCGTCCCGGTCCGGGGTATCCCGACGAGTGGGAAGATCAGGAACGCTATCGCGGTGGCTGGAAACTCCGCAAGGGCAAACTCCAGTTGCGTTCCGGCGGTTCCGTCTCGCGGCTGGCCAATATCTTTCACAACCCGGATCAACCGACGATGAACGACTACTACGAACCGTGGACGTATGACTACGAGAACCTGATTGGCAGTCCGAAAGGGAAGCATCAGCCTACGGCGCGGCCGCGTTCGCTGATCACGGGCAAGGTGATGGACAGCCCTGTGTGGGGCCCCAACTGGAATGACGACCTCGCGGGCGGGGGCGAGATTGCGAAGCGCGACCCGAATCTGAGCCACATGCAGTCGCATGTCGCCTTCGAGTACGAGCAGGCGTTCATGATGTACCTGCCGCGCATCTGTGAGCACTGCCTGAATCCGTCGTGCGTCGCCGCCTGCCCGTCCGGCGCCATCTACAAGCGTGACGAAGACGGCGTTGTGCTGGTCGATCAGGACGCCTGCCGGGGTTGGCGGTTTTGCGTCAGCGCCTGCCCGTATAAGAAAGTGTACTTCAACTGGAATACGCACAAGGCGGAGAAGTGCAACTTCTGCTATCCGCGCATTGAAGCGGGCCTGCCCACGACCTGTTCCGAGACGTGCGTCGGGCGAATCCGTTATCTGGGGCCCATTTTATACGATGCGGACCGGGTGGTGGAAGCGGCTTCGGCGACGGACGAGCAGGATCTGTATGAATCGCAACTGAAGGTGTTTTTGGACCCGAGCGACCCTGCGGTCATCGCGGAGGCGCGCAAGGCGGGCATCTCGGACGCCTGGATGGAGGCGGCCCGGCGCTCTCCGGTGTACAAAATGGCGGTGGAGTGGAAGGTGGCCCTGCCTTTGCACCCGGAGTACCGGACGCTGCCGATGGTGTGGTACGTGCCGCCGCTCAGCCCGATCATGAGCCAATTGGTCAATGAGGACGATCTGTCGGCCGACGGGTATCTGCCTGCGATCGACCAGATGCGCATTCCCATGGAGTACCTGGCTTCGATCCTGACGGCGGGAGACGTGGCCGTCATTCGCCGCGTGCTGCTGCGGTTGACGGCGATGCGGGCGCACATGCGCCAGAAGAACGTCGGAGACCTGGAGAGCAGTCGACTGGTGCGCGAAGCGGGTCTGTCGATCACGCAACTGGAGGACATGGCGCGGCTGTTTGGGGTGGCGAAGTATGCGGATCGCTTTGTGATTCCCACGGCAAAGCGTCACGACGAAGCGAACCTTGAATATCAGCAGGGCGCGTGCAGTCTCGAAGAACTCGCGCCGCCGGAGGGGATCTTGCCCCCTCTGGTGCGACCTGGAGGTGGACGCGTATGACAGCTAAGACAGCCGACACCGTTGACACCGCGAAGGGGCGCGCTGCGACCCTGAAACTGTGCGCCTACGTACTGGGCTATCCGGACGCTGCGTTCCGTCGGAACTTGACGGAGGCGCTGACAGCAGCGAAGACGTATGAATTGCGGCGGCTCGCGGATGTGCTGCGCAAGCTCGGGGAAACCGACGCGCTCGAACTGGAACAGGCGTATGTCCGCGTGTTTGACTTTGCGGAAGCTGCCTCTCTGTATTTGACAGCACACGAATATGGAGACGACCGCCAGCGCGGCGTTGCGCTGGTCGAGCTGCGCAAGATGCTTGCAGCAGGCGGGTTTGAGGAAGCGGAGGGAGAGTTGCCGGACTACATTCCATTGTTGCTGGAGTTTCTCGCGCTGGCGCCAGTGGAGAAAGCGGACGGCGCTGCGCTGGAAACGGCAGATCTGGAAGTGCGCCTGGAAACGGTGCTGCGTGCGGTTGGTGCGCACATTCCTGTCGCAAATGTCTACCACGCCGTGATGACAGCAGTTCTTGGGGAACTGGGCTGGGAGCGTTCCGAAGCGGCGGAACAATCGGAGGCAACTGCTGCGTCGCAGCGTGAGCAGCCCGATCTGGAGGACCTCCCGTATCCCCTGAGCTACACATGAAACGAGAGCAGGAAATGACTGGGAGGTGGCGTGTGTGACGCAATTTTGGTGGGTCATCTACCCGTATCTGACTCTTGCCGTTGCGGTGGTGGGAACTCTGTACCGCTACCAGAGTGATCAGATCGGTTGGGGATCGAAGTCGAGCGAATGGCTTGAGAAGCGTTTTCTGCGCTGGGGCAGTCTGCTGTTTCACTGGGGTATTCTGTTTATTATAGTGGGACATGTTGTGGGGTTGCTGATTCCGGTGCAAGTATTTGATGCTCTGGGCATTCACCGGGAACTGTACCACAGGACGGCCGATCTGTTCGGTGGGCTGGCAGGGGTTGCTGCGTGGGTCGGCGTGCTTTTGCTCCTGATTCGGCGCATGGTTTTTGACGGCGTGAGACGAAATTCCAGCGCGGTCGATTTTCTCGCGTTGATTTTGCTGTTTCTGGTGATTACGCTGGGGGATATGCAGACCGTGATCATGAACAACGTGTTCGGCCCATATGGGTATCGACACACGGTGGGACCTTGGTTACGTGGGTTATTAACACTGCATCCGAATGCCCAGTTGATGGTGAGTGTGCCGATCATACTGCAAATTCACATCATTCTCGCATTTGCCCTGTTCGCAGTCTCTCCGTTCACCCGCTTGGTGCATGTGTGGAGCGCACCGCTCTGGTATCCCATGCGGGCGCCGATACAATATCGGTCGCGCACAGGATTTAAGCGGTAGACCCACACTCGACGTCCAGTCTACAACCGCAACTGGACGCCCAGTCGCGCCAACTCCTGCTTGTGCTGGTGGGAGAGTTCACTCAGGATACTTAGCGCGCTTTCTGTCACGGTGACAAAGACGCTTCGTCCGTCATGGGGGTTCGGTGAACGTTCGACCAACCCCAGACGTTCGCAGCGCTGGACCAAGCCGATGCAACTGTGATGACGGATCTGCAACCGCTCCGCCAACTCGGAAGGCGTGGCATAGGCCCGCCCAGGATAGCCCTGGATGGCCAGAAGGAGCTGGTGCTGCTGTGGTGTGAGTCCGGCAGAACGCGCGGCATTTTCGCTGAAATGCAGAAATTTGCGCAGACGGTAGCGAAATTCAGCAAGCTGTTCGTAGTCTTCTTTTGCTAATGTATTGGACAAGCAGTGACCTCCTTTTTCCGTGTACGAGATCGACAGGTGATGCACATCGATTTCTGGTTCTGGCAGCGAGTATCCAAATGAGATGGTCGACTGTAGCTCCGTTTATCTTCATTCGCAACGTTCACTCTCATTATATTAGCTTTTTCTGGACCTTATTAACAACCTCTGCCTCTCAAGGGATCCATTCGCTTTCAACTGTATGGGGGATTGCGGACGCATTCCCCTTACATACGGTTTCAAGCCAGTCAATCTAGTAGGGAGTTGTACTTTTCATCACCAACAGGTTCGTGAAGGGCCATATGCCTGCCGTTTTTTACGACCGCAAAACGTGACATCGTGTGAAGTCGGGCGCAGGCAATGGACGAATAAAGTGGTAAGGCGCATCTTCATCGGTAGTGCCGTGGAGAAAGAAGGGTGGCAGTGAATAAACATTGGCGATGTGCCGGGCTTCGGCAAAGAACTCATCGCAGCGCATGGGCTCGATGTGATCAAAGTCACTCTTGCCCTGACATAACAGGCCGGGATAGGAGTAGCGACATCGCGGTTTGAAATCTTCGTATACGTGCGACTGGGAGCGGGGATGCGGTGAAACGACTGGATAGGCGTGTCTTTTCGAGGAGCAATTTGACCAATGCAAAACCCGAGTGAGTGATCAGTACTTCGTTCGATTCTGCGATAATGAAGCGCATGATATGCACCTCGTTGGTGAAGCAGGATGGGAGCGATATGTTCCCATTTCACTTGATTTCATGCGACTTTTGGCTGTTTCTAAGAAACCCGAGTTATGGATCCAGGTATACCAATATCCGACTGTGCAGGCATCCGTTCGATTCGTGATATTGATCACAAGCAAGAAATGCCGAACACGATATACTACAATCAGCGAAAACCATTGATCCAAGCGGAGGGTGAATCTATGAAGATCGTCACGATTTCCAAAAATATCTTCAATCCTATTTCCCTTCCGGGAATGGGTCGCAGCATTGAACTGGCCGGGTTGCCCGCTGCGGAGATGTTAGAAATTCGCAGCGCATTTTCCCAACGCGAATTGTATGTGGAATTCACGGAGGAACCAGAAAACAGGCTTTTGGTGGTCCAGTTGTGGTCGAATCCACATGCGCCCCAAATCACTCTGTTTGTCTAAAGAAAGGAGTTGGGAACTATGCGAGTGAGAGAGCATTTTCTCCTCGGCACAGACAAGGCAACCATATCCGTAACGGCAAAGACGGACTGCGAACGGGAAATCCTCTTCCACCACGCGATCGAAAGCATTTTGGCTCGCTATCAGGAGGAGTTTGGCGAAGAGGCTTCAAAGACATTCACCACACAACTCGCAACAAGAGACTGGAACACTGTTGAATGGCGGATCAGACCGGAAGACTCCTGCTGGAACCACGTAGACGCCGACTGAATCCCGCGCAGAGCCTTCCCACGATCAATCTATGATTTGCCCGATCTAAAACGTCATAAATCGGATGGTCCATACTGTTTCATTTCTGCGGCAATGGCCACCTTTTCTTCGACAGTGAGCAACCGACTCGCCATGGGGAACAGGTGGCTGTCTTCTTTGCCGAGGTGATTGAGAAGCGTTTTTGAAAGGTCTGCCATTTTATTGTTCAGGAGGGAACCCGTGTGTTCATCCTGATGCTGTTCGCAAGCAGCGAGGAGTTTTTCCGCTTCTGCGTGCAGTTGACGAATGTGGCGGTGTTCCTCCAGCAAGCGCGCCACAGGGCCGACGTCCACACCGCCGACATGAGCGGCCATACGAGGAAACACAACCTTCTCCTCGATGACAAAGTGCTGGCTGAGTTCCTTTTCAATCAACCGCAGGACTCCCTGTATGTTTTCAATATCCGGAGAACTCCCCAAGGTCTCCAGCACCTTGCAAACCTCGATATGATCCTGCACAAGAACTCGCAGTTCTGGCGCAATCTGTTCCAACAGTTCAGGGTGTTGATAGGCATTCTCATGTTCAAGCGCCGGACTCTCCACCCGTACGGATTGCGGCGCCGCCGCGTCGTCCGGCGTCAGGACGAGCAACACGGTGCTTTTTTCAATACCTTCCAACGCGTGCTCCGCATCGGGGGCGATCGCCAGCATGCTGGAAGCATCCAACACTTCCGTCGTTTCCCCAACCGTGAAGCGAACTTTCCCGGTCAGTACGATGACCGTAAGCGCCAGAGCCGCACGGTGATTTGTCAGGGCTTGGCCCGCTTCTAAAGAGAGTTGAACAAACTTGCTTTGCCCTCTCTGCAGCAGGCTTTGAACCAGTTGCTCGCGAAATTGCAATGAAATCTTCTCCATAACTTTGGCCTCCTGATCCCGTTTATTTCCGGAAAGTATTGTTTCGAGTTATCCTTGCCTGTCTTGATCTTCCCATACCGAGCGGCTGGGTGCTGTGCGTTACGTCACTCAACGCCCGGCAAATCCGAATATGACTCTTTCGAGAATAACGCGCCTGGACCCAATCGCTTTGTTTGCCGTCTGAAAAGAAATCGAACTGGAGCCACCAGTGTGCACTTCGTCACAATCCGCCGGACTGGATGGGTATATGCTGAACCTGTTGCTCCCGTGATTACTCAGCAGCAACAGGGTGAAAAGCCCAGATGAAACCCATTTGAGGAGGAATTCCCGTGAGCGAAACTTTCGCCGCAACCGTCAATGCGACGGAGTACCCACCGTCGCAAAAGCACAAAGTCATTTTTGAAACGTTTGACACACTGCAACCCGGACAGGCCATGCTGCTTGTCAATGACCACGATCCCAAGCCGTTGCGCTACCAGTTTGAGTTGGAACGCCCTGGCATCTTCACCTGGGACTACATTGAACAGGGCCCGCAGATTTTCCGCATTAAGATTGAGCGCAAGCAGCAATGATTGCCCGGATGATATGGCTCCCTTTAGGCCACATCGCACACGGTTATCGGCGCGTATTCGTCATCCATGACTCAGATGAGCGCCTGCGGCATGTGGTGGTGCTATCCCCACTGCCGTACGAAGCAGTGTATGGCATTTCACAGCTTGCGGGAGAGTGCGGCGTGAAGGACCCTTCCTTGTGGTGGGGTCTCTCCGCGCTTGTTCTCCTGGTGAAAAATGGCGTTCTTCTCAATCCCGCCAATCGGGAAATTGCTGATGACGGCTACCTGCAAATCAAGCCGCAGATATTGACGGGAGAAGAACTTCTTCCACTTGCCGCCTATGACGCCGTTCTTGAAGAAGAGGAATTTCGCTTCTCATACGAAGGGAGGTGAGCCTTGTGCGAGTTCTGCGAATCACACCGCGCGGTTACTGTTATGGGGTGGTCGGAGCCATGAAGATTGTGCAGGCGGCAATCAACGATCCCTCCTTGCCGCGACCGATATTCATCATCGGCATGATTGTGCATAATCGTCAGGTTGTCGACGCGTTTGACGACAAGGGTGTGATCACACTGGACGGCGCCAGCAGGCTGGATCTCCTCGACCAGGCTGAGTGCGGTACGGTCATCTTCACCGCGCACGGGGTATCCCCGTCCGTCAAACGACGCGCCGCAGAACGCGGGTTGCGGGTACTGGACGCCACATGCCCCGATGTGACGCGAACGCACGATTTGATTCATGATCGGGTTGGCAAGGGGTATGACATCATTTACATCGGTCGCAAAGGCCATCCGGAACCAGAAGGAGCCGTTGGCATCGCACCGGACAACGTGTACCTGATTGAAACCGAGT
>Ga0209012_1002697_pt1 | contig 14832 bp, 14 predicted proteins | sample RS3BMetagenome_FD_184735 | JGI IMG/M metagenome (GOLD analysis project Ga0209012, IMG submission 184735) | Ferric oxide microbial mat and aquatic microbial communities from Rainbow Spring, Yellowstone National Park, USA - RS3B (SPAdes) (version 3) ...
AGGAACCCCAAGCCTCAGCCCCGAGCCCCGGAACCCCGGAGCCTGTTCACCTGGGGATTTTCACTCTGTTGAACCTGGGGACTTTCATTCTGATGTTGACAGCGTCCGGAAAGCTCCACGTAAATGTCCTGGCCCAGTTCATGCAAAGCCCCCGCCTGCTCATCACCTGGAGTTGCCCCGGTTTCGTGGACAGGTAAGGATCTTGGTCACGAAGCGATCGATTCCTGTCCGGTGGTCTCTTCGGGGCAGCGCCTCCTCTCAAATTCTGCCGGGCTGAGATGGCCGAGCGCGGAGTGGCGCCGGCGGCGATTACGCCTCGATGTAGTCGAAGACGGCAGAGCGCAATGCACGGCGTCGGCCAGCTCTGGCGGTCTAGGAGCTCGGTCTGAAGCGTCGCCCAGAAGCCCCTCGTCAGAGCGATAGCTCCATATAGGTCCAAAGCGCCGCCGATGAAAGTGACTCCAACCGTCACCCCGTCACTACTGGAACGTGTCAACTATCCCACGAGAAGCCCCGCAACCGTTCTGCGTTCAGGCAGACCCGACGCCTCCACCTTTGCCTATGTAGTAGCCTCCAAGTGCGCCCAGTGCGAGAATCGTACCTCCAGCAAGCCAACGACTAGCCTTGTGCCATTGGTTCTTCTTCCGTGTGGCGCGGGCCAAGGACCTAAACCAATGCAAGCCCATTTGCAATTTGACCAGGAGATCGCTCGGGTCAGCGAAGTCTGCTTCCGTCACGTCAACGATTGAACAGTGCCCACCATCCTCCAAAGCCTTGAGGAAGGATGTTAGACGGCACCCCTGTGGCCGAACAATAAGGATCGGCTTCTCCTTAGCGAAAGCGACCGCTGCCTCCGCATGCGCATACTCGAATGTATGTACCCGGCCAGCCGTATCTATGTACCTTGGAGTCGCTATGATGATGACTCCGTCACTGGCTGCAATCTGATCTCGCACCCGCTCTGCGACTCGGTTATCTGAGACCCTTTCTGGCACACCTACCGTGCTAGGATGTAGCAGCCACCTTAGCAATGCTCTAACTACTTCCTCGCCGACGTTCCGGTCTTCCTCGGAGAGACTGCGCGACAGAAAGACGTTCAGTGGCGGTGCCGCTGACCGCTTGGCTGAAAGTGCCCTATTCAGCGACCACGCAACCCTACGGGCCAGTTGGTTCCCTGGTTCCACCAGGGGGCGGACCTGGCCCGAAACGGCTGCAATCTTGAGATCCAGCGGCGCCGACGTAGGAGGAACCAAGAGTTCAATGTCTACATTACGGGTCTCGCCAGGGGTCAGATCCCAACGCAGATCTTCCAAATAATACGTATATGGGCCCACAGTCACGGCTACCTCAGAGACCTCTAGCGGATAAGCAGTCGCGTTGCGAGTCTGGAGTCGCACAGGTAATGGGTCGTCGGCGTCAGAAAGCGTCTTCCTCAAGAAGACACGCATTGTCGGAGCTACGGGCACCGGCTCCCGTTCCTGCAACTTCCACACCTCATTTGACGTCCTTACAATGGCCGTCGGCTCTCCTATTCCTACCCACGAGGAACTATTGAGCCTCGGCTCGCTCTTCCTGCCACGCCGCTAGCACCATGTTCCATTCGATGCCGACTGGCAGGCGCAGCAGCGGTACGCCTGCGAGGCGGAGGATGCGGTCCTTGAGTTCCGGCCGCTGCGGCCTTCTCAGAGCGATGCGACCGGCCGTCCACCTCGACGGCAACCAGCGGCCTGACCTCGGCGTCGGTGAGCAGGAAGTCGACGTGGCGGGACTTGATGTGGCCGCGAGCTGCGAACCGCTGCCTATCACTCGGCCCACGCGCGGACACGATGTCCTCTATCCGCACCTAGGCAAAGATGTGTGCCTGGCCAAGGTCAGCGCGCTGGAGGAAGTCCCAGGCCGCACGCTCCGCGGCGTTCACCAGGAGGGGTTCGGGCTGGAACGTCACACCGGGGAACTCATGAAGTCCCGAATGGGGCGTCGCGAGTCGCGTTTGCCGCCCCGATCAAGGCAATGACAAACACGAGGACAAGCACAGCTCACACCACCGCAGGCACCTCCGGGTCAACCCATACTGGATCGTTCACCCATGAGGAGACTAACTCCTGCCAGCCCGTAACTGGGCCGCAGGAAAGCACCGTTATGCGAAGTCGATTCCCGCCGATCCGCCACGGAGGAATGCGCCCTCCGCCCGCTGGATAGGCGGTTGTGTTTCGCCTAATGGTCGATTATGCGAACTCTGTCGACTGAGTTAGCAGGAGATCCCAGCGTGCGCCAGAAGACCTGCCTACAGGGTTTTGGCGCACCTGGAGGCCAATGAATGAGTTTGAACGAGTCCGACACACGATCCAAGTTGATCGACCCCGTTCTGCACCGCCGGGGTTGGACAGAGGCGCACATACGTCGCGAGGAGACCGACGGCGCCATCGAAGTGATCGGCGGCCGGGCCCGCCGGCGCGGCAAGGGCCGTATCGACTATACGCTGCGCGTAGTCGTCAATCCCGACACGCAGCCCGTCGCTGTGGCGTTGATCGAGGCGAAGGCCGAACGCCTGCCGTCTGGTCATGGCCTTAGCCAAGCGAAGGGCTACGCGGAGTCGAAGCGCCTCAACGTGCCCTTCGTGTTCGCCAGCAATGGCCACCTCTTTGTTGAGTACGATCGCACGACGCAGATAACCTCCGACCCCCGTCCTCTGGACGCTTTCCCGACACCGGAGGATCTGCGGGCTCGCTATGAGGCCGCTGCGGGATTCCGGCTCGACGCCCCAGAGGCACGTCCCCTTCTCACCCGCTATCGCGGCGGCGAGTCCGTTCGCCGCTACTACCAGGACGCAGCAATTCGCGCCGTACTCGAGAAGATTGCGCGCGGCGAGAAGCGGGCCCTCCTGTCACTGGCAACGGGTTCTGGCAAGACACGGATCGCTGCCCTGCTCTTGAGGCGCGTTGCCGACGCGGGGAACCTGCATCGGGCGCTGTTCGTCTGTGACCGTACGGAGCTGCGCGATCAGGCGTCTGGCACCTTCCACAATTACTTCGGTGCGGACGCCGCTGCGGTCGGGGCCGGCAACCCGCAGAAGAATGCCCGCATCCTCATCGCGACGTACCAGACGCTCGACGTCGACAACGAAGAGGGCACCGCGAGCTTCCTCAAGGAGAACTACCCGGAGAACTACTTTAGCCACATCGTCATTGACGAGTGCCACAGGTCGGCCTGGGGCAAGTGGCGCGTCATTCTCGACCGCAACCCAGACGCCGTGCAGATCGGCCTCACGGCAACGCCGCGGCAGATCGGCAGCGCCAAGAACGGGCCAGACATGGACGAGGACGACGAGAAGATCCTGCGCGACAACATCAAGTATTTCGGCGAGCCGGTCTACGAGTACGACATCGCCCAAGGCATCGAGGACGGTTACCTCTCAGCCTGCGAGATCGAACGGCGGGACATCTTCCTCGACAGCAAGCCCAAGTCAGAGCAGGAGACCGGCGTGGAAAAGTCGGACCTCGAAGGCAAGCGTCTCACCGATGCCACCACAGGCAAGGAAGTGAGCCTTGAGGAAGCCCGTGCCCGTTACGTGGCGATAAGTTTCGAGGACCGGCTGCAGATGCCCGATCGCGTCAAGGCGATGTGCCAGGACCTCTTCGACCGGCTTCTGGTGAATGGCGGGCCACTTCAAAAGACGATCATCTTCTGCGCACGCGACAGCCACGCCGACGACGTGGCGAATGAGATGCAGAACCTTTACGTGAAGTGGTGTGCTGATCATGCGGAAACGCCCACGACCCACTACGCCTTCAAATGCACTGCCGCGGCCGGTGACGCGGACCTCACGCTACCCGAGTTCAAGACCAAAGAACGCGACTATTTCATCGCCACCACAGTCGACCTACTCTCGACCGGCGTCGATGTGGAGCCTCTGCGTAATGTTGTCTTCTTCAAGTATGTGAAGGCGCCGATCTCCTTCTACCAGATGATCGGGCGAGGCACGCGTATTCACGTTCCGACGGACAAGCTCATGTTCCGCGTCTACGACTACACCGACGCGACGCGGCTATTCGGCGAGGAGTTTTACTCGAAGCTGGCGAGCAAGGGCAAGGGCGGTGGGCCCCAACCCCCTCCCGAGCCCATTCTCAAGGTCGAGGGCTTCGAGGTGCGGATCACCGACGCAGGTCGCTACATCGTCACCGATGTCGACGGTAAGACCATGCCGATCACGGTGGAGGAGTACCGCGAGCGGCTCGCCAGGCGACTCGTCGAGGAGGTGCCGTCGCTTGACGACTTCCGCCAACGCTGGATCACCCCTGACCTGCGGCGTGAGCTGCTCCAGGCGCTGCCGGACGCCGGGCGGAGCGCGGCACTCCTGCGAACGCTGGAGGACATGACTACCTGCGATCTCTACGACGTGCTCGCGCAGGTGGGCTACGGGGCAAACCCGAAGACCCGCGAGGAGCGTGCGGAGGCGTTCGGCTACAAAAACGCCGACTGGCTTCGCAGTCTGCCGCCAGAAGCCCAGCGAACTCTGGAGGCGTTGGTGTCGCAGTTCGCGAAGGCCGGCACGGAGGGGATCGAGAACCAGTACGTCTTACAGGCACCGGAAGTCACGCACGCAGGTGGGCTCAAGGCCCTGCAGATGCTCGGCAAGGCGGCCGACATACTGCGTGAAACGAAGCGGAGGTTGTTCGCGGCATGAGCCTCGCTGTTGCTCCAGAAAGGAAGCCGCTGCCGGAGAGGTGGCGGTGGGTGCGGCTGGGGGACGTATGCCGCGTGGTGGGTGGTTCGACTCCAACATCAAGTGAGCCAGAGTATTGGGACGGCTCGATTGTCTGGGTGACGCCTACTGACCTAGGTCAACTACAGGGCTTTGAAATCTCCGCATCCGCTCGGCGTATCACTCCAAGTGGTCTTGCGAGTTGCTCCACCGAAATGATCCCGGTTGGAACGGTCGTACTATCAAGCAGGGCTCCGATTGGGCACTTGGGCGTTGCGCAGGTCCCGCTATGCACCAACCAGGGATGTAAGTCATTCGTTCCTGGCCTGGATGTCGACTCAATGTATCTCTACTACGCATTAAAGCAGGCTGTGCCAGTCCTTCGCTCCCTCGGAAGCGGAGCTACTTTTGCCGAGGTATCAAAGTCCGCACTGTCCGCTTTCACCATTCCCCTTCCCCCCCTCCCCGAGCAGCGCCGCATCGCCGCGATGCTCACGGAGCAGATGGCGGCGGTGGACAAGGCGCGGGCTGCGGTGCAGGCGCAGTTGGATGCGGCGAGGGCGCTGCCGGAGGGGTATCTGCGGTCTGCATTTGATGGAATTGTGCCGCTCGATGTGGGTGCTGACCACCCTCGAGCCCCAAGTGGGTGGCGGTGGACACGTCTGACAGACGTTGCGCGCCTAGAAAGTGGTCACACGCCAAGCCGAAGGCATCCTGAGTGGTGGAACGGAGACATCCCATGGCTCGCTCTACCAGACATCAGGAAACTGGACGGTAAGATTGCATTGCATACTCTTGAGACCACAAACGAATTAGGCATCGCCAATTCTTCGGCAAGAGTTCTACCGAAGAACACGGTCGTGCTTTCTCGCACGGCTTCCGTGGGCTTCGTAACACTAATGGGCCGACCAATGGCCACTAGCCAAGACTTCGCTAATTGGGTTTGCGGGCCAACTCTTGATCCGCGTTTTCTTATGTGGCTGTTCATTGCATCCAGGCGGAAGATCCGAGCACTTGCGAGCGGCGCTATACACATGACCGTCTACATGAACACCTTGAAGCGTTTCGAGGTCTGCGTGCCCTCACTTGCGGATCAACGGGCAATCGTAGGTTTTTTGGATCACCACATAGATCTCGGCGATCAACTACAGGTCCACGTCGGCGAACAAGTGCAAGCAGTAGACCGTCTTCCGGCGAAATTGCTCCAAAGCGCCCTCCAGGGAGGTCTCTGATCATGCCCCGTACGTCAGCCAAGAGTAACGGCTCTTCGAACGGGAACGGCTCCCGCTACTTCACCCAGCAGAGCCTCAACAGCTACGTCTGGTCCATCTGCGACGTGCTCCGCCGCTCCAACGTGGCCGGCGCGATGCAGTACGTCCCCGAGTTGACTTGGCTGCTCTTCCTGCGCATTCTCGACGAGCGCGAGCAGACCGAGGCCGAGGCAGCCGAAGCCGTTGGTGCCTCCTTCACACCGTCGCTCGAAGCACCGTACCGCTGGCAGGACTGGGCAGCGCCCGGCGGCCCGAAGCGGGTCGAACTGGAGCAGGCATCTCTGGGGGCGTTCCTCGGCTTCGTAGAGAAGAACCTCATTCCGTACCTCAAGGGACTGCGCGAGCGTCCCAACGCAACCCCTCGCCAGAAGGTCATTAGCGAGATCATGTCGGGGGTAGATCGCACCCGTATCGACACAGAGAAGAACATGCTCGACGTGCTCGACATGGTGGACAAGATCAACAACGCGAGCATTGACCCGACCCACGTGTTCCCTATCTCGCAGGTCTACGAGAGCCTCCTGCTCAAGATGGGCGAGAAGGGCAACGACGGCGGCCAGTTCTTCACGCCGCGCGAGATCATCCGGGCCATGGTCAAGGTGATCGACCCCAAGCCAGGCGAGTCGGTCTACGACCCCGGATGCGGCACTGGCGGCTTCCTCGCACAGGCGTACCTGCACGAGATGGACGTGCTCGGGGACGACGCGACGGCCGATCAAGTCGAAGCCTTGAAGCGCGGCACCTTCTACGGGCGTGAGAAGGAGAACTTGATCTACCCGATCGCCCTCGCCAACCTCGTCCTGCACGGTATCGACGAGCCGAAACTCTGGCACGGCAACACGCTCACCCTGCAGGAGACCTACGGCGGCCTATTCGAGGGTACGCCGAGCGCATTTGACGTGGTGCTCACGAACCCCCCGTTCGGCGGCAAGGAGAGCGGGGCGGCACAGACCCGGTTCGCCTACAAGACGAGCGCCACGCAGGTCCTGTTCCTGCAGCACGTTATGGACAGCCTCAAGCCCGGCGGACGATGCGGCATGGTCGTCGACGAGGGTGTGCTGTTCCGCACGAATGAGCGGGCCTTCGTCCAGACAAAGCAGAAGTTGCTCGACGAGTTCAACCTCTGGTGCATCGTGAGCCTGCCGGGTGGTGTCTTCACGGCCGCCGGCGCAGGCGTGAAGACAAATCTGCTCTTCCTCGAGAAGCCCAAGGACCCTCAGGCGACGACGAAGGCCGTCTGGTACTACGACTTGTCAGACATCAAGGTCGGTAAGCGGACACCGTTCACCATCGACAGGTTCGACGACTTCTTCCGCCTGCTGCCGGAGCATGGCGACAGCGAGCGGAGTTGGACTGTGCCGGTGGAGGACTTACGGGAGAAGGGATATGACCTTAAGGCGGTCAACCCGAACGCGAAGGGTGAGGAGGATACTCGGACGCCGGAGGAACTACTTGACATCATCGAAAGGGAGGGACACAAGGCGCTCCAGATACTGGCTTCCCTACGCGGCAATTAGGTAAAGGGGGTTACGTCGTGCCGAACACAGGTCTGGGAACAAGTTACCCATTGACAGCGGACGAAGTAAGTAGTCGCGTGTCGAGAACATCCGCAGGCGCTTATGCACTAGGGCATTTGGACAACGAGGAAACGTTCATAGTCAAGTACGTCGGCAGGTCGGATTCGGATGTGGCCGGCCGTCTGAAGAAACATGTCGGAGAGTACAGGCGCTTCAAGTTCACCTATTTTGACTCTGCACGGGCTGCGTTCGAGAAGGAATGCCGCATGTGGCATGACTTTGGAGGTCCGGACGGCGGGCTCGCCAACACTATCCACCCGGACGCCCCAAATGGTTCCAATGCAACATGTCCAATTTGTGGTCGATAGCACGCCAAGGACGAGCAATTCCCCACCCGTATTGAGCCCGGAGGTGCCGCTGTGGCCGTTGCAGAGCTCGTCGCTGCCTTCGTTGCCGCCGGGGCGACGGTCGCTTTAGCTTTCGCGACCTTCTATCAGGCCCGAGAGACTCGCAAAGCGTCTCAGGCCACCCAAGCCAGTGTAGCGAAAATGGACAATACTCTTCGTCCGTTGCTGCACGCGACGCACTTTTCGCTAGACCTTGGTGAGCATACTCCTGCATTCGTTTTCGATATCGAGAACGTTGGCGTCGGGCCAGGTATGGTTAGACTTGTGACCGGGCGGCCGGACAGTGACCCCTCCGTGCTCTCAGACTTCCTGAGCAATCGGAGATGCTGGCGCCCGGATCCCGAACAACGACAAAGGTCCCCTTTAACTTGGCCAATCAGTTCAGGGAACGCCTAAAGGACGAAGAGTTAGTCACGTCTTTCTCCGTCTGGTACGAAGACGTCTTTGGGCGGAAGTTCCGGACTCGTTCGGTGGTCACCTACGGTGGCAGGGCTCAACCGAGGGTTCTCGTCCGAGAGCAGTTTGCTGTTGAAGCTATGCCTAATCCAGATTCTACTATAGGTCAACTCGGAAGCATTGAGATGTTGGCATTCGGTCGTCCAGTGCCGTACAGCCCTCTTTGGGAAGACCTCTACCCACGACGCCGCGTAGCCCAATGCGTTGGCGTTGAGCTTCCGGGCAATGAGTTTACCTTGGGGACCCGGATCCGCCTCCTCGACTTAGACTTCTGGGGAGATGCGTCTCCCACATTATCCCTTCAGGTGCGAAAGTTTAGCCCGTTTACGATCTGGCTTGCTAAGGACGACACGCGCCCTGGAGGTATTCGCCCGCGGATACACTTTGACCGATCCATAGCCCCACAGGGGTTAGGAATACACGCTTCATACTCAAGACCAACCGACGAAGAACTAACCAGCAGCGGCCTAGCCCGAACCACCGACTGGGAGGAGCAGGTCGCCGAATTGTACAGGCTTGTCATTAAGCAAGTTCGCGAACGCACCTAGCTGTTGCAGGTCCCCAATGCTTCCGGGGTGACGCTTTTGGCTGATCTGGAGGCACTCATGGGTAAGCTACCGAGAGGTGTTCAGGTCTCAGGTCCACCACTTTAAGCTCTTGCCCTTTGTTGATTAGGCCAAAGTTCCCGGAGCGCGGTCGCATCTTCGGTGATAACACCTCGTAGCCAATCGAATGTACACGCCCTTCTGGCAGGCGGATGTCACATTGCCCCACTTCCCACGTTATCCCAGACCAGATGGGCATGCGACTAGGAATGCCATGGTTCATACTATACTGTGTTGATTGTAGGAGCCCGTGGAGATCATTTTCCCAGAGGAGCCGCGTCACCACGCCCTCGCTCTTGGTGAATCCCTGTGGCGGTCGCACTACCTCGATCCCATCTCCAAGAAGAACTCTGTAAACTACATATTCGGCAGGGACCGACGCTGTGTTCACAACGTTGATCTTCAACTTTAGCGGCTTCTTCAACTCCTCTGCGTCGCCGACTAAGCGCCTTGTACCTGGTATGACAGGAATATTGTCGAGCAAGAACTGCATTTCGAGCGCAGGCGATGTGGACCGATTGAGAACGTCCCTGACTTCGTAATCTTCCATGGGCACAGAGCGGAAGTTGTAACGTTTATAGTATCGGTTGTCTGACGCCATGTGGGGACCCGTTGAGCTTTGGGGAATGTAGACGACAAAGATGAGATTGCCCGACTCCAACGTAAGACTTCTTATTCGAAGGCTTTCGATGCGAGGGCGAATGCTCGAGTGGATCACGTTTTCTAGCCATTCCCTGGTTATGTCTTGTGGGCTACACCCTTCGTCGATACCAGCCGGCAGGTGCGCGTCAGGCCCCTCACCCTCATACACGCCGTAGATGATCGTGCCGCCGGCCGAGTTTGCGAAGGACGAGATGTCTTTGGACAGTTCCTTCCTAGCCGAGTCGCTCCTGCTCAAGCTTTCGTGGCGTTTGTAATCCAGCGTAAGGCTTTCCTGGACACCGGTGCGGACTAGGTCGCGAACGTCCTCCAGTTGCCACTCCCAAGGCTCCTTCGTTTGGAGTCACCCCCTCGGTGAGCCGAGTTCGCCTGCGCCAGAAAGAAATCCTTTTGGTGCACAGGGGCAATCGAGACGGACAAGCCTACAGAACGTGTTCAACGGCCCGCAGATAGCTCCCCCATTTTGGCGCAGGTTTTCCCTGGCCGCAGTTCCCAAGTTACACAGTGCGAACCAGCGACCTCTTGAATGGGTATCAAGAGATCGTCGTCCGTGGCCTCACCTGTGTGCATCGCTCATGGCCGAAAATGGTCACGCACAGTGTTACTTGCCGGCTCTGATGCTTGGCAGCGATTGCGAGCTTATAGTAAGGCCATGAATTCGTCCGCCGTCATCCAGCCTGCTCAAGAACGGAACGCAGCGTACCAGGGGGAATGGTCTTGCCTGCGTGATACGGGATCGTCACGCGCCCGCTGCCATCGGGGCGCCGGAGATGCCGGTGTCCGCCTCGGGCCACGATCTCAACAAAACCAGCTCGGATTAACGCTCGATAGACGTCCTGAGATGTGACGCGGGGCAACCGTGTCACACCGACACCTCAACATGCTCAACTGTAACTTCGGTATCTTCAGGAACGGACTGTCCATCGGCGTGCAAACCTTCAATGTGGCATTCGATCGCCTCGCGCGCCATCGCCAGCGCTTCTTCTCTGGTCTCTCCGAAGGTGAGACAGCCCGGCAGAGCAGGAACCGTTACATTCCACGCCTTTCCCTCTCTGTCCCAGACAAGGACGACGCGGTAGGAGACGGCCTGCACTGCTAACATCCTCTCTGGTGGCATCGATGAACTCATTATATGCCATGCGCCCCCCCGCCGCCGTGGACCTCGCCGTGTATCTTGTCCGTGCGGTCGCTGGGGACAGCCTACGTCAGCCGTTGTCCCAGGGATTTACGAGGGGTATGTCCAGCGCCTCAAAGTCCGACACGTTTCGCGTGACCAGAGTTAACTCCTGTTGCACGGCGGTCGCCGCAATAAGGGCATCCATGGATCTGATGGGCCGGCCGACAGATTGCCCGCGGGCCAGCAGCCTGCCCCAGAGATCCGCCAGTTCGGCGGTAACCACCGCAATCCGATGCTCGAATCTTCTCGGCAGTTCATCCGAAAGCCATCTATCAAGTCGATCGCGACGGGCTCCCGTTGGCATGCGCTCTACGCCGAACCTGAGTTCCGCGAGTGTGACCACACTGAGGAACACGCGATCCTCATCCACCTTGGCAAGCCACCGTACCACTCCGGCATCGGGACGTGGCTTCGTCCACTCCGAAACGATGTTGGTGTCCAGCAGAAAGTTCACAAGCCGATATCCCTGGGTTCGTCCTTCAACCGTACGATGACCGCGCCCGAATCGCGCAAGGGGGACTCTGCAAAAAACTCAGCCAGGTTCCCGACGCGGTGTGCCTTTCGTTCCCACTCCTCAGCACTGACCACCACTACCGCCGTGCGGCCATTCTTGGTGATGATCTGGGGACCTCTCGTTCTGGCACTGTCGATAAGCTGACTGAACCTCGCCTTGGCATCGGCAACTGTCCACGTCTCCGCCACGGTGGTCCCCTCCAAGCGCTAGTCTCTATAGTCATTCTAGTCATTTTTTCTGCCTTGACACAATCTCAGGCGAAGTCCGACTGGGGCCGTCAACGGCTGACGCGTGGACATGGTACCTGCCATCCCCGACCGACAAGCGGTCAAAGTGCCTGGTCAACTGGTGCCGATCGCGGGCCCCGAAAATGGCTGACAAGAGTTCATCGGATCCTCCCCGGAGTGAGACGTCAAAGGCCCGCTTCCGCAAGGGGCCCTGACCTGCCATTCGCCGACATGCATGGTGGCCTTGCCAGGCCTTCCGTCACGGTGCGGCGGCACCTCGAGAAGGAATTGGGCGCGGATGCCACCCGCGTACAGGGCGACCTAGATTCGACGCAATCGCGAGTGGCATCCCGGCGTTGAAGGATGGAGAGAGCTCGCCGCGGGCGAGCAGATGGCCGCGTCGGGCGGCCCCTGGGCGACGTGCGGACTACGTCCCGCAATCCGCGAGCGTTCCGAAGAGGACTGTCGGGCCGATCGCGGAGGTAACGGAGTTCGCAAGGCGCACCTGCACGCGGAAAGCGGTCGTGATCGTGGCGCTGATGACGTTGACGAACTGCCCGGCCCACGCCCCGTCAGGCGTCTCATTGAGGTCCATCACGAAGGCGATCCCGTCGATCGGCGTCTCGTAGAGCACCGCTTGATAGTGGTCAAAGTTGCCGAACGTCGACGGAGGAGGCAGAAGCGTTGCAACGAGGCCCCAGACACCCGGTCGAAGGAGCTGCGGCCGGGCTCCTTCGTAGTGCAACGATGCCCCGCGCGCGTATGGCTGGACCGGGGTGACCACGTCGGTCGGCGAGAGCTGGATGCAGCATGGCAGACTGACGGCGGGAGCCGTCACGGGCCAGGAGATTCCGAGCGGCAGGGGTGCCGGCACCTGGTTGCGCAGACCGATCTGGTAGATGGTCTGCTGTCCGACGACACCATCAACGGCGATGCCGGCGGTCGCCTGGAAGGTCTGCACCGCGGCCAGCGTTGCGGCGTCGTAGTAGCCGGTGATACGGCCGGTGTAAAAGCCGAGGCTCCTGAGGATCACCTGTAGGAACACGACGTCGAAGCCGTTGCGCCCAGTGAAGATGCCGCGGCCGCCGAGGAATGTGTAGAGCCAGAAGGCGTCGAACGTGCCAGCTCCGACGTTGGAATCGGGGGTGAGGCCCGTCTGGCCGTTCGCCTCCGCGTCCTGCTTGAACGCGAGGACCGCCGCGGCCGTCGCCGCGTCGAAGAACCCGTTCGCCGGGTGTCCGAGGATCGAGGCGTAGCGGAACGCGTTCAGCCGGTTCTGCAGCACCGTGACGTCGCCGCCGCTCATCCCCTGGCTGAGGGTGCGGCTGCCGAAGGCTGGCCCTCCGTAGGTGACCTGGCTGCGCACCCCTTGGCCAAATACGAAGAACGTGTTCGGCCCAACCACCCCGTCGGGCGAGAGGCCGAAGTACGACTGGATGTTGATCGCCGCTTGGCGGGATTCCGGACCAAAGATGCCATCGAGCGTGATCGGTGAGCCCATGGGGCCGAGGGGCGGGTTCATGGTGTCGAGCATGAGATTGTAGACCGCCTGGAAGACGGCTGCGTCCGTCCCGCTGAGTCTCGGGGTCTGCAGCGAGAGATTGCGGCTCCCGAACGGGACATAGGGCGGGAACACAGTCTCGAATAGGGCCAAGGTCGATTCCCCCTGAAGCTTCGTATCGGCGTTATGTGCCGCTCCAGCCTATGCAGGGAGATGAAAAGGGAATAGCCGTGGCGCGCCTCCGCCACCCGTCTCCTCAACGACAGGTATCCACACAGAAGGCGCACGGGCGCAGCCTACGTCGGCTCCGAACGTGCATCCCGCTGGAGGCGTGCAGTACCGGCCCGGGTTCAGTACTGTGCGATCACGTTCGGCTGCACCATGCAGGCCTGAGTTGGCGAGCGGACGCCACCCGCGTCACGACGGTCCAGTTGGAGAAGGTGTTGTGGTACTGGTTGAAGTCCTCCGGGCCGGATGGTCCCTGGTAGTTGATCTGCTTCCAATGGAAACGCCCATCCAAGCCCCAGAAGGCTCCGCATAGGTGTGCAAACACTTTGGCGCGGGATGGCGCGACACTTGACGCTGCTTATTGCCTGTCCTGTTCAAAAGAAAGACAGTTTCAGCCAAAGACACGCCTCCCTCTCCCTACCTATTCCAAATTCCACTGACCAATGTGGTCCGGCTTTCAGGACCACACTATGCTATGTGCTGAATGGCGCCAACTGCGCTTAGCCGTGCCTGATCGTTTGAATTGCGTATAATGTCTCCACCAGTGGCGACGCGACCAGGAGCGTGCAGGAGTCCTGCCGCCTGAAGCAAGCCCTCGAAGGAGGAACCCGTACTGGACCCTCGCCTGATAGTGTTTCTAGCGGTCGCGCGCGAAGGTCAACTGACCGAAGCTGCTCGCCAAATCAACATGTCGGTGTCGAACGTCAGCCAGCAGATCTCTTCTCTCGAAGCGGATTTCGGCACCCTGCTCTTCACCCGCACCAACCGAGGGGCCAAACTCTCCCCTGCCGGCGCGGTGCTGCGCAGGTATGCGGAAAGCATCGAGGCAGATTGGCGGCTTGCCTATCGAGAGGTCCATAGGGTGGCGGCTGGCGAGCACGCTGTACACGTCGCCGCGTCCCACACGGTCATCGAGGTGTTCCTCCCGCGTCCTCTAGGGGTATTCCGTCGTCGGTTTCCCGGGGTGCAGGTAAAGCTGGTGCTTGATAACAGCGCCGGGGTGTTGGCGCACGTCGAGACTGGGCAAGTGGATTTCGGCATCGTGGAGGGTCGAGTGGGACGGATCAAAGATCTGCACGTGACGAACCTCTGGCGCGACCATCTCGGTCTAATCGTAAGTTCGCATCACCCGCTCGCGGGACGCTCCGAGATCAGTGTGGAGGAGCTTGCCCAGCTTGATCTGATCGTGCGCGAAGAGGGTTCCGGCAGCCGAAGGATTCTGGAGTCGGCGCTGCGAGGCTTGGACAGAGACCTGGGCTCGATGCGGATCATCATGGAACTGTCCTCGGTGCGGGCCATCGTCGCGATGGTTCGCCATGACGTCGGCGCTAGCGTGCTCTCGCACACACTTGCCGACGATCCACAGAACGCGGTTTCCTTCGTGCCGATACCGGAGCTGCGTCTGAACCGCCAGATCCACCTGGTAAGCCGGAATCCTGACGAGCACGGGCCAGCAGCACAGGAACTGATCGCGGAGCTGAGGCGGGATAGCGCCAGGCAGAGCTCGCTCTAGAGTGTCCGGGGCCGCTTTCAGAAATGCTGAACGCACCTTGGAAATGGCCGTATG
>Ga0209012_1002701_pt1 | contig 14811 bp, 8 predicted proteins | sample RS3BMetagenome_FD_184735 | JGI IMG/M metagenome (GOLD analysis project Ga0209012, IMG submission 184735) | Ferric oxide microbial mat and aquatic microbial communities from Rainbow Spring, Yellowstone National Park, USA - RS3B (SPAdes) (version 3) ...
AAATAAAATAGATAATAAAGAGAGGGGATTTCATAAAACTTATATATCATGATAGTGATATATTGTCTGACAAATCTAGGGAAGTGAAATGACTTTGTCAGATGAAAAATCACAATCAAGAATTACAGTTCGATTACCCCCAGAGTCATTGGAGAAAATAGAAAGACTCATAGCCGAAGGCAAATTCAAAAATTTATCTGATTTTATTAGGCAAGCTATTGATTCATTCCTAGAAGAGCTCGCACATGAGGGACCAGCGCAAAAGGTAAGCGTGAGGTTATCAAGGAGCGAAATGACTCAAATTATAAACGCCATAGAAAATGGAGAGGCTGTTGATGAGGAGGATTTAATAAGGATAGCCGTGAGAGAATATATTAGAAGAAGGTTAAGAGAAATTCAAAACGAAAATTTAAGAAAGGATGCAGGCAATGAAGGGTTCCAATAATGAAGAGATAAGAATCATTGGAATTGGAGAATACTCTTCTAACCTAATATCTAAATTGACGGAACAATTTGAAACAATTTCCATACTGAACAAGCACCATTCTAACATAGAGAATAGAGTTATTTTTGTTATGAAGGAATTTGATTATACAGTATCTCAGGAAATTAATTCAATCCTTGAATACGAAAGGGAAAATCTTCTAAAATTTACCTTTGCCAAGGTCTCCTTTGTGGTTACACAAGTGGGGGATAAATTCAATGAAGTATTTGCTAGGGCCCTTTGCAATTTTCTTTCCAGGCGTGGTAGTTTTGTAGTTTTATTACTAGTTATACCACTTGGAATGAGCGTAAATAGATATACAGATTATATCAAAGATGTTAGAGAAAGCGTGGACATTATCGAAATAACAGATCCAGACGAAATAATATCCAAAGAAAGCTCATATAAAATAAATGAAATTTCCGAAATTTATACAGAAAAAATTGAACAACTACTATACACATTGAAACTTATATTAAATAATGGAAACCTGCTAGGTTTTAACTTGAGAGATTTAAAGGAAATGTCTGGTATTTTTGGGCCACTTCGTGTCATAACTATAAAATATGGTATAAGCAACTTCCAAATCCTGGAAAGGGATGTAAAAGCTGCAGATAGCATATTCAAACCCGATTATGTAAGGAGGGTTTATGTTATATTAATATACAACCAGAATAATTCTGTCACAGATGCCCTCGGAATATTGAAGTATCTTAAGTCTAAATATCAGGAGGTTAGGAATGCGTTTTACAGAAGTGATGATGATTTCGGAGCTATTTTGATATATTCTCTGACTTCATAGAATTAAAAATCGGACGAGAAATATTAAATCTATTAAACAATTAATCATGTAATATGCCCAACCCTTTCGCCGAATCCACAAAAATAGCAAAAAAACTACAAGAAGAAGCTAAAAAAATACAAGAAACGAGAAATAGTCTTGCTAAAGAGCTCGAAGAATTAGAGAAATTTTTACCCATTCTAAAAAGGTTGAATGCTAACGTCCAGAAAGAAGAATATGCAATAAATTCAATTAAGGAATCGCTAAATAAGAAAGCTTTGGATCTTGATGGAGTAAGGAATTCACTAGATGTTTTAAGACATGATTTATTGGAAGAATTTCAAAGATCGATTAATGAGAAAATCTCTAAAGGTCTTAAGAAGTTATTGGAAACCTATAAAGATACATCATTAGAAATTAAAATACAGGAATTTTTAAAGCTTGCAGAATCAGATTACAGATTGGAGGATGTCACAAAAATAATAAACTCTTTAGAGGAAATATTCCAATTTATAAAGGCTAGGATTAAGTGCGAAATCTCAGACCCATTGTCAGAATTTGACAATTGTATAAACTATTTAAACGAAATAAAAAGAGATTACTCCTATAAATTGCAAAAACTATTGATGGAAGTATCAAAAAGTGAGGCCTTTTTAATAAGGAATAAAATAGATTTTAATAACTTAGCTGAGTTGAAAGAAAAATCTAGAGATTATTATAAAAATATAGAACTTGATAAATCCATATCTTCTTTGGAAGAATACAATAATAAACTAAAGGAGTTAATTGAACAGAAATTAGAAAAAGACTTAGAAGAAATAAAGGCAAAGCTTTCAAAATTGGAAGGGAAAGGTGTTGATGTCTCACCCATAAAGGAAAGTTTGTTATCCATAGATATAAAGAACTATGAAGATGCATCTAAAACTTATCAGATGCTTAAGAAACTTAATGATCAGCTTGATACCCTCCTGCTGGACTTCGCATTAAAAAAATTAACCACTATAAATTCTAAGGTTGACTCCCTTCAGCCATTGATAATAGGTCAAGGGGTTAAAAATGAAATAGAAGATATTAGGAATTTGATAAAATCTCAGAAGATAGAAGATGCCATTATCAAGATGAACATTCTGGAAAGTAACTTAGATAATCTTAAAAATGCGATAGCTAACATAAAGAACGAGTTAAAGAATTATGCGACCATTGTTGAAGAGAATCAAAATTTATTCACAAAGGAGATATTAAATCAATTCAGGAGTCTTTCAAGTTCAGAAAAAATTGATTTGGAGAAATGGAATGAGCTTAAGGAAGCCTTAGATATTGCCATTAAAGGGAAGATAAATGAAATGAAAGGTGAAATAAAAGAGGCTACGGAATTAATTGAAAAAATTGGAATTAAGATACCGGTTCATCCTGATTTTTCTAAATTCGATACAGGAAAAAATATTGTTGAACAGTTCAAAGAATTGAGTGAAATTTATTATAAAATAGCCGATGAATTATCTAAAAGCTACCTAAGCATGATTAACCAATTTAGAGAACTGGGTGTTGATCAAGAATGCCCTAATCCTGAAAGAAACCTCAAGTTTTTAATCAACAATTATAGTACATGCGAGCAAAAACTCATTTCCAAAGCTAATGTAGAACTAGAAAATCTTTTTAATGATTTAAGAAAATTAAATGAAAAACTTTCCATTATTAATCTGAAATTCCAAAGGATTAATGAGAGCTTGCTGAGGATATACAGCACTAATAATCTCCTTTTGAAAATTAGGCTTTTCCGTGAAATTAAGGATAAAGAATTCGGATTAGTAAAATATATGATAGAGGCAATAGAAGGCATCTTAAATTTAAATTCCCAAAATAAGAGTGAAGCTGAAAATGTTGATTATCTTATTACTTTATATGAATCATATAAAAACTCCGTATCAAAATCAATTGAGAAAATTATTAATGGCACGTTAGATCTAATGAAATCCGAACTTGGAATTCAGGATAAGAATGCAATAAATGAAGATGCTGATAAGATTTTAGAAGCTAAGTTATCTGAACAATTAAATAAAATAAAAGTTTTCAAATGGTATAGAGTTCTGATAAATGAAGATAAAAATGCAGATGATCTATTATCTGTGATCGCAAAAAGGGTATTACAGTTATATTACACCAATAAGATATCATCTGAAGTATTATTGAAAATAATATGCCTTCAAGATGGAGATTTAGATTTAAATTCATTGGAATTGACTCCGGATTTAATAATAAAAAGGGGCATAGACGAAGAATTTAAAATTTTCTTCAATGTCACTAATGAAGGAAGTTTTCAGGATGCCTTAAGAGATAAGGTAATTAAACTGATTAGGGAAAATGGCATAGATAAAAAAACTGAAGACTTATTATTGAGAAATATTACCGCGGATTCTGCAGGCACATATTTTAAAGTATTAAGTGAAATTGCAAAAAGGAACAATGATTATGTTTTGGCAGAAGTAACCAATGTTATATTGCATTATATGTCAATAGATTTTGTTAAGGATTATATTCTAAGGGATGCTACTTTATCTAAAAAATATGACGCGGAAGTGTTAAATAAAATAACAAACAACGATTACCTTGATGCATATTTAGGATTGTATGAAATACTTAAAGATTATTTGCCACTATTCGGTCTATTAAAGATTGCAAATCATTATTACGCTCTTTTTTCGAGCGATTCAGATCTTAAAAACAAATATGGAAAGGAGCTAGAAAAACTTGAAGATTCAATCAGGAAACTAGATTTTACAAATCTCTTCAATTCTTTAAATTTCTTGATATCAGAATATAATCGCTATAAGAATGAAACAGCGGATGAAAAAGTTCAAAAGAATTTAAAATTTGTAAGGGGCTTAATAGGTATTAATATCCTTTTGGGAAATTATTGTGCTAATGTTAATTTGGACTTTGAAGAATCATACAGAGTTGTTGTACAAAAAGCTAAGAACGATCTCAAGGAATTGGGTTCTGAATTAAATTATGATCTAAAATTATACGTAGGAGTTCCTGAAAAGATTGGAGAGTACCTTTTAACCGAGAAGATAAATATCCTGAAATCCTACTTCAATATAATTATAAAGTTAAGTTCAGACATCGAAAATGCACTACTTCATTTCGCTGAACCGGAAACAATGAAAACAAAGAGTAAAATAGATTCGATCAATATTACAAATATTAATGAAGTTTTTAATAATTTAAGGCTTTTGAAGGAGGAAATTAATGAAAAAGTTAAAAAGTATTCCTTATCTATTGATAAGAATATAGAACCTGTCCTAAATGGTGAAATAGATTATTCTACATTGTTTGTCGAGCTGGTCTCAAAACTTGTATTGCCAAATGAATTCATTGAAAAGATAATAGATAAAGATAAAATTGCAGAAAGAATCAAGGAATTAAATTCGAATGGCTACAATTTAGCCCCAGATGATGTAGATGCTCTAAAAGAACTTGCAAAAGAACTGAAGCCTGAAATCATTTTGCAGTATGAGAAAGCTAAAGGGGAAAGAAAATTCCTCTTGAAAATAAATATTACCAATACAGGAAATTGGAAACTCTATGATGCCACTGTAGCGTGGCTAGATAAGGAAAAAACAATTGGCGATATAGAACCTAAGAAGCTAATTGAATTAAATTATGATTATAACATTAAGAAAGATGAACCGTTTAAGGTGTATGGTCAAACGCTTGATTTTTCAACATATGAGAAGGTATTTACTATTAAAAAACTGGAAACTCTATTAAAGTTTAAATCCAATTCTAGATTAGTATGCGCCTCATGCAGGGGAGCAATTCTGCCTGGTATTGATGCTGGTAAATGCGAATATTGCGGTTCTATTTATCATCTAAAATGTGCCGAAAGATCTAAATCTTGTAAGGTCTGTGGGATTGAATTCAACCTATGAGATACATATTGAGAAAGTACGGAGAATTTAATGGATTAAAGGTACCAACAATTATACGTGCTTTGAAGGACCTCATTCCAAATGAAATTCCTTTGGAATATAGGAATAAGGATATATTTGAAACCGATATTCTAATCGTCATTCAAAATTATAACAGATACAACATAAGGGAATTAGTATCCACAGTTTTAAAATTAAGGAGGAAGGATCTTGGAAAGCTTATTTATCTACCAGGTCCATTCAACCCTTACGATTTCCCTGTACTTTTCTATTTGGGCATTGACATACTTGATGCAAGTTTTTTAGACATAATGGGTGAGGAAAGTTGTATATATCCTACAGGAATAAATAATGGAGTAAATTGCAGGGAATGGAATAATAGACTTTTAGACAGAATAATGAATGAGATAGAAATTTCTTTGAAAACGTTCAATTTCAGGGAACTTGTTGAATTTTATTCACATTCTTCATTTTCCCAAGAGATCTTAAGGCTTTTGGATATGGAGTACTATGATGAAATTAAAGAATTTCTTGACCATGAACCAAAAAATTTAAAATCATCTGGCTTGGAAAGTATTTTTAGAGCTGAATTTAGGGAGTACAGGGAACGAATAATGAACTTTAAACAGAAAGCTAACAATTTGCTTTTGATACCTTGTTCTGCCGTTAAACCATATTCAATGTCGAAGTCACACAGAGTTTTGCACAGCTATATCGGAAAATATTTAAAATATATCGATGAGGTTATAGTAACTTCTCCACTAGGCCTTGTTCCGAGAGAAATTGAGTCATTTTATCCTGCGGCCTTTTACGATATACCGGTAACAGGATATTGGTTTGAAGAAGAGAAAAAAATGTTGATAGAAACTGCTAAAAATTATTTCAAAGATAAAAAATACGACAGAGTTTTTTATATTTTACCGGAGGGGGAAGATGCAATTTTGAATATCTTCGATGAAAAAATGGGAATCAGGGGGAAATTGAATGCAGAAAACTCTGAAAAATTGGTTCAAATTTTAGAAAGAGAAATTGTAAAAAAAAGTTTCGATAAAAGGAAAATTGAAATCTTAAATATACTCAATTATTACTACGAGATAGTTCTTGATAATGAGGATATAAAAATAGTTGATCAGGGGAATAGGGAACTTGTTTATGTCAATGGTATTGAATTTGCTAAAATAACCAGAAATGGCCCATATCCAATGAAAGGGCTTGCCCAATACCTAGCTTCAAATAGAAGAAAAGTTATTGAAATAAAGGAATCTGTAAAGTCATCAAACATATTCATACCTGTTGTGGCAGAAATTTCCGATGATATAAGACCAGGTGACCCAGTAATAATTCTAAACAATGGAAAGATTGAGGGATATGGGTTTGCTGCTATATCAAAAAATGATTTAAATTATATTAAAAAGGGAATTGCTGTTAGAGATTTTAAGAGGTTGTAATAAACGAGTCTTTAGTAAAATCTATTAATAAGTAAAAATATACTTATTCAATGGAGAACAAAGTTAAGACAGTGCTTGTAATTGTTATATTATTAATTTCATCGTTATCCATATTGAGCTTGTCCAATCAGGTTTCGGCTGGCAGTGTTATTCAACCCAATACCAATCTTTATGTTAATGGAGTAATGATAATTAATGAAAGCACTATAGACCCTCTCACAGGTCTGCCTGGACAATATGGGGTTAGGGGGAACTTGATTGTAAATTCTACTGGGACCCTTATAATTGAAAATGCGACATTGTACTTTGACCAGGATGTATTGCACCATTATAAGTTGATAGTTAACGGTACTCTAATAATGTACAATGCAGAAATTACAGTATCTACAGAATCCTTACAACCATATTTGTTGTTTAATGCATCGTTTTTCGGTGCAAATGTAAAGATACATAATTCCATAATTAAATTCCCTGGGAATGTCTATTTTCAGAATTCAAATGTCTTAATAGTAGGCACAAAATTCTCAGGTATTCAGAACGCCACCTCCATCTTCAATAATAATAGATATTCTTTTGCTCCAACCCCATTCTTCTCCTCAAGCACTGTCTACTTGGTCAACGATTATTTTGGTGATTTCTTTTCCCCCACACCGATTAATACAATAATGGTCGCGAACCTAACATCTAACCCATTATCCAAGAATTTTACTGGAACCGCTAACTTTAGTGCAGTTCAGTCAAGTTTGAATTATCCAAATTATATGATGATAGATGAGATTAACCTGTTCATAGTTTATAAGAGTAACTCTGAATCAAATGTTTCTATTTTTACGGGAAAGTACAAATTGGGTAACAGCTCCTTACCCTCTACAAATAATCAGGTGATATCATATAATTTAACATTTATGATTCCATCTTTCGTCCCATTAAGTAAAATTGAGGAAAGCCTATATTCACTAATCTACCAGAATAATTCTAAGGGTTATACTGATATCATAAGTGAAAACTTCGAAATATATACTAATGATACTTTTAGTTATTATGGGGGTTACAGTAATTATTACATAAATTTAGTAAATTCTGTTATTTACGGAATGAACGACTATTTTGACGTGAATTTTTATAATTATACAGTTGATCATGGATTGTTAAAGAATCCTCTTAAGAATGGCTTTTATTTAGTTAATTCAAATATTTATATCGCAAATTTGACAGTCAACAATGCTACCAGTACGCCATTAATAAATCAGGATCCACCCTTTTTAGTAGACCAAAACAGCAATGTCTTAATTTATAGGTATATTGAACTCAATTTAACAAATTATCAAGGGTATCCCATAAATCACTATGATGCGGTATTTTACCCAAATGAGGGAAGTGCAAGTACCAATTCTTTGGTAAGCAGCCTGAACAACAATTTCCAAACACAAATGATATCCATGGGATTCTTGTCTAATCAGTTCAATTACACAATAAATGGTATCGCTAAAATTCCGGTACTTACTGACGTATTCAATTTTGAAACAAATCCGAATACCAATGTTTTTGGGAAATATATACTAAATTCAGAGGGCATTCATGCCAATGTAACTCTACCCGCATTTCCATTATTAAGTAACTCGACCAATTTAAGATTGGTTAATATTAAAACCGATGATACATTTGTGAATTATTGGATAACGAAGATTACAGAGCCAATCTACGGATCTAATTTCTATATATATGTAAATGCCACATCTTTTGGTAGTTCAATTTCCGGAAACTTTGTAATTTTCTTAAATTCCCAAGAATATTATAGTTCCTCAAATTACAATTTGCCGGCTAATTCCTCTACAGCCGTAGTTTTGAACGTGCCAGATAGCCTTTCCCCAGGTCTTTACAATATGACTTTACAATTTTTTAGTCAAACAATGTTCAGTTCAAATCAGCCAATTAAATTTTCAATAGTTTCGCATTCCAATGTCTCTGTAATACTTTCAGGCGCAATCGTACCAACTTATTCTTACGGAGGCAGCTGGATATCAGGGTATGGAGGTAAGGTTATCGTAAATGTTACAAATACAGGTTCTCAGTCCACAGGTACTTTTAATCTTTTAATAAAAGTACAATACCCCAATGGAACAATGTTTTACTATAATTCTACTCTGGAGTTATCGGGTTCAAGCTCCTACACATTACAGATAGTATTGCCAATTGTAACGGTATTATCTAACGGAACTTTAAAAGTAATGGCAAGAGCTCTCCTATCTGAAAACGTATATCCGGCAAATTCTAGCAGGTCATCACTGAATATGACAGTTTCAGTTATACCCAGGCCCGTGGTTACTATCCTAAGTTTCACGCAGTCTCAAACTCCTTTCATCGGAATGCCTTTGGACGGATTACTGCAAGTTTATGCAAACGAACCTATAAATAATTTAATTCTAACTTACGATGTAAACGGAAAATATGGAAATATACAACTAACTCAAACCTTAAATGGGCAACAATTTTTGCCTATAAATTTAAGTGCGAATCTGTTCCACGTTGGATACAATTACTTTTCAATTAAATTTAATAATTCAACCCAGCCCTATGTGGAATCAATTTCTAACGTTGCTGAAAGTTTGTATTTCTATCCGAATTACTCCTTTAAGATTGGGCAATCATCATTTATTTTGAATGGAAATATAAGTAATTATGTCAACTTTACTAATTTGCTATTTATAGTAAATACGGGCTTTAATTTCTCATCTCAGGTTCCAGTGGAAATATTGTACAATGGCCAGATTTTGTTCATGGGAAATGTCTCATCCACTTCTTTATTCCCTATTAATATGAGTGTTAGTTATTCAAACAACATGTCACTAACTTATATTTTGGATTACAATGATATCCTGCCATCCCCAAATGGGGCAACCATGTATCAAATGTCAATACCTATCCCTTATTATTATGTCATTTCAAATTTACCATCTTCAATGGAAAATGGCTCAATAATGACGGGAAATATAGTTATAAACAAAGTTGAAAATTATCCTTCCTTAAATACGGTTGCATATCTCAAGCTCGGTAGCTATACTCTATTGAGTTACAATTTGGGTAACATTTCATTAGGTAGCGGAACGGTAATTCCAATAACATTTAATACATCAGATATACCCGGAATTATGCATGGGCAGAATCAGATATCATACCCATTGACTTTAGATCTAGAAACTTCCAATACAACCCCTTATTTGATAAGTTATAATCTAGGTACTTTAACCATTTATGAGAGACCAAATTTCTCAGTCACCAATATGACAATTTCACCAGCTCAGCTATTTGAAGGAGAAAATTTCAATATATCATTCACAGTTGTTAACGATGGAGGTTCTTATTTCAAAGGTCAAGTGCCTTATAAGATAGTTGTATTTACACCAGAACCTTTAGTATTATTAACAAATAATGCAAGCTTATCTCTATATGCAGGTGAGAGTGAAATCATAAATGTATCCAATCTGGTTTATAATCAACCTGTAGTTGGAACGATCCAAGTTTATCTAAACTATAACCACAAGATATTTACCAAAAATTATGACGAATACAACGTAACATTACCTTTTAATGTTCTAGTTCCAAAAATATTGTTTACTTATTCCTTATCAAATCCAACTCCAACATCCGGTCAATCAGTAGTTTTAGTATTGAGATCGATAAATACTGTTATTAATAAACCGTGGCCAGCTAATTTCAGCCTTACCATTGGATACAATGGTAAGATAGTATTTGTATATAGTGGCGAAACATCCTCATCAGGAATAGCGGTTTTAAATGTGAGGTTACCTTATGCAGGAAAATATACATTAACAGTAGTAACTGGAACGGGAAATAATAAGGAAGTTTATCAATATACCAACTTTATAACTGCAAAACAGGCTCCATTAGTCATTCCTATATATGTATACCCATTGGTTATTTTAGGTGCCCTTGGATTGGCTTTTGTTGCAGGCGCATCTTACATAAGGAGAAAGACATCAAACTTAATGCAGTGCAGTGTTTGCGGTGCTTTAATACCGGCCGACTCACTTAAGTGTCCAAGATGCGGAACTGAATTCGAGAAGGATATGGTTAAATGCAGTGAATGCTCATCATGGATACCTGAAAATTCAAAGTACTGCCCGAATTGCGGTGCAGTTTTCCTTAGCAAAAAAGATCCTGAATACCAGGTTCTTATAAAGCTTAAAGCTGACTATGATAAATTTGTGAATGAATATAGAGCAAAAGCCAAGATTGTGTTCGGGGAAAAGATGAGTGAACAAGAATTCCAGAAATGGTGGAAGAGCAATCCGGAATATAAAGGGTTTAGAGAGTGGTTAACTGACAAGGGAGTTTCACCCGATCTGTCAAATCTGACATCCACAGGACAGAACAAAACTGGAAAATCTGGATCTAAGCTATTTAAGTTATTCAGAAAATAATTTATTTAATTTATCGCATTTTTATTTGTCTAATACATTTTCATAAATTTTTTGCCCTCTCTTCCCGGGAGTGATTTCATTTAAAATGTTCTGCTATTATTAATCCAGTCCTATAATAATTTTATCATCTATTAATTTCTGAAAATCAGACCGATTTATTCCATTTTCTGACAATTATTTTTAAACGGCATCTCATCCCGCGGTGTTTATCTAAACAATAGATAGACTTCTATCAAGTGTATTGTCATTTTATTAAAAAGTCATCTCCTCCATAACTTATCAAATATTCAGTTATCTCAATAAATATTTTATCGGATATTATTTGGTAGGCCCTAAAAATAAATTCATTAAAAAGCAGCCTAGCCCATATTTTTGCTAATGGGCGAGTCGTTATAGATATATATAATTTCTTAAATTTACAAGTAATTTGAGAAAGGCAAAAATGCATTACTTTCTTGCTCATTTTGAGTTCGTTCAACCAGCATATCTTCTGTTTTTAAATATCCATCAGAAGTTTTAGAAAGATCCTCTATAACATCCAAAATTTTGCTTAAATTGATTTTGGGATGAGATCTATTGATTTTTAGCCATTTCTCTTCGTTAGCAGTTTCGAATCTCAAATACTAATTGCATGTAGTTATATTTTTTGAAGCACTGAATCTTCCCCCTATTATCCGTGCGATTCAAAATATTCGGTCTTGGGAATAATAAATTCAAAATTGGGATTGTGAAACAAATATTGTATAAACTTGTAGGTTGACAAAACCTATTCCATTAAATGAAAGCATTAACTCACCATTGTGGAAAGAAGGTATTAGGCTAAAAGAATTTGCAGTCTGATTTAGATAAGAATAAAAATACCTATTCAAGAATTGATATGAGTTTGCCTTTATAATTAAACTAGATCCATCAACCATAAAGGCATAATTGTTTTTTGCCAAGGTTTCCAAACTTATAGTCACCGGACTCCCACTTCCCAAAATTAAGGGCCCACCAACTAAGTTTATAAGAGTTATAGTAATATTTGGATGTGATTCCACCGGGGTGTTGATTGAAAAAAGTTCGCTTTCCATCACACTACCTATTTTGCCACCGCTCCCAACCTGATTGAAAATTAATGATGAATATTCATAGATATATTCCTCATCCGTAAAATATCTATTATTTGTATAAACTTGTATAGAACCCCCTACTGTGACATTGGTATTATTATATATAACGGATATAGTTCCTTCGCCATTGGTACCTGTAGGTGGAGTTATATTTATCGATCCATAGGTTGGTGTGGAAAATAGTGGTACATAATTAGATGCTAGGTCAAATGGCACTAAAAGGATTGATTGTGCCTTATAATTAGAAATAAGAAATGATATATCACTTGTGAGCTGTACCATACTATTTAAAATTCCTTCACTGTATTGCTCTTCATAAGATTGCATGGTGGCAGGGACATATGTGGTAATTACTATTCCCAGTACAGTGACGAATATAAGTATTGCAAATATAGTACCAACAGCACTGGCTACCCCTTCCTCTTTATACAATACTTGATTCATGGTATATCCTCTCCAAGAACCTGTCTTAAGTTATCAAGAAATTCTCTCTCATTTCTGTTGTATTGATATATCACATTTACAAAGTCTCTAAAATTATTTATACCAATGAGTTCCATATAATCGAATATCTTTTCCCTTCTCTTGAGTTCTATATCAATTCTTGACTGATTCCAGTTTCTAATATTCTTTATTTTATCTAGAACATAGGAATGACCCATGTATCTAAATTCATCAAATGCCTGTTCCCAGGAGTAAACACGATTAGTATTTAACTCATCAGAAGATGATTCAGGTACAATTTCAGATATATCCTTTATTCTTCTAGTTAGTTTACCTTCAACTTTTACCTGTCCTTGAAGTATAACGAGGTCCAGAGAAGTCATCATAACCCTAGGTAAGTTTATGGGTTCGCTCTCTAATCTGTGTACCATAGCTCTAATTTCATCCGCGTGGAAAGTAGTATACGCTGTATGACCAGTAGCCATTGCCTGGAAGACTGTATAGGCCTCCTGGCCCCTGACCTCTCCTACGACTATATAGTTCGGTCTCTGTCTTAATGCGGCAACTAGCAGGTCAAACATATTCACTTCTCCAACCCTCTTATTAGTTATGGGGTTTACCTCACCTATTCCCGGTTTAGTTACTGCAGGTATCCAATTCTCATGAGGAATATTAATTTCTCTTGTATCTTCAATGCTTATAATCTTTTTTCCAGGGGGAATAAAGAGCAATAAGGTGTTTAATGTAGTTGTTTTACCGGATGCTGTTCCTCCGACTACAAAGGCTGACATTCCATGCTCCACAGCTAACCATAGAAAAGAAAGCATCTTCTTATCCAAAGTTTTAAGTTTGATCAGATCAAGTGGTGTGAACGGGCTTTCCTTAAATCTTCTTATGGTAAATGTTGAACCCCTTTTTGTGACTTCTCGGCTCAATGTTGCCTGAAGTCTAGAGCTGTCAGGTAGACTGCAATCTACCATTGGATTGGCAACCGATATATGTTTACCAGATTTCTGCACAATCCATACGACATAAGTATCTAAATCTTCATCGGACTCAAATTGTACGTTCGATTTCATGGAACCGTATCTTCTGTGGTAAATGAATACTGGAAGCCTTGGGCCATCGCATGAAATATCTTCTATATCAGGGTCTATCATCATCACCTGTATGGGGCCATAGCCGACAAAGTCTCTGAATATGTAATAAAAAATTTTCTCCTTATCAAGGTTAGAAATGGCCAGGGATTTCTCTATAACGTATTTATCAATTATATCTCTAATAAAATTAGCCTTCCTCTCATTACTACTAAATGAATCATTTATTGAATATACTATTAAGTCTTTTATTGACTTTATTATATTCTTTAGAACGTCCGATATAGGCGGTTCCTCAACAAAATATATCATTTCGCTTGTTTCCTTGTTCTGAACTATTGAAACCCTAGAGTATGGTTTTTCTATATCCTTTTTTTCTAAAACATACCATTCATTTCCCAATGTTATTTCAGGGTTAATGTCCTCGGATATGTTAGAATAGAAAATCCCTCGCTGCTTTATGGGTTTTCTTCCTATTATGAGACCGGTGGTTAAATCCATCTAAACACCTCCAAGCAAAAGCAAGAATATGTATCCTGATATCGCAAGGGCAGCGGCCATAATAAATCCACTTTCATATCTCCCATCTTTAAGGACACCGGCCATAATACCGTCCCCTACTGCGCTAATCAAAACTGCAGCTGCGAATATTAATTTTACATATGGAATTATTGAGACATTAATTGAAGCTATGCTGTTAGAGGCTACATTACCTGTTATACTACCTGCTGATTTTATCATTTCAGGGAAGAACTGAACATTCAATATTAGTATTGTTACGAGAAATACACCAAATGATATTAGAAGAACTACATTGTAAGTTCCCAACTGACTATATTTTTCCTTCGTTAATTGTTGTACTTCTCTGGCGTATTGAGCAACTTTGCTAAGGACATCTGAAACGTTTCCTCCTGCTTCATTAGCTTTAATAATAGTACCAACGACCCTCTCTGTTAAAGGAGTCCTCGTCCTTTCAAGAAAGTCTTCCAGAGCTATGCTCACAGGGACCCCCCATTCTAGCTGACCTGCCATCTTTTTAATGTCATTTGTCAAAATTCCATATTTTCCTTT
>Ga0209012_1002702_pt1 | contig 14799 bp, 14 predicted proteins | sample RS3BMetagenome_FD_184735 | JGI IMG/M metagenome (GOLD analysis project Ga0209012, IMG submission 184735) | Ferric oxide microbial mat and aquatic microbial communities from Rainbow Spring, Yellowstone National Park, USA - RS3B (SPAdes) (version 3) ...
CATCGCAGCTGGGAGAGGTTCATGAGCGACAGGCGCATGTAAATCCGAAGGTAAGAGAGAGCGAAAACAGCAGGCAGCTAAGAGGCACGCGGAGGCCCATGTTGGATGGCATTGGCAATAGACCCGAACTTTTGAATGGACGCTCGAGTCGTCTGTTTGTAAGCCTTCCAGTTTCGTCTGATATGGGTGCAATGTCCGAGAGACCAGATCGCTGACCAAGAGATCCGAACACCTGCCAGTCACCCGGCCTTGTTTTGGCTACGACGGTGCTAATCCTCTGCTGTGAACGAGGACTTTCGTACACATACTTTATGTTTTCCGCAGAACGACCATCGGGGCTCGAAGCCAACGCCTACCAGGTGCACTATACTTGCTAGGAATACAAATGTGCATTATTTAGTGCGCACCAACGAAGGTCGTATGCTGCCTGTCACGTCGTCCCGGGTAGGCGGATCTACCCAAATTCTTGCAAATGCGTAAGTGCCGCTTGTAATCGGGCGTGCAGGGATCGTTGCCGATCTGCACCAATTCCGCCGGGAATAGACTATGCGTCACCCCTGCTTTAATGATGGACGCTCGATGCACTCCATCGGAATCCCAGCGCATACGCGAGTTCTCCCACCAGCCGCGAAAACGATCACCTAGTATATCCTGTACCTGTTTCATTCCACCAGCCTCAGACGAGTCCGATCGTTAGGGATCCCAGCTCGATCATGCAACGCTCCAGGTACCAAGCTAGCGATCAATGAACAACACGAATCGTCCACAACATCTCTATGTCCGTCTGATCTCAAAACTGACATAAATGTACAGTCTTTACGAAATGCCCCTCTGCTCTTCAATGCAACGACGATCGGCGAATATACGCGGCCTGTGCTGATGGCACAACTGCGGCGGCGGCGGCGGCGGCGGCGGCGATCCGTTTCCACGCACTGCTCTTATCCGCCTTCGCAGCTCGACGGATACGAAACCCTCCACTGGACGCGCAGCTTGCCGGCCACGCAACTGGGTAAGCGTTGTGCGAGATCGTAACTAGTTCACAGAATCTTGAAGCCTCGTTCATCATCAACTCAATTTAGGAGAACAAATAAAAATGGAGCCAGCATTTGTGATGACGTCGCCTGCGCCGTGCTGGCGGCTATCGGGTGCAGCCTTTCGCTCGAACACGGCACCAGCGAGCACGAGGCGCTGGCAGTCGATTCAGTACAAGCGCTGTAGTCTTTTTCCTGGAAAGACCAAGACCCACGTGATTGAACGTCATACTCAGCATTGCTCGCCCGCAACGCTGCAGATGACGGCATCAGAGCCAGCGGCGAGCGGCGCGAGTGCGCCGACTGATCTCAGCGCCTCACTTGGGCGCCGTCTGGCCCTAGGAGCATACATCGCCTGTTGGTATGCTGCAAACATTGGGTTTAACATCGTCAACAAGACGCTGATGAAGTCATTCCCGCTCTTCGTGAGTGTCACCGCCGTACAAATGCTCGCCGGGGCAACTATTTCGCTTTTTCTGTGGGGCACGCGCATGCATCGGTTTCAACGCGCGACACCCGCCGACTTGCGGAAAATCTATCCGCTGGCATTAGCGCATCTCTTTGGAAACCTCTTCACGAACTTCTCCCTGCGACAAATGGCGGTTAGTTTCACCCATGTCATCAAGGCAAGCGAACCTTTCTTCTCCGTGGTTCTGGCGAAAATTTTTCTTCCCGGTACTACCTTCTCCTGGCCAATCTATGCATCGCTGGTTCCAATTGTATTCGGTGTTGTTCTCGCCTCCGTGAGCGAAGTCAGCTTCAACTGGCCCGGTTTTCTTACTGCAGTTGCGAGCAACGTGTCCTTCCAGTCCCGCAACGTCCTAAGCAAAAAATTCATGAAAGGCGTGGAGTTCGATGACGTCAACCTTTTCGGCTGGATATCCTGCTTAGCTGCGATTACAGCTATCCCATTAGCCATAGTCGTCGATTACACGAAGTATGCAGGTGTGTGGAGTGCTGCGAATGCGTCCATTGGAGGTCTTTCATTGCTAGGGATGCTTGCGCTCTGTGGACTCCTGCATTACCTCTACAACCAGTTCTCCTATGTGGTCTTGCAGCGCGTCTCGCCGGTGACGCATTCGATCGGAAACACCGTGAAACGTGTCGCGGTTATTGTGAGCTCCGTGCTCTTTTTCCGAAATCCCGTTTCACGACAGAACATCATTGGGACTGTCATCGCACTCGCTGGAGTTGCCATTTACTCCCAGGTGAAGACGCTGCGAGGCGGTAAGGCGAAAAAAGCCTGATCCATGAAACAAACTCTTCGAGAAAAAGCGCGACGGCAAAATCTAAAAGACCATAGTTCACTCCATCTCTTGAAAAGGTCCTGTATCCTTGTTGTTTTCTTGCCGCTATATCCTAGTGCATTCTGGTGTATACTGCTGCGATTTTGGCACTCATGCGTTGAACCGGTCCGCTTCTAAGTCACATCGAAACATGGAGCACCATAATCGTCTATCGATGAACCAGGAATCAAATTCCAGGTATATGCATGCGGCGGTCCAGCGCCTCTGGCTTGTCGAAGCGGACTGTACCAGTGCCTTGCTTCGGGTGCGCATCCAACTGCCACTGTACTGGCGACTGGTTTTTTCATAACAAGTTTTCAGCGTTTCCGCATAACGTCTACTCAGAGTACTCAACGCTTCCGTCCAAGGCTTGCTTGAATTAAAGCGTGTGAACGCTCCAGAAGCACGAGATATTTTCGGATGTTGATTGAGGCGCTGAAGACTTGGTGCATAAAATGCTTGCGCGCATCGTTGGTGGTGCTCGCACACACCCCCGTGCAAGCCTGTCTTATTCTATTGTATCCTCATTTGACGTCTGTTCGTCTTCAAGGACACCATCTCGTGCATTCAGCTCTGTTTCAAGCTTTCCTGCTCAGCCTGCTTCAGCGTCTTCCTCGAATCTTGAAACGTGTACGTCATCTAGAGCGCATCGATGCGAATCGTACAGAAGAGATTCCAGCACTCGATTCGGGTGCTGGCGGGGGCCCCAGGAGTGCAGCCTTTGCGCGCTACAGCACGTCCAGCGCGATTGGCTACGACCAAATGACACAACCAGTGGGTCATTTCTTTTTCCAAGTCATTAGAGACGTTGACGAATGCAAACGTCGCGAATCCTTGTAACCGAAACTGTTGGCGGCCCAGGCGCGCTCTCACGTATTCTCCAGACGAGGCGTTCAAAGCGTCCGCGCCTGCATGGCATGGTGCCCAGAGCATCAAGGTAGGCCGTGTCGTCGTCATTCCAGTTGGCGATGTGCTTCCTGGGGTCCATCAAGCCCGACTCTCGATGATACCAAGTCCATGAAGAGCTGAGCGGCGTCATCTGGTTACGGTTCAGGTATTTGGCTCCGCCCTCGTGATCTAACGGTAGGGCGAAGGCCTTGACGCCTTTCAGCAAACAAATTCCCTTATTCTATTACGAACGGTTCAGAATACGGGGTGGTTACTCGAGCCTGTCCTGGTGTTCGAAACGTGCATTAATCGTGATATTCCATCGGGTTCTATCGTTCATGTCCATTTGTTTCTTATTTTCTCAGTGTGTAGGAAAAACCTCGAATGAGTCTCGCCAACGCTAATCGTAAAGTTGTTCGAACTCTTCATACCTGCTCGCAGAGACCAGCTCCTTCTATTCCTTATCGTCCTCCTGACGAATTGGTATGGTTATGACCGCTACACGTCTTATTCGTTTTTCGCACCGCACGCATATGCACTAGGTTCACTGTGGAACGGCTGCGCACCTTTTCAATATATGTATCTTCAATTCGCCAGTTACTTTTCCGTCACCTCCTCCGTCCCGAGGACGCCCGCGAACCGGGACGCGTCGTTTCGCTCCTTTCCGCACTCATACTGACGAACAACGGACCAGTTGCCAACTGGTGAAGATTCAGAACGACGTGCCGAAGCATATTTACTCGAAGAACGGTATCACTGATGCCAACGACTCGTCTATGGATCCGTGGGCGCAAACGTGGCGTTTGACAGCGTAGAAAACGCCCGCGATTGGATTGACCCAGAGAGCAATCGCTGGCACGAAGAGCAGATCTATGCCAATCTGAGCTGCGTATTCTTTAGCTGCTTTTGAATGATGGAAAACCGAATTGTGTATGAGCAGGACGGAAGAATGTGAAGAAAGAAGCCAGGAATTGCTTCGACGTGGATTGGGTGTTACAAAATTCGGTCCGTTTTGCGACTTGTCGTCGACGAGACGACTGAATTGCCGCTGAGTCCAACGTTTTCGGAATGCACGCAATGCGCTTCTCGACGAACAATGGTCTCCTCTCTTTGATAGCCTATGTAAAGGTCTACCTCTTCTGCTGAATGCGATGTCTTCGAGTGACGCGAAAACCCGTTGCTCCTGTAATAGACATTCGCGTTTCAGCACAAAGTAGATTGCGTCGTATTCAACGCGCGATGGTCTCCCATACAAACGCGCTACTTTCTTTGCCCATCCTGGTCTTCATCTCCGTTCGTACCAACGATACGCAAACTTCAACGCCTGCTGCTTTGGTCTTTTTTGATAAAGAACGAATGGAGTGGAACGAATTGGCGAGGAGACGATCGTAAAGAAAGATTTTGATAAAACATGGTTTAGGTGCACGATGTGCAGGTTAACCACGTCGAGAAGGGCGGCTCATCGTCCAGCTGACCGTTGATCGACTGACCTGAATGCATAACGAGATAATTTTCCAGCTAGCACAGACAACATCGACGCTTTCAGCAACACTTCTCCAATCAACACCATGAACGCCGTCGTTGAATTCCTTCAAGAAAACAACAAAAACAAACAGAGCGTTCTAGTGCAGATACTCCAGGATTCTCTGCTCTGATGGATAACGGCAAGTCACATGCAAGGTCGTTCGCAAAACGCTGCATATCGTATAGCACTTATTCTGCCGCCAAATTCTGTGTCGCGGTGTGAAGCTCCTAGAATAGCAAAACCGCCCGATAGACGTCCTCCACTGCATTTCAGGGTTCATGGCAGAGCGTCGGTGTTAGACGCTCGGAGGAGCGGAGCTAGTCTCGAGTTCACCGACTGCCGCACAGACACTCTCGCGAACACTGCATAGCAGTGCTTCCTGGACAGATTCTGGAATTGCGAGGAATATTTGCGAGGTAGCCTTATCAATAAGTTCGTCAAGATCAAGTTGACTCAGGAGAAAGGGACCCTGGGCTTGAGGCGAGGACGAGTCTTCGGCGAGCGTCGCTGTGGCTCCAGCACGCTGTTCGGCTTCACGCACAAGTCTACGGAAGCGCCGTTTCACCGCATCACGCCAGCCACAGTCCTCAAGCTGCTCTCTAAAAAGTCGACGCAGTCTCCACCACTCGCCGCTCGCCTTCAACGTCTCGAGCACGTCTGCCCGAACGTCGTGGGCCAGAGGAGGCTCCACCACCTCGTCAACGGCGCCCATGGGAAACGCACGCGCAACACTCGGTTGTCGCTGCTCCTGCGCCGAGCACCTCTGACTACCGCTTACACCAAGACGGAGCGCCCGAAAACAAAACCTACCTAACCCGAACGGCAACAGGTAGGCGTAACACTGTGGCGCTGCACGACAGCGTACGCGTCATCTGCGCTAGGACTGCGCAAGCCGGAGGCGCAGCAGGTGGACGGCTACAGCACCACCAGCGCTTTGGGGATCGTCTACACAGGCAAGTTTTATCACTCATGGGGAACATTTCACTAGGATTCGGAATTCAGGGATGATGGGCGCTACGCTCACGAGTGCATCTGGGTGATCGAGTGATAATCTACGTGACAAGAGGTAGCAGTGACCACTAACCGTTCCTGTTGTTCGCGCAGCGTGCTCGCTGGCAACGCTCTCTCTCCTGCTGATTAGAGAATTAAAAACCATCGTCTCTATCCTATATCATACAGGATTCTGTCATGGTATGCTTACGTTTCCGGACATGGCCGGTTCATAAAGAAATAGCCTTGCGGAGACGGGGTGTTGTCCTGTTGACACCAGCAAGTCAGCATTGGAGCCATGGCCGTGGCTGGGCATACTTGGACCTTGAACATACGAGCATCATAGCGATGTGCCAGGGGTGGCTTGCATGCTCGCCTGGCACTGCGTCGGGAGTGGCTCAGGTCCATAGTCCTCGCCTAGCAGACAGCGAATCTCGCAAACCAGCCACGGAATGCTTGGCGCTCCTCTGCTGCGATTTCCGAATACGATGCCAACAGAATTGTACGGTATCGCCTTTTAAGGTCCGCAACGAGAAAACCCGCTCCCAGAGGCTTTTTGATCGAAGCTTTTGAAGGTTAGTCCGTGGAGCGAGAAGCCTGTTCGCCGATTCACCGACGACCATAACGCAGCATCAGTGCATGGCCGCAGCGCTTGTGCATGAATCGATGAGAGTGGTACCTCAGTTCGCGGGATACATACAGCGGCTGCACCTGCACCATGGAGTAACAGCGATGCAACCCGCTGCCGCCAATCGTTGCGTTACGCAGTTCCAAGTCATTGTAGAAGCGTCCATCGCGCTGCACCCAATGCACAGCCACCAAATGAACCTGCACCGCGCAGACATGACAGGCGGGATACTCGTAGGCGCCTGCTCCTGCCCTGACGTATCTTTTCTCCTTGCGATGCAACGACGCAGGCCGGAGTTTGTGCGTCCTGCGCATCGCAGCATCATCACCAGCAGCACAGGCATGCCGTTCAATCATCAAACGCTGCATAACCGGTGCGCATTAGTGGCGAGTGACCGCCATAGACAATACATCTCCAACTGACGTGCAGACGCCCCCCAGTCTTTTTGGACCGGCCCTCTGCTACTGGTTTCAGTTTCTCGTTGTACACCTCGACACTGCAAGGCTGCCCTGCGAATTTTAGATCGTGTTAGCGCGTCGGGTCTCTTCTCCGGGACCGCATATCTCGTTCTATTGATTGCGGCGAGAACAAGTCACCGTTCTCGAACTCCATGCGTTTCTTGCCCCCGTTGGTTGTACCCACCAGTGCAAGGAGTTCTCGAACCTGTGCCCTCCGTTCCATTTCCTGTTCTTTCAGCGCTCCGTACTTTTTTACATCCTTAGAGCTCCGCTGGCACTTTTCCATCTCGACCCTCTGGAGTATACACCCCAGCTCGAAGTGTATATACGACGCTCAGAACTCATCTACCCGTATCGTGAGAAAACGATGTGTGCACTCCTTGTACACTCTTGTCGATGGAACAGGTATGCTCCTTTTTTGGAAGCCTAGCGTCCTGCTCCGTATGCTGTTACAAGCCTCCGCCTTTCATCCTCTTTGAGGGCGCTCAATTCATTGAAGAAGTTCGCGACGCGAAGCTGCTTCCCACAGTACAGTCTCATACACATACGAGCTAATCGTGACTTGGTGTACTCCCCTCACAGCGCATCCCAATGAGCAATGCGAACTTCCATGAATTCCCGAAAATAGTCAAAGCCCGCTCCGCGGTTCGTCACCGCGCTCATAGCTTCCAGGCGCTCCTTCGCTCCTGCATTCCAAGTCCCAAATTTCTTCCTTGCATTCATTATTCACGATTCTAGGCGATACCTCGCCCTTGAGAACTTTACAAGACGCATGTCTTTCTGACGTCAGTTGCCGTCGTCACCATGTTCCGCACACTTGGGTGCTTCAATGGTTGTGATATTCAAGTTCCCGGGGGCCGCGCCAACGACAAAGTCGTTGTCCTGCACTTTCTGTGTCGCAGGATCCGCCACCTTCTTTTCTTCATGCTTCGCCGAGGGCGAAGCCGAGGACGGAACTGGACGATCTGCTTTCAAGCGCCGATGATGTACGCAGATGGCTACTCCATCGGTTTCGATCATCCCAGTGAACTGCTTTTGCTTGCTCACTTTGAGACGTTTGAAATCGAAGATATTCTTCCAGTACGTCTCCCGCGTTTCATCGGTGAACTCTATCTTGCTTACATCGAACTCCGGACTGATCTCCCTTACGATGCCATGAACGACTCCGGAGTCGATAGTCACAAAATGTGACTTGATGTTGCACAACGGAACCACGTTGAAGCGCTTCCACATCAGGAAAGCCTTCCGTTCCAACGACTCTTCATTTTTTCTCACGCCCAGCTCCATCTCTGCCTTGCGTTCGAGTTCTCGGTCCAGAAGCACGAAATAGCTTAGGATGAGGTGATAACATCTTTTTTCATTTCCGTTACCTTTTCTGCAGGATTCGCCAGTCCCCGTACCGCACGATGCTCCTGTATAGCCGTACGCAATACAGAAGCTTCATTCCTGCTCCTGCGTGATGTCTTGTCGTCGACGGATTGGATCCTATCTTCATGCTGGCGATTGTTCGTGATACTTTCGATGATGCCCCATATCCCATTGCGAGACAGGCCCGGGTACAGCGCAAAGATAGAACGTAACATGAAACGTTCGAGGATACTGAGCATATTGTTCTTCAGATTCGTGAGGTACTTCATTGCCCCGCATCCGTAAATATCCGCATCACCCATGTATCGAGTACCGTCGAAGCGGAATTCGGCGAATTTTTCGTAGAGGGCGTGCACTCCCTCATCTCTTCTCGACGCTGCCCCTGTGCCAACAATCAGGTGGCGAAAAAAGGTCTTGTTGAATAAACCTTCCGGAACCACGCGTCTTTTGATTTCCATCAGGTCCCGATACAGCTCCTTCACCAAATGCATTAGCCCTGACGAAGCCTTTATACCACTCATGGAGTACGAATCTACACAGTTTCTGATGGCCTCTCGTAACTTTTGCTTGTACAGATCCTTGATTTATCCAAGAAGACAGGCTTTTACAACAATCTCGTCGTATTGTCATCTTTCTCGCAGCCTTTGGCGTCGGGCCTTCTTCTTCTGCTTCTTCGTCATGTCTTGTTCCTCTACGTTTGACTCTGTTTTTCGTTTTTTTCCACCAGCAGGTGACACTGCGCCTCCGGGATCCTCTACTTCCATTTCGATTACTTTTCTTTTTTATTTTTGAAAAAGATCCTATTTCGAATGCGTCCGCTATAAATCGTGGAAAATCACTTGAATGTACTTGCTTGAGGGCTGAAACACGATTGAATCGAGAGAGCATACTCTGCTATGACTTCAACCATAATACAACTTGTAGGTTAGAGCTGCACACTAAAGGTCAGGATCTCGTTTCCCCTCAACAGCGAGATGCACGTCGTGTCTCATGCCTGCCAGATATGGAGATGCGCGTATCGACCGCACAATACGGAAAAAAGAAAAGAGACTAATCATTAAATAGCAACGATGTAACGATTTCATTCCCCCTCAACGATAAACATGAAAAGAGGGAAAATCTTCCCGTATTGTCGAAAGGTTGCCGCCTGTGCGGAAGGTCCCGCACGCGAGACGAGTCTCCCACGCTCGTGCTTGATGCTCGCCCCATTTGCACGTGCTTTAGTGAGATCTGAGCGACTCGTCCCCAATGCAGTCTACGCTGGGACGAGGAGCGGGTAGGCACCGTCTGGGCGTCGCTCTGGTCGCGATGGTCTCCTTGCATATCGCTTCCCATTACCGCAAGCTCTTGGTCTGTCTGCGCAGTTTGCAGGCTTCCACAATGATGAGATACACCGACCCCGTGCCGGATGATGCTCGCCTCGAGCCAACGCCCTCAGTGGTACGGAAAAAGCCGTTCTGTCTCCGTGATGCATTCGCTCAAGTGGTACAGGCGCTACGGCGGCTGCTCAAAGCAGGAACTCAGCGCACGATAGAACGTACTAGACGAGCAGTACAGCCGAAAGGAAGCGTGAATAATGGAAACTGAAGATAGGGTGCAGCGGCATGATGGACGCTTTCCTGAAAGCCAATATCCACCAACTCCGCATTCTGGGATCCATGGTCAATGTGAGCGATCTGTCAAACCGTAAAAATCGTCGCAGCCGTCTCCATGCTCCGAGCACATCCAGATGAGGCTGACGCTTCTATTTCATTTTTGTATCATTTAATACATTTAAATACAATTATTGGACGTTTCTCGTTAACACCAGTCAACAGACGAAATCGTGACGCTGCGCAATGGCGCGCGCCGCCTCAAGCCCCTCCCGGAGATCGCGTCGCCCGGGTCACCCGCCCGCGAGCAATTCTCCGTTATACTCCCCCGAGGCGTACCAGGAGCGTTGCAGGCACTAGCGCACACACACACTTTGGCCGGCAGGAAGAATGCGCGCCGCTGAAGCTGCTTCTGACACTCAGAAGAGCGAGGCTGCCCCGAGGCTTCAGCTGGCGACGTGCGGTGCGCCCCTAGACTGGAAGGGAGCAACAGAGTCCGAAACGGAGGCAGGCGCAGGGCGCCTATCGACAAGTCTGTGTGCGCCGCTGACGTCCCCGCGCCAACACTCGTCGAGCCGCTGGTGTCTGAAACATTTATCTGCCGCGGAGCGCTGTCTAGGGTTCGAGTCAACCTCTACCGGTAAGTCGCTATGCCTGAATTGGGGACACGCTCCGCACGGGTACCGTTTCGTGAGCTGCACTTCCAGCGCAGGGAATGCGGCGGCATGCACTTGGCACGGAGCCGTCCGGGAGCAACCGGGCAGTCGTGCCGTTTTGACGGCTCCCGAACTGGAACATTGGTCCGTGACAACGCTGGCGGAGGCGGCCGGTTCTGTTAGCTTTCTAGCACCTCAGGCGGAAACCAGCGAGCACATAGCCTGCACACCAGCGGCTGCACACCCTCTGGGACGTGCGGCTTGGTCTCCAGGACTTTTCCATAATACGGCACGTCTGAGTTTGCTGAGCGACCAGCATTCAACACAGAACCCAGAGTTCGTTACCATCCAGGCGGCATGTGACGTGCCCGAGGGATGTGGTGCTGGGCGCTGGGGCGAACCCCCTGCGTGCAGTCTTGAGCTCGCGACGAGCCCAGTTGATGAACAGCCACCGCTGAAGCTCGATGTCCAGCTTGACACGGAGACGCGAAACATCGCCACAAGCTTCATTGAGGACAGCTTTCTCGAATCTGAGCAGGTGCCTCCTATTGAGGGATGCGTCAAAAAAGCAGACAGCGCGTCGCATGCATCGGCACTGGAGAAACGCCACCAGCCCTGGACTGCGTGCTCGCGTGCGTGTGCACGTTCGATGCACGCGGAAGAAGCAACGTGTCCTGAGATGCTTTTCCCGCGCTTAGCGGCGCAAGCTGACACGGGTGACAGGCGTGCGGACTCGGACGCAGGGCTGGGGGCTCGGACGCTGCGCGTGATGCGGCCGCCAGGCGCTTTCTGTGAAGAGCAGAAAGCCCAGGATGGAGATTCGACAGAGGAATCGACAACAACAACAACAACAACAACAACGGTACCGTCGAAACCGGGAGCACGCTGGAATCATCGGCTGGGATCACCTGAAGACGATTCAAGAGTCATTAGCAGCGGGCAGCTGAATTGGTCCGACTCGAACGGCGTTTCCGGCTATTGCTGTGCTGCGGAGCAGCAACTGAAACAGCCGAGGAGTCCGGCATCATCAGCACTATTGGAGCCGTGCGAACTAGCCAGTTATCTGGATCGCATGACTGAGCAAGCTGACAAGGAACAGCGGCGACTGACCGCGCTTTCAGAAACAGGTGCCCCGATCGAATCACCACGCGAAGCTGCACTGCAGCAGGAGCAGTGCGCAAGTGCAGCGTCTTCACCCGAAGAGGCTACGAAAGGTGCCGCCTCGCAAGGCGTCGTACACGGAGGCACGCACGAACAGCAGCGTACCGCGAAGCAGCTCTTGGTGCTCGATGTACGGCCCCGGATGTCGTTCGTGTTCGAGCATATCCGCCACGCGGAGCACCTCTGGGTCGAACCTGACCGCTACTCGAGCGACGAGAAACGGGAGCTGGCCTTTGTGAGACATGTCTGTAAGCGCGTTCGGCAGGAAAGCGGTCCGCTGGACTTGGTGGTCCTCTACGACCACTGTACGGAGTCGATGGACAAACCGCTGTCGATCGCTGCAAAACTTGTCTGTGTGCTGAACGCAGAGTTTGCGCTCCGCAACCTGCAAGTGCGTCGCGTATGTCTGCTTAGAGGAGGATTCACTGCGATGTCTCGCGCACACCATCAACATATCATCCGCGTCTGCGACGATGATATCGGTATGAACCTCTGTGCAGCGATGCGCACTCGTGTTGGACCGCTGTTCGAGCGGCTGCTACATCAGTTTTTACACGAGCGGGCGCAGCCTGCAAGTCGTATACTGCCCTATCTCTATGTTGGTAGCGAGCGCGATGCATCGGATTGGAGTTTCCTGCAGTTCGCTGGTATCACACATATTCTCGTTGTGGGCAGCGAGCTGCGGCCGCACTTTCCTGGAGCGCTCACCTACAAACAGCTGCCTGCTCTCGACTCGAGTGATGAAGCGCTCGACAGCTTGTATCCAGCGATATTCGCCTTTATCGATGAGAGCCGTCGCGACCCGGACAGCACTATACTGGTCCATTGCTACGCTGGAATCAGCCGCAGTGTCAGCGCAGTGCTTGCCTACCTAGTTTACAGCGGCTGGACACTATCTGCAGCATGGGAATTGATGCGTGAGCGACGCTCCATCAGTCGACCGAATCTTGGATTCTGGCGCCAGCTCATGGCTTTCGAGAAGCAACGCCACGGCGTGCAGACGCTGTTGGAGCCTCCTTGCGTCTCTACGTTAGGGTTTTGCTGATGCTGCTGGTATTGAAGCTGCGGGGCGCAGCGCTTCTTATGCCGCGATTCCGACGCGGAACGAAGCTCATGAAACACTCCACCGGGATGGTCTTCTCAGTGACAACCTGCGTTCGAGTGCCGTTTCCTTTTCTGTCCGGCTGCTGAAGCGCGGCCTCGCTAAAACAGTTTGCCAAGGGCTTGCGCGGGCGTGCAGTGCCCTTGAGCGCCGCCACCAGTGCAGGCAACGAGCAACAGACGCGACGAATACAAGCGGCCTGCTGGCTACCGTTGCGTGCTGGTGAATTCATCAAGGCATTACGAATAGTTGGCGTTGCCGCTGCAGATGAATCCGACACATGCCGACACGAATTCAAACGTGTAGACTGGAATGAAAGCGCCCCCGAGCGTCGCATGGTTGCATGGATACTTCATTCATCACGCTTCCGTTGTCGACGCGGGGTAGCGCTTGATAGGTGCACGTCCGGATCGGAAACCTGCGGGATGTCGTGGGCGGCAGAACGATTGTCTGCCGCTGCTGGTACCGCAGCCGCTTCGCCATCCACAGCATCTTGATCAACGCCGACGATCTATACAGCAAATCCATGACCGAACACGACGTGCTGAAAGAGCGCTGGGGCACCATCGGCGAGCACTCGTCTGCGATAACCGCCGCACCATCCATGGCCTTTCAGCGATTGCAAGATTTGAGTGGACCATTTGTCGACTTGGAGCTCCGTGGCAGCTTCTCGAGTCCGTATCGCTCTGAACAGAACAGCGTCCACGAAATCGAGCGCTCTGACAAAGAGCGCCTCATCTATGTACAAACCATTGCCAACTTTGACTTGCGTAAAGCTCGTCGCCCGAACAACGTATCTGGAATCGGTACAGGATGCCCTCGGAGATGGTATGCAAGGCGTTGGAAGCAGCGGCGGCAACGCTACCCACGAATGCAACCTATGCAAGCAGCAGGAAGCGGCGCTCAGCCGGCGTCCAAGACCATGCCGCAGCTGGCGCAGTGGCACGCCAGCAACGCCGGTCACACCATCTCCTGCCTATCGCCAGTTGTCTCCGAGACGTTGCGCAGCCAATCACCGCTACTGCTATCTTCGGGACGGTATCCGTTGGAATGCACACGGCGTCCAGCTGGTACCCAAGGTGCGCTGATATCTCGACCAGATGCACTACAAACTCACGCCCCGCAAACAGTGAGGAAAGTCCAGTTTCGAAGCGGCAGAAGAGCGCTACCGCCTCAGCAGCTGGCGTCCAGTCTCAGACGCCAGCCATAAGCAATGGCGTCTGCGCAGTACGCAACTGCCTTCAGCGCCGCTTCCATGACCCCGCTGACCTATCAGGCAGTGGCGCTCGCAATCGAAGCTTTCGAGGCTCCCGTTCGTCCAGCCAGAAGCGACTCCTGAGCCGAAAGCAGCATTCGCGGCAGGACGCCGTGCGGGTTCTGGATCAGGGTCGCGAACGAGCCCTGCTCAGCGCAGACGCCGCCTGCGAGCACCACCACGCGGTCGGCAACTTTCATGATCGGGACCCGGTGGGTTATCACCAGCGTCGTCAGTCGACGCTCTCGAATCACGCGCACGAGGTTCTCGAGTACTCGGAGCTCGGTCTCCAGATCAAGCGCCGAGGTGCACTCGTCAAGCGTCAGAGCAGTGGGTTCGTGAAATAACGCCCTTGCGATCGCAATACGTTGAATCTGGCCACCAGAAAGGCCCGCGCCTCGCTCACCAATCCGAGTTTGATAGCCGCCCGGGAGCTCAGAGATGAACTCGTGGGCAGCAGCCGCCTCAGCAGCGCGACGCAGGGCGTCAGCATCCAGCGCAGAAACCCTGTCTGCAGCTGCGTCGGGCGCCGCGGGAAAACGTTGTGCATCTCGTCCGTAGCTGATGTTCGCAGCTATTGTACCAGCGAAAAGCACCGGCTCCTGCTGCACTATTCCAAGTTGTCGCCGAAGCCACGCAGTATCCAAAACGCGCAGATCATGGCCAGCAAAGCGTATTGTCCCGTGATCCGGGTCGTACAACCGGGCCAGGAGCATGTGCAATGTCGACTTGCCGGATCCAGAGCCACCCACGAGGGCGCACAGCTCACCAGGTTCAATGGCTAATTGAAAACCGCGCAGTATGGGTGTATCGGGGCGAGTCGGATACCGAAAATGCACCTTGTCGTATTCAATGGCCG
>Ga0209012_1002704_pt1 | contig 14780 bp, 22 predicted proteins | sample RS3BMetagenome_FD_184735 | JGI IMG/M metagenome (GOLD analysis project Ga0209012, IMG submission 184735) | Ferric oxide microbial mat and aquatic microbial communities from Rainbow Spring, Yellowstone National Park, USA - RS3B (SPAdes) (version 3) ...
CGATGGCTTCGAGGAGATTGGTCTTTCCCGCTCCGTTGTGGCCCGCGAAAATGTTCAAGCGCGGGGAGAAAGTCAGATCCGCCCGATGGTAGTTACGAAAAGTGGAGATCGATAGCCGCTCTACGAAGAGGCGGTTGCTGGCGGCGGGCGTCAGGGCGCTGATCCGCCGCCGACCACGTGGAGAAAGGTGAGCGGGGCAAGGGTGACGATATCGCCTGGGACGATATAGCGATGCCGTCTCGTCTCGGTTTGACCGTTGACGGCGACGCGGCCGTCTTGGATGAGTTGTTTCGCCTCGCCTCCAGTAGAGGCGAGGCCCGCCCACTTCAGGAGGGCGCCGAGGACGATGCGATCGCCGCGGATGGCCACTTCGCGGTGAACGAGCGGCGAGGGGCGGTCTGGATGCGCCATGAGCGATCTCCTCTCGCCTGCGTCTTGATCTAGGAATGCATCCTGTGCCCTGCCGCTATGCAGGCATTTGAAGAGGCATCTGCATGAATTGAAGGCGTGGGTCGGCGGGATCGGTGAAGCGTGTCAGAGTGGTGGCGCCGCTGATTTCGATCTGCACCTCGCCGCCTGCGAAGCGACGTAGACCTTCCAGCAACTGGCGGCCATTGAAACCCATCCGGACGGTGGGGCCGGTCGTGCGCGCATCCACGTCTTCCTGGGCGGTACCGACGTCGGGGCTGTTGGCGCTGAGTTCGAGCGAGTTCTCCCGTACGGTCAGGACGACGGCGTGCGGTGGTTCGGCATCCGATACCAGTCCCACGCGCTCGCAGGCGCCGAGCAGGAGCTCGCGCGAGACGTGGGCGAGGGTGGGAAATTCCTTGGGGACAAGGTCGAGGACGGCAAAATACTTGCCTTCGAGGAGGCGGGCGACCAAATAGGTGGAGCCGGCGCGAAACAGGATCTGGTTGCCCTGCTGGGCGATATCGCAGGGATCGTCGTTGTCCGCGAACATCCGGGCCAACTCCTGCAGGATGGAGGCTGGGATGACGACGGCTCCATCCTGGGGACGGGCATGGGCAGGGTCGGTGGAGTAGGCGGCGACTTGGAATCCGTCGGTGGCTAACGCGAATAGGGCGGTGCCGGCGAAGCGCAACTCCACGCCTGTCAGCAAGGCGCGTGCGGTTTCGCCCTGAGCCGCTGCGAAGGCACTGTGGGTGAAGGCGTGGCGAAGAACCCTCTGGGCAAGGGTGCGGTCCGCGAGGGGCGGAAACGTGGGTATTGGCGGGTACTCGTCGGGATTGTAACCATGGAGTGAAAACTGGGATCGCGACCAATTGACGGATACGCCGGATGTGGTCGGGTCGGATTTCCAGATGAGCTTGCCGCCGGGAATCCTCTTGAGCAACTCATTGAGGTAGCGGGAAGGGATGGCGGCGCGGCCTTCGGTTTCGACGAGGGCGGGGACGGTTGTGACGGCGGCTGTTTCGAGGTCGGTGGCGCTCAGGGTTAGGTAACCGTCTTGAGCCTGGATGAAGATGGACGACAGGATGGGGCGGACAGATTTGCTTGGAACTATGCGGGCGAGGACGCTGAGCGCAGGGGTGAGTTCGGCGTGGTCGACGGTGAAGTGCACGGACAAGCTCCCCTCGTTTTTCCAGTTTATGCTTGGTGGCGTCCGGAATCTACTCTAACGGAAAGATACTCTTAGAACAGTAGGAGTCGTAATAAGGGCTGTGCATGCTGGGGATAACCCGCGTTGGGGCCTGTGGCTCTGGCGGTGCAGGGGTGGGTAAGGCTGCTCGTAACCGGGATGGGTTATGCACACCGTCCACAGCCAAGACGGTGGGAAGCGATTGCGCACAGGCCGTCAACATGGTATCCCCACCTTTATGCACGAGTTGTGCACGGAATATGGGCGGTGTCAACCGAGAATCCGTTTCCGCAGGGAGTTGATGTTGGCGCGCAGCGTCGGGTCGGCCGCAAGATCATGGGATATTTTGTAATGGGCGTGGATGACGGTGGTGTGATCCCTGCCTCCGAATTCTTCCCCAATACGAGGGAGCGAGGAGTCGGTGAGCTCTCGGCTAAGGTACATCGCGACCTGCCGCGGGAAGGCGACCGCGCGGGTGCGCTTGCGTATCTTGAGGTCGCGGACTTCCAGGTCGTAGAACTCGGCGACCGTTTCCTGAATGAGCTTGATGGTCACCTGCCTGGGTTGTGCTTGGGGCAGGATGTCTCTCAGGGCTTCCTGTGCCAGCGCCTCGTCCATCGGGCGGTTATGTATGGAGGCGAAGGCGATGACGCGCACGAGGGCGCCCTCGAGTTCTCGGATGTTCGTGTTGATGCGCTCCGCGATATAGCGGAGCGCATCGTTAGGGATGGGCAGGCGTTCGGCTTCCGCCTTTTTCCTCAGGATGGCGGTGCGGGTTTCGAGGTCCGGCGGTTGGATGTCGGTGATGAGGCCCCACTCGAACCGCGAGCGGAGGCGTTCCTCCAGCGTCGCGATCTCCTTGGGCGGATGGTCGCTGGAGAGTACGATCTGGCGATCCGCTTCGTAGAGGCGGTTGAAGGTGTGAAAAAACTCCTCTTGAGTACTCTCTTTGCCGGCAATGAACTGTACATCGTCGACGAGGAGGACGTCGACGTTGCGATAGCGGTTGCGAAATTCCTCTGTGGTGCGGTATTGGATGGCATTGATCATTTCGTTGGCGAAGGTTTCGGATGTGACGTAGGCCACTCGGGCCTGGGTGTTGCGTGTCAGTACGCGGTGGGCGATGGCTTGCAGGAGATGGGTCTTTCCGAGACCGACACCGCCGTAGATGAAGAGTGGGTTGTATACGCGTGCGGGCGCCTCGGAGACAGCGACTGACGCTGAAAAGGTCAAGTAGCTGTTGGGAGCTGTGACGAAGGTTTCGAATGTCTTGTACTTCGGGGAGGTGCTCACACGGGAAGGGCTTTCGATGGGGGTAGGTATGGTGGTCTCGATGGAGAGTTCGGGTACGGGTGGGCGAGAGGGCGTGGCGCTTGGTTCGGACGCCGCGGCCACTTCGGACAGTGCCGCATGTGGGGGGATGACGAAGGAGACCTCCATGGGTCGTCCGGCGGCTTGGGAGAGCTTGTCGTGGAGGAGTGCGGCATAGCGTTCGGCCATTCCGCGGGTGAATTCATTTTCGCAGGCCACCATGAGCAGGTTGCCATAGGCGGCGAGGGGGCGCGTCTTGCGCAGGCAGGTCTCGAAACTCGGCTTGGGAAGTTCTGGTTCGGCGAACGCAAGAGTCTGGCTCCAGAGGGGTTGCAAATCGTTGAGATCGTGGTCCAAGGGGGCGTTCCTCCCGTTGAGTAGGCGGCGTGGCGGTGGTTACACACAGGTTATCCACAGTCTTGCACATCGGGCGAGGGCCGAAAAGGGGCGCAGTTGTTCACCATGGTCTGAGGCGGGGCAGACTGCCGACATGCCGGCGACGGTGTGTGGGAGATGGGCGGCAGGGGGTAATGGGGCATTTGTCCACAGGGAGCCGTCCCTTCGGGCCAAGCGTTGGAAACGGTGACCGCGGCGGATGCGGTGTGGATGATGTATGCAATGGTGATTGTATAGAGTGTGCACACGTTGCCAACAGAGTTATCAACAATGAAACGATCGGCGGACGCGCTTGAGGGAGCCCAGCGAAGGAGCGACACGGCCCCTCGGCTAAATTGCTCGGTTAGCATAGCAGGGGCGGCGTGGTGGGACAAGGCCGGGGATGACTGACTCGCGAAGGGGGGCGGGTGGCTCTGAGGGCCCCAGCCGCTGTGGATCGTCGCCCGATGGTGCGTGGACGCGGGTCGCGGGATGGGCGCGGTGGCCGGCGTACCTTTCGGCATGAGTGGATGTCGTCCGCGTCGAGGTGCCTGGTCCGGGCGCCTGGGTGTGTCTCGGAGTGACGGGACGGGCGTGCCGAGGCTCGGGGGACCTCCAAGTCTGTGGTGCTCGGACGGCGTGGTGAGAACCGACCGGGCGTAGGGGGCGCCGCTGCGGAGGTGGGCGCAGGTGGAGCCTTCCTTGACCAGCCGGTGTGCCCTTTGACATAATCGGGTCTGGCGTGCCGCCGCCACGGGGTGGCGGGCAGTTATTTAGGCGGTGATTGCTGTGAAGCAAACGTTCCAGCCCAAGAAGCGCAAGGCCCAGAGGTTGCATGGGTTTCGGGCTCGGATGCGGACGAGGGCGGGGCGGCTCATCTTGAAGGCGCGTAAGGCGAAGGGTCGGCAGCGCCTGTCGTACTAGGGTTGCGGAGGCGCTGACTGGCGGCATCCAGGGCGGTGTTCGGGTAGTGCGTCGGGCGTCCGTGCAGCGGCTGCGAAGGAGAAAGGATTTCGATCGGGCCTTCGCCATGGGCCGTGCGGTGCCTGGCGCACTCTTCGTTCTGCGCTTCGTGCGGAACGACAAGCCGCTGGAATGCGCGCGCGTGGGCATTGCTGTGGGGCGGCGCCTTGGTTCTGCGGTCGTGCGGAACCGGTTGCGGCGGCGATGGCGCGAAGTCGTTCGACTCGGACCTGTGATGGCGCCTGGTTGGGATGTGGTGGTGATCGTGCGCGCAGGATGCCAATCGGCGCCGTGGCACGTAGTACGGAGTGCGTGGGCGGAGGTCCTGCGGCGCAATAGGCTGGCGGGTGTGGTGCAGTCGGGCGGGGTTCCGGGTGGCTAGCCATGGGTCGTACCTCGGGAAGGCAGAGGTTCTGGCCGGGAGAATGGGGTCTCTTCTAGCGCTGGCGGTGATCGCCGGCTATCGAGCGGCGATCGCGCCGCAACTGGTCGGCGCTTGCCGATTCACACCGACATGCTCACACTATGCGGAGGAGGCGATCGTTCGCCACGGTCTGTGGCACGGTGGCGCCTTGGCGATTAAGCGTCTCGTGCGTTGTCATCCGTTTGACCGGACCATGCAGGGCGGATGGGACCCCGTTCCGGAGACGCTCGATCGGTAATCGCCGGATTGGGGGGGCCGCCGTTGGCCGCATTGTGGCATGGTCTCGTGAGCGCCATGGCAACAGTGATGTTGTTCTTCAGTGCGCGCACGGGTAGTTATGGTCTCGGAATCATCCTGCTCACGATACTCATCCGGGGTTTGCTCTTCCCGTTATACAGGGCCCAGCTGCAGTCTATGAAGCGCATGCAGCAGATGCAGCCGGAGTTGCAGCGTTTGCAGGAGCGGCATAAGGACGATCGACAGAGGCTGGCCGAGGAACAGATGCGGTTGTACCGCGAGCAGAAGGTCAACCCTATGGCCACGTGCCTACCGATGCTTCTGCAACTGCCTTTGCTGTATGCCCTTTACAACATGCTTGAGCGCTTCAATTTTCACGGTCATCCGCCCCTAGCTCCCAACTTTTTATGGTTGCCCGACTTGGGGAAGAAGGACCCCTATCTGGTATTGCCGATACTCGGTGGGCTATCGACGTATTGGCAGACGAAGATCAGCATGGCGCTGCAGCCCGGTACCGGGCAGCAGCAGATGCAGATGATGACCTACCTCATGCCCCTGGTGATGTTTTATGTCTTTTGGCGGCTGCCGTCCGGCCTTGCGGTGTATTGGGTCGTCGCCAACGTGATCACGATTGTGCAGCAATATGTGACGGTGGGCTCGTTGGGTGCCGGGCCAAAGGTAGGGAAGGGTGGCGGGGGGTAGGCAGGCGTGGCGGAAGGCGAGCGCGCAGCAGTGGTCGGCGGCCGCACGGTGGAGGAGGCGGTGGCTGCGGGCGCCGCTCGCCTGGGGCTACCCGTAGACGAAGTGGATGTCGAGGTGTTGGACGAGGGAGGGCGTGGCTGGCTCGGTTTCGGTGCGCGCGAGGCTAGGGTAAAGGTGAGCCGTCCGACAAAGGCTGCGGCGGCGATCCGTTTATTGAGGCGATTGGCGGGGTATCTCGGTTCGCGTGTAGACGTGGAGGTGACGGGTCCGGGAGGGGATCCGCCGGTTTGGTCCTTGGCTGTGGTCAGCGAGGACTCGGCGCGGTGGATCGGTCGTCATGGGCAAACTTTGGACGCGGTGCGGGTCTGGTGCGATGCGGCGGCCACGCGGGTGTCCGGGAGCCGCGACCGTCTGGTGGTGGATGTGGGAGGCTATCGCGAACGTCGCGAATCGGCACTGCGGTTCTTGGCGGAGCGGGCAGCGCAACAGGTCCGTCGGTCGGGTCGGGAGACGGAGTTGGAGCCGATGGGGCCGGCGGATCGGCGCATCGTGCATTTGGCCTTGGAGGGTGCCGAAGGGGTGAGGACGGAGAGCGTCGGGGAGGAACCGCAACGGCGGGTGGTGATTTGGCCCCTGCGGTGACTGTGGCTGAGAGAATGGACGGAGGTCGGTCGGGAGGGGGGCTTGCCCCCCTCCGTTTATTATAGGTGATTTGGGCATGGGGGGTGGAGGGCGGACTGTGGATGATGTGAGTGCATTGCTGGCGGAGTCTGCGGAGGTTGGCGTGCCGCTGGAGGGGCGTGCCGCCGAGGCCATGCTGGCGTGGTTAGAATTGGTGGAGGCGGCGACGATCAACGTATCGGGCATCCGCGATCGTGTGGAGGCGCGCCGCAAGCACTTGGTGGATTCGGTGGCCTGCCTTCCTGTCGCCCGCCTGCTGGATGGCGAGAGGTGTTTAGACCTCGGCTCCGGAGGCGGATTCCCGGGTGTGCCGGTCGCGATCTGCCGTCCAGGCGTGCATGTTGATTTAGTCGATGCGACTGGGAAGAAGGTGCAGTTCTTGAATGCAGCCATCGCGGCGTTGGGGCTGCAGAATGTGAGGGCGATACAGGCCCGCGCGGAGGTCCTGGCGAGGCATGCGGCTTGGCGGGAGCGCGTCGATTGCGTATTCGGGAGGGCGGTAGCTCCCCTGCGGGTATTGGTGGAATATGCTTTGCCGTTTTGTCGTCCAGGCGGACGTCTGGTGGCGCTGAAGGGTGCACGCGCGGCCAATGAAATGGTGGCGGCGGAGATGGCGGTATCGGTGTTGGGGGGTGTTTTTGGGGAACGGAGGGCGTTTGATTTGCCGGGAGGGGGCGGTCGCGTGGTGGTCCGCATCGACAAAATTCGTCCTACGCCGGCGGCGTTTCCTCGAGGGACGGGGATTCCGGCACGGCGGCCGCTGTGAGGCCCGGCGGGTTGTGCTTCTTCTGGTGGGCGACGCGTGGCGGATGCCCACGGGGACAGTGGGTGGCGTCCAAGCCCGGCAGCCTGCCCAGTTCTGCGCCCATCGCCACTCAGCCAGTCCCTCAAGGCCCTCAACGACCCGGCCCCGGCCACTGTGGCGCCAGCGGCTACTGAGCCCAGATCCGCGGGAGGCGGGTGTTGGTCGCTCTGGGCGAGGTCGCCCTTCACGCCGACCGTGACGTTGCGCCACGGATGATCAGTGGGCCGTGGTGGCAGCAATCGCGAGGGGTAGGGAACGGGCGCCGAGGCACGGGCCATCGCGCCGGGGGACGCGGTTCGGGCCCACTGCCATCCAGTGGTCCTGCGGACCTAGGCCGCCCCCGGCGGTTTCACCTTGCCGGCGCGTAGAGAGTCTTCAAACGCACCAGGTGGGGGCGTACGCGGAGAGGGCCGCCGGGTGGAACCCTTTGGCGAGACGGATGTCCGGCGAGCGGGGATTCCCCTGCTGGTGCACCTCAGTCACTCCGGGCATCGTTGCGTGATCCATCCGCCAGAGTGCATAGTTATGCATCCCGCAAAGCCCAAAAAGGCGTTTCCGGCCGTTCTCGCTATGCCCGCATGCAATCCGGGACCATGGCTTTTCCTTGCCCCGCGTCCGCACTCTCTCCCGTCTTGGCCTCAGGCGCTATGCCCGGTCTTAAACGCCCGCTAGGGCAGGACCGGTGCACGCGCTCGAAGAATGCATCGTTGCTTGCGGTGGTGAGGCTTGGGCAGCGGTACGGAGGGGCGATTGACGGGGTGGAGTTGTCGACAAGCCCGCGTCCCTCCGGTCAAGCGATGGTGCGGGCTCTCCGGGTCGGGGTGATTCGACCGGGGCCCTATCAGCCTCGGCGCGAGGTGAAGGCAGAGGATCTCACCGAACTCACCGCGTCCATTCGTGAGCACGGGGTCTTGCAGCCCATCTTGGTTCGGCCGATGGATGGGTATTTCGAGTTGGTCGCGGGGGAACGGCGGTGGAGGGCCGCACAGGCGGCGGGTTTGGCGGAAGTTCCGGCGGTAGTCCGGGAGCTTTCGGAGAGAGACGCGGCGGTGCTGGCTTTGGTAGAGAATTTGCAGCGGATGGATTTGCAGTTTTTCGAAGAGGCGGAGGGTTACCGCCAGCTCGTAGAGGAATTTCGGCTGTCCCAAGAGGAGTTGGCGGCTCAGATCGGCAAGAGCCAACCCACCGTCGCGAACAAGTTGAGACTACTGAAACTGGAGAAGTCGGTGCGCGACCGCGTCGTGCAGGAGAACCTGAGCGAGCGGCACGCCCGATCGCTGTTGGCGCTGCATGGGGAAGGAACGCGGCTGGCGGCGGTGGATGCGTTTGTTGCGGGAGAGTTTACGGTGCGCCAGGCCGAAGAGTGGGTCGAGGAGCGGGCCGAGGGAAATGTGGGGTCGGAACGGGCAGGGCGACGGCGCATGAGGGACCTGCCGGCGTACTTGAAGGTGTTCGAGCGGACCGCGAGGGATATCGGGCGGGCCGGGTATCCGGTGGACTTGGCGAGCGACGAAGACGACGGTGGGTGGACGATTCGCCTCCATATAGGTCGGCGCGACGGTACGCCGGACGGAAAGCGGGGGCGTGCGTAAGTTGGTGCGCGTGGTGGCGGTGGCGAATCAAAAGGGTGGCGTGGGTAAGACGACCACCGCAGTCAATGTCGCCGCTTGCCTCGCGCAGGGTGGCGAGCGCGTGTTGCTCGTGGACATGGACCCGCAGGGCAATGCAACGAGTGGCCTGGGGGTGGATCATCGGAGGGTTGAGGTCGGGATTTACGACGTGCTGGTGGAGGGTGTCGCCCTGGCACGGACGTACCGGCAGACGGCGGTGCCGAACCTTACCCTCGTTCCGGCCGGACCAGATCTGGCCGGGGCGGAAGTGGAATTGGTAGATCGGTTTGGACGGGAAAAGTTGTTGTCGCAGGCCGTGGCCGAGGAGGCGGGTAAATTCAGCCTGGTGCTTATCGATTGCCCGCCGTCACTCGGTCTGCTGACGGTGAATGCCCTCGTCGCGGCGGAGGCGGTTTTGATTCCCATTCAATGCGAGTACTACGCGCTGGAGGGGGTCAGTCACCTGCTGGCGGCGATTCAGCGGGTGCGACAGGGGTTGAACCCCGGGCTGTTCATACTTGGGATTCTTCTCACGATGTTCGATGGACGGACGAACCTGGCCCTTCAGGTGGCGGAATCCGTCAAGCGGGCATTCGGCGGTCGTGTGCTTCGCAGTGCGGTGCCGAGGAATGTTCGGTTGAGTGAAGCGCCCAGCCATGGATTGCCGATAGGGTTGTACGACGGGCGGTCGCGCGGTGCGGAGATCTACGCGGATGTGGCCAAGGAGGTGTTGGTTCGTGCCCGGAGTGCGGCGCCGACTGGGTAGGGGCTTGGATGTGCTGCTGCCTGAGTTGGAGGTGCGGGAAGGGGACGCGGTGCAGAGCCTCGCGTGCACGGCGATTGATGCCAATCCGGAGCAGCCGCGCCGGACGTTCGATGAGCAAAGCCTGGAAGAGTTGGCGGCGTCGATCCGGGTTCACGGCGTGTTGCAGCCGGTGATTGTGCGGCGGGTGGGCGGAGCACGGTACCAACTGGTGACGGGTGAGCGTCGGCTCCGCGCGGCCAAGCGTGCGGGTCTAGGCGAGATACCGGTGATCGTGCGGGAGTTCAGCGACGCGGAAATGGCGGAGATCGCGCTGGTGGAGAATATTCAGCGAGAGGAACTGAATGCGCTAGAGGAAGCGCAGGCCATGGAGCGGCTGATGGCGGAGTATGGATTGACCCAAGAGGAGATGGCACGCCGCTTGGGCCGGAGTCGACCGGCGGTGGCGAATAGCTTGCGGTTGCTGCAGGCGGTGCCGGCTGTCCGGGAAGCGGTGGCGAATGGAGGACTGAGCGCGGGGCATGCCCGCGCCTTGCTGGGGGTGGCGGACCCGACGGCACAGGCGCAGCTGGCACGCCGGGTTAGTCAGGCGGGTTTGAGCGTACGGGAGACGGAACGGCTTGTGCAGAGGGCGTCCGCAGGCCCCCGGGAGGCACGACGAGAGGCGCGGCCGGGGGACGACGGCGGGGCGGAGTGGCGGTTTGCGGAGGAGCGGTTGAAAGAGTCGTTGGGTACGCGGGTGCGGATTCGGGGTGACTTGCGGCAGGGCGTCGTGGAGATCGCGTTTTTCGGGTCGGCGGATCTAGAGCGGCTGCTGGAGTTGCTGTCTGCACGAGAGGTGACGTGAGTGTTCCACGTGGAACACTCACGTCACGAGAGGATGTGACTCGATGGTCTTCCCATCGATCAATGCGCTGCAACTTGCCGATGCCGCCGCTTCGCTCGCCGCGCTGACACTTGCCGCCCTCGCCCTCCTTCGCGCCATGCAATCCGGCAGGCCGGATAAACCGCTTGTTTTAAACGACGATCTCCATGAGACCCTCTGGGTTGAGGTTCGCGCCCTGCAACAAGCCCAGCGGGCCTCGATGGACCGCGAGGGGGCCCGGGTCGCGTCCCCTGGATTGGTCCATTTCTGCGCCTACGGCGCGGACGGCCCCGCCCTTAGTTTCTCCCTTGCCATGCTCGACGCCCGCGGGGATGGCGTTGTGCTCACCAGCCTGTATGGCCGTGACCAGGTCCGTCTCTACGCTAAGTCAGTCCAGGCTGGCAAGGCCCACATCGACCTCGCTGACGAAGAGCGATTGGCTCTCGAACTCGCCCAAGCCGGCGGCGGTCATCGTGCGTTGGACTGTGATGGCACCTTGGTGCAGGCGGCCGCCCCCGCTGCGCGCATCCCTTCCCGCAGACGGCGGGCGTAATGCGCGCCCGTCGCTCGATCCGTGGTCGCCCGATACCTACTCGGCGGCCCCAGTCCCAGGGGTTTGGCGAAGCCACTCTTCAGGTTCACCCGCCGCCGCCATTTCTCGGACTCCGTTCCTCTGCCTTCGCCACCCGTTGGCGGTCCACCTCATGACGGGCGCCGCGACCCGCCCGGCCGCGGCGGTACACACAGGCGAGTCCTTTTCAGGTTGACCGTACCATGCTTTGGCGTACGTACCTGCGTCCGCCAGTCTCTGGTTTCCCGACCACGCCCATCCAAGGTGGCCAGCCCCACTCTTGAGCGGTGTTGAGTAGTTGCCTTTCTCCCGCGCCCCCTGATGACGCATGTCATCGGCTCCTGTGATGCATGCTGAAGACGGGAAAGGGGACGGAATCGCGTGGGCATAAGGATCGTTGTCGAGGACAGTCTGCATCCCATTAAGGATCGCCTGCGGGCGGGTGGATACGATGTCGTGAATCTGGCCGGTGGGATTCCCTGGGACGCCAAGGCCGTCGTAGTCAACGGGATGGATGACGGGCTGCTCGGCCGGCAGGACGTGGTCACCGCCATTCCCGTCATCAATGCCGACGGACGCTCTCCCGAAGACGTCGCGGTCGAATTAGGTCGCCGCATCTCGCACAGCCCACCGGACCCGCGTTGACCGGCCGATCTGTCATGGCTTCGGTCTGGGTACGCACCGGGCCCGCCGGCTGCGGCGCTATGCCATCGCGGGCATGGCCTGCGTTGGCTCCGCGCCCCACGCCGTGGCCCGGCGAGCGCTCAGCAGGAGCCCTCCGGCGATCGTGTCGGCCATCTGCATGACCAGGTGCAACCGCGTGTTTTGAAGCACAAAATACTCCATGAATCCTCCGACGTTGACCGTGCCGGTGACGAACGCCGCACCCACCTCCGGCAGCGATTTGTTGACTCCGGCCCCGGGCGCCAATGCCCCCGTTCCGACGGTGATCGTGCCGACGCTCTCCATCCGGCCCAGGCAAGCATCCACTGCCACGACCACGGCCTGCGGCATCCCCGTCCGCAAGCGGACAAGGGCATCCTGCAGGTTGCTTGCATGCACGGGGTCGCGCAACGTTCCCATCACCTCGGCCAGCCCGCCGATCTCACCCGCCAGGCGTTCCCCGACCAAAGGCCCCAGGGCGTCGCCAGTAGAGCGGTCCGTGCCGATGCACAAGTACACCAAGCGTCGGTGCGGGACGCCGAGCCGTCTGATCACCGCACCCAGCCCCGTCGCCAGCTCTTCGCGCGCCCCGGGGTGCTCGAAATGCAACCGACAACCGACGGCGCTGCCGCCCAACCCCTTCCACCCCCGACCGACGGGAGTATACGACCCACCCCCAGCAGACTATGCATCCCGGAGGGGGTGATCGGTCTGAAGGCCAGATGGCCTGGGCTCGCCGCGGCCTACGTCGGCGCAGTGGTGGGTGCCGGATTCGCGAGCGGTCGTGAGATCATGCACTTCTTCGTGCTCCACGGAACCTGGGGCCTCTGCGGAGCCGCGATTGCCGGGGTTCTCTTCGGAGCCGCAGGGGCGGCCGCCCTCCAACGGGCGACGGCCGCCGGCCATCGCCATTACGGGACGTTGATGCGCGATCTTTGCGGCGGCACCTTGGGCGCCGTTCTCGATCACCTCGGGACGGCATTTCTCTTCGTCGGGTTGGTGGCGGTCACCGCTGGCGCGGGTGCACTGGGCCACCTCCTCTTCCGGTGGCCTGGCTGGTGCGGCCTCCTGGTCTTTGGGGGTGGACTGGCTCTGTCCCTCGCGACCGGTCGCGCGCTGCATCTCGCCGCCAACTTGGCGGTGATGCCGGTCCTTGCCGGTGTGTGCCTAGTCGCCGGCGTATCTGCCTTCCACGCGCCCATCCGACCGGTGGCGCCGGCGCCCGCACATCTCCCCTGGCCCCTGGCGGCGGTTCTCTATGTGGCCTACAACCTAATGATGGGTGTCGCGGGTTTGTGTGCCGCCCTGGACGGCAAGCAAACCCTTCGAGACGCGCTTTGGGGAGGATGGCTGGGAGGACTGGCTTTGGGCGTCCTCTGCGTGGCAGCAACCCTTGCGATGCTCGGCGTCCGCGCCCACGTCCAAAACGCGGACCTCCCGTTGGCCGCCACGCTGCCAGCGGGAATCTGGCGCTTCGCCGCCTATCCGCTGGCGCTGTTCGCCGCATTGTGGACGACCGGCAGTGCCGCAGCCGTATCCCTAGGTGCCCGCATATCCGATAGCAGACCACGGTGGATGGCTGCCGCCCTGGCGGTCGCCGCAACCCCATTCGCCCTGCTCGGGCTGTCCCCGATTGTCACGGTGGCGTACCCGTTGATGGGCTACGCCGGGGTTCCCCTGCTGGGTGGGCTGGCCTTCGCGATGACCCGAGACGGCAGGACCCGGTCCACGCTCTCGGGTTGGCAACGCCCGGAGGACCGACTACGCTGACTCCACGCCGCAACGGGAGGAAGGCCTGTCTGGTGCCGTCCATACTCGGACCAGCCAACTGGCTCGATTGGTGCATCCTCGTCTATATCGCCTTCGGTGTTCTGGCGGGGCTTCGGCGCGGATTCATCCTCTCTCTGGTCGCCTTGGTGGCTGCCGTGGGTGCGGTGGCGCTGGCCGTACATCTGTCGCCAACGGTCGCTACCCTCGCCGATGCACGCTGGCAGGTACAGACACACGTTGCCGTCTTCGTCGGCCACGCGATGCCATTGCCGGACGGTGCCGGGGCGACCCCCTACTCCCCGTCCGCAGCCGCCGTCCTCGGCCAGCAGCTCGGGGCGGTCACTTCGCCGGCCTACGCTAGAGCGGTTTCGGCGACCCTGCAGGCGCTCCCGCGGGCCAGTGCCCCGCTCCCGCCCACCCTGGGTGCCTGGGTCGACGCCGCCGTGGCGGCCCGGTTGGTCGCCGTGCTGGCGTTCCTCGCCGTGTTTCTGGTGTCGGAGACCGTCCTGCTGTCAGGGGGACGACTGCTCTTTGGCGGGGCGGGCAGGAGGGGACTGGCCGGGCTGGCGAACACCCTCCTCGGAGCGGCTGCCGGCGGAGTTGAGCGGTTGGCGCAAGCCGCCATGGTATTGCTGGTCCTGGTTTCTCTCAGCTTGGTCCCAGCCTTCAGTGGACTTGCCGGAGTCCTGCAGCGTTCCCATTGGGCGCCTACTCTGATCGCTGTCGCGAAGGGCGTCGTACCCACCCCGGGCCAATGGCTGCCCACGTGGCTCACCCGTGCCTGACTGTGCGCATGAGGACGAGGTGGATGGCCGATGACACACCGTGACGATGGCCTGCGTCCAGACCGGTCCCAACCCCTGCCCCTGCACATCGGGGACGAACTCCAACTGAAGAAGCCGCACCCCTGTGGGGCGGACCGCTGGAGTGTGCTCCGAGTCGGCGCGGATCTGCGCCTGCAGTGCAGCGGCTGCGGACGGACGATCCTCGTGGCCCGCGCCGATATCGAGCGGCGGGTTCGGCGCATCTTCCCGGCCGGCGACGCCGGCATCCCGCGCATGGCACCGTGACGCGCTCCACCTTCCGCCGGGCCTGTGCTGTGCCAAGCATCCCTCGTCACCGATCCGCTCCCAGTGCTGCCCGCGCGGATGCTTGCCCAGCGCGGGTCCCGGTACTTGCTCCAGCCCCTCCCTGGGGCCCCAGTGCTGAAGCATGAGGGAGGGAGGTCTTGAGGGAGAGCGGGGGGCGGGAAGTGGCCGAAGAATTTCGCTGCAAAAGGGCTGGACAAGCCACACGGGCGCGTGATAATGAGTGGGGTGGGAGCAAGTAGGAAGGCGGGTGCGGGCCGGTGGCGCGATGGGATCCGCCGTTCTGGTACGGAAGCCGTGAGTTCACCCGGGCAGACATGGCGCTGGTCCTGCACACGGTGCAGCGGTTTGG
>Ga0209012_1002708_pt1 | contig 14768 bp, 9 predicted proteins | sample RS3BMetagenome_FD_184735 | JGI IMG/M metagenome (GOLD analysis project Ga0209012, IMG submission 184735) | Ferric oxide microbial mat and aquatic microbial communities from Rainbow Spring, Yellowstone National Park, USA - RS3B (SPAdes) (version 3) ...
CCCCTCGTACGTCCACGAGAACTATCCCTTCACGAGTGGCTGGGAAGCCCGTAACATATCGCTTTCCCTTCAGTCATCTTTCTCGATGCTGCTTCAGAATAGAGTTAACCCAAAGATTGTACACGAGCCCGCCTTGCCCAAAGAGGTAATCGACAACTCGGGAGAAGTCGACGTGACCGGATGGCCAAAGCTGATGTTCATGCCCTACGCCATCAGGTATACCGCCAAGACACAGCGGGCCGTCAAGCGTTTCTTAAAGGAAGGCGGGTCGATCGTCCTTAGCTACGGGTTTGGCGCCTGGTACGATATAAGGGCCTTGGGCATCGAAGCCGACGTGCACTATAATCATCCCGTCGAATTCGAAGAGGCCGTATTTGAGAGAGACGATACCAAAGTGAGCGTCAGGCCCGCCCAGCTAGACTTCGACGCGAGCGTCGCCCCAGTATCATCCGGCGAGGCCCTAGTCAAGGACCAGAAGAGAGGGCTGCCCTTGTTGGTGAAGGTTAGGGTAGGCGCGGGAAGAGTCTACTTCATAACCTTCCCATTCGAGCGCTGGCTATCTTCACAAGCGAGACCTTTCGAGACCTCTGATCCGCACCTCCTCTACAGATACGTGTTGGACGACGTCGGGCTCCGCGACCCCCACGAGAACTGGAGCAAGTGGGTGCAGGCCGTCAAGGTGGGGAAAGGGGAACTGATCATAAATCACTCTTGGGAGGATCAGCTCCTGGAGGGTTACGGCCCGTTGGGCTGGAAGGCATACGCCCTCCTCTGAGGTGCGATATCATTTTTTCCGCGTCTTTCTCTCCAGGCGTTATTTCGTTGTCCCCGCGAACGGTCACCACCAGGGCTGAGGCGGCCACAGCGTGACGCAGGGCGTAATCTACCCCTTTCCCCGAGAAGTAAAGGGAAGCAAACGTACCAGCGAGCGCATCTCCAGCCCCCGTCGGATCCTCGACGCTGACGGAATAACCCGGCTCCCTGAACTCTCCCTCCTCGCAGAAAGCGATCGCGCCCTGAGCTCCCAATTTATAGAGCAAGCACTTAACCCCCCGCTTGCTGTAAGCCGAATAGGCCTCCTCGGGATCGATTACGCCCAGCAAAATCTCCGTGTCTTCCTGGTCCGTCACAAGTAGGTCGAAATCGTAACGGTCTAAAGCGATCCTATCGCGCCGCGGGCTTCATCGGCATCCCAAAGGCGGAGCCTTATGTTCGTGTCGAAGCCCCTCTTGGGCGCCAACTCAAAGGCCTTGGTGACCGCTTCCCTAGGACCCCGACCCAGCGCCAAGGTGATCCCGCTGCTTGTCACGCTGGCCGAGATCACACCAGAGGTGCCGTTGGCGATGCTGCTCGGGCTGACGGATAGAGCTATGGAAAGGGCCGGGGTCGGGGTAGGAGGCGGCGTCTTCATCTCGACGGTGAATGCGGTCACCGCGCTGCCGCTCGCGTACCCTGCCTTGGAGGCGTTAACCGCAACGGTGTATAGGCCTGCCGGGCCCATACTAGATATGCTGATGGGTGCGGAATAGGCCCCAGCGGTCGACGTCGGGCTGAGTTTAACGATGGCGGTGCCGTTGGGCATAGTTATGGTGGCGTCGACAGTAGCCCCTGCCACGGGTTGACCATCGCTGGTTACCTGCGCCAATATCGTGGCGCTGGAACCGTTGGTGATGGTGCTCGGGCTGACCGAAGCGGTGACGGATAGGGTCGGCACGACCACGACCCTTTCGACTTCGAAGCGGTAATAAGACGGTGGCTGGCCGTACAGCCACGTGTAGTAATAGTTGGGAGAGCTGGGATTCTTAGTGGAAGCTATTGGAACGTGAAGTAATAGTTCCCGTTTGGAGCGTCCGACGGAATTATCAACACATAGCCGCTGTTTGGCGCCGGCTCTAGTTCACCCTCCGAGTTCGTGATGAGCGACTGGTTCTCGTATAGCGCGTTCGTTGCGATACCGTGGAGTTGAGCAGGGCTTGGAGGTTGGATGAAGAAGAGGGAAAGGCCGGCGATCGGGTGTCCGTAGTTATCCGTGGCCGTTCCGTTGACGGAATACCACGAGTTAGGCTTGTAGATCACTGGGGTGAGGTTGGCGCTCCTGAATGGGCTAATTAGGTGGAGCCAGACGTCTCCGGTAACAGTGGTGGAGGCGGCGTTTCCATCCGTCACGGTAGGCAGCACGAATTTCTCGCTGAAGGTGAGGATTTCGTTGGCCCAGTACTGGCCGGCGAACATACCAGCTATGGGAGACGGCTGTGTGCCTCCGGTATTGGGAGCCTTATCTACGGGCAACGCTCCAGAGTAAGCGCCGGCGCTAGCGCTGACGAGAGTCATATTGATTGAATAGACGTGGGCGTGGTTAGTCGGCTCGGATTCCCAGAGCTTTATCACGAAGCTGCTTGGGAGCAGGTTCGGGTTCACAGCGGGGGTTCCCCACGTGCCAGCAGTGTAGACGTTTGCCGCGAATGGCAAAGTCGCGCTAACGCTCTGCTGAACGTTGGGAAGCTTCTGCGTGATCACCTCGGCGACTGGGAAGCTGTTAATCCCGCTGCCTGTGTTGGGCGGGGTGGCGTTGTCGCTGAAGTAAGAGACCTGTATCGTGTAGTAGCCCAGCCCCATGGAGGGGGACACGGGCCAACCCATCACTGCTCCGCTGGCAGCCGTGTTGGTGACGCCCATGTTGGAGGCGCCGTTGCTCGTAGACCACGAAGAGTACTGCGCGGCGTCAGGAAATTCTATCGGCTTCAAAAAACAACGAGAGATTTCCACAAAAACTCATCTCTACGAAGTCGCTTGACGAGTCTCCCACGGGGTCTTCGACTCGAGGACACTCGATACACGTAACGCCTTTCGCAAGCTGAGCCCCGGACAAAAGACCTAGTCAACGCGAAGACGGCGAACATGCTCAGCGAAAGTCGCTGGTATTGCAACACAACGCGCGCAGCGACCCGCGCGAAAACCACATCGCACAGATGAAAATAAAAAAATAAAAAGATCGAGTTTTAGCTGCTATCACTTAAGCTTTATCGCTATGTAGATCAGAGCTATCAGGGCGAATATCGCCGCAAGACCTGCCAGCAGGTAGACCCACGTGAGGTTGACCGCCGGCGCAGGCTTGGGTATGACGGGAGGAGTGACCATGCTAACGGTGAAAGCTATGCCTTGCGTCGCCGTGGTGTATCCAGTGGCCGAGGCGGTGACGGTCGCGCTCCAGGTCCCGGCTGGCCCGCTGCTCGGGACGCTGACGGTCGCGGTGTACAGCCCAGGAGTGCTAGAGCTCGTGGTGAACTGGAGTGGAATCGATGTCCCAGTGGGCGTGACGACGCTTCCGGTAACGGTGGCGCTAGTGACGGCCTGGCCGTTGGAGGTGATGCTGGCCGATATTACCCCTGAAGTCCCATTAGCGATGCTGCTGGGGCTCACCGAGAGCGATATCGACAGCGGCTTTGTAACGACAACTGGAACGGGCACCGTCACCGTGAACGATGCGGCGCCCGTGCCGGTGCTGTAGCCGACCTCCGTCGCGGTTACCGAAACCGTGTACAGACCGGCTGGACCCATCGGTGATATGGTGAAGGTGGCCGAGTATATGCCGGCCGTTGATGTGGGTTGCAGCGTCAGCTTGGAGGTCCCGTTGGGAGCGGTTATGCTGGCAATCACGGTCGCTCCGGTAATGGGCTTGCCGTTAGACTCGACGGACGCGAATATGACCCCGCTTGTCCCGTTCTGCAACGTGCTGGGCGTCACCGAGGCGGAAACCGCGAGCGACGGAACGGCGACGGTCTTCTCCACCTCCAGCTTGTACGTGCGGATGTTACCGTACCAGTACGGAGGCTGGAAGTAGTTGGACACGGTCTTCGGGTTACTGGACATCGCGGGGATCTTGAAGGTGAAGTTGTAGAAGCCGTTCGGAGTATCGGATGGGATTATGAGCACGTAGCCCGTGTTGGGCGTGGGCTCGATGACTCCCATGTTGTTGGTCGTTAGGCTCTGGTTCTCCCCCAGTTGCTTGTTGAAGTAGAAGAACGTGAGCTTTGGCACTGGGTGCTCGTAGGCATCCGTGACCGTGCCGTTCACCGAGTACCAGACGTTGGGCGGGTAAACGATCGGCGTGGCATTGCTGGTTATCTCGGGTCTTGTGAGATGGAACTCGAGACACCCGTTAACCGTCTGGTTTGCGGCGTCGTAGTCGGTCACGTATGGCTCCAGGAGCTTACCCGCGAAGGTTAGCTTCTCGTTGGCGTAGTAGAGGCCGGCGTACATACCCTTCGCGGCCCCGGGGTTGGTGGCGTTGTCGACGATCAGCGTGCCGGTGTAGAGACCGGTGGTGGCGTTGGATAACGTTAGGGAGACCGTGTAGTTGTGCTTATTCGGCCACGGCTCCGCGGAAACGAGCGTCACGGTGAACGAGCTCGGGTGGAACTTCGAGTTGACGGCTGGCGCACCCCATGTGCCCGCGGTGTAAACGGTCGATTTGACGGTTATCTTCTCGCTCTCGTTTTGGTTGACGAGAGGAAGCTTCGAGGTGAGCACCTTTGCGACCGGGAAATCGTTGCTGCCGCTTCCCGTGTTAGGCGCGACGGCCACGTCCCCGTAGTAAGCTATTTCGAGCCTGTAATCGCCCAGAGGCCGGGTCGCGCTGATCGGCCAGCCCTGGACCGCTCCGCTCGCCTTGTAATCGGTGACGTTGGAGTTCGTGAGCCTCGATTCATTAGCGGTGAATTTCGCGGAATTTGTGACCGTGTAAAGGGAGTAGACTATGTTTCCAGTTGCGGTGAAGCTGCCGAGGTTGTCGTAAGTCGAGTTGGCGTACCAGTTGTAACCGTTCCTTATGGGCCCCGGCTGCCCGTTTACGTATATGTAGGCATCGATCGGGTGCCCGTTGGGCCAATTGGTGCCTCCCTGCAGTATGTCGTTAAGCGACAGCACTAGCTCGTTGTAGACGTTCTTATCCGTGACCTGGGCCACGAGGTCAGACGGGTACGTCACGTTGAAGTTGAAGTACATGGTGGCCTTAGTGGAATTGCCGTTTATCACCTCGTAGCTCCACGGCGTTATGATAAGGGTCGCTGGCTTCAGATCTATGGTCTGGCTGGAGGAGATCCCTCCATTGCCTCCCTGATCCGACGCCACGGCCCAGAGCAGGTAGTGGCCCGAAGTGGTATTCCAGTAAGTGGGGATTGAAGCTATCCACTCGCCCAAAGACGAACTGTAGCTCATGTTGACTGTCTTTATCGCGAGGGGCTGCGTGCCGTTGCTGAAGACCTTCATGTATCCCGCGTCGGTACCGAAGTTCATGGAGGTGAACGCGGTTCCGTTCGGCCACGTGGCCGTCGCAACCGCGGTGAAGTTGGCTCCCCTGGTCGCCGTCTGGGGAGTTACGCTGAACTTAATCTTTATGAAGGCGGGGGTGACGGTGAACTGGGGAGTTACGCCCCAGCCCGTGTCTGGCTGTATTAGGTCGTCTGAGGCAGTCACGTTGAAGTAATAAGTCCTCGAGGTGTCCAAGCTATAGGGAACCTGCCAATCGGCGATCCACTCTTGGGCCGTGCTGCTGTAGCTGAGCTGCACCTTTATGTGAGTCGCGGCGTTAGCGGCAGAGTTAACGACGTACCAAAGCGTAGCCACGAACGTTGCGTTCTTGTTCGTGAGCGGCAGACCTGAAACTCCAGCCGCGTTGGCCGTTATCTCGGCCGTGGAGGTCTTCTCAAACGTCGTACCGTTAATGTTGGCGGTAACGCTTAGCTTCGTAGTGTTCACGTAAGCAAAGGCAATTCCCTCACCTGTGTTGCCAATGCCGTCGGAAACGCTGACAACCACTGTGTACTGGCCAGAGTAAGCGTTATCTGGTACGTTGAAGACTCCAGCGAAAACGCCCGCCTTTGACGTGGGTTGCAGCGGCGTAGTGTAGTATGTGCTCGGACCAAGCTTAGGATACAAGTACGCGATAACCGACTCCGTGGCCGTATTAACGGGGGCACTATTGCTCGCGTAGGTAGCGGCGGCATTGATCGTGAAACTCCCTTCTCTGTGAGCCGCGGTGTTCAAAGTCGCCGCATTCGTGCTAACAACCACGTTAATTCCATTGCTGACGGTGAAGTTCGTGGTGGCCACCGGATAAGATCTACCAGTCGAGGAGTAATACAGCAGAGTAACGTAGTAGATTCCCGTTACGTTTGTCTTAAGATACGGCGTAAAGTTAGAGCTCGGGAATTGCTCGACCAATGTCACCGTATTGGCTTTAGCAAAGTTACTAGACGCAAATGTGTACCAGGCATACGCCGTGTTCTTGTTTGGTGTCGTCACCGCCACCTTCATGGCAACGTTAGAGGTGAGCGGCGCACTATTAGTCACCGTCACCGCTATGTTCACCGTGCCTCCGATCTGTATCGCGTTCGGAGACACGTTAACCGTGGCCGTGTTCGCACCGGTTACGTAAGGCGCTATGTTTCCGGTGGCTGCGTTTGACGCTGCCAAAACGGGCAACGAGGCAAAGCCAGCGCTCAGAAACGCTAGCATCAAAGCGATTGCAGCTAATTTCTTTCCCTGAATTACGTTCTCAGATTCCATTGTACCTTCGAGTTAGCAAATGGCGACCTCTATATATACCTTTCTGCGGAAGAAGTTTACACTTGTCAACTTAATCACCTCAAATCCACATCACTCTGCAACCCGCAACGCGGCCCGCCGGCGCGCACGCATTCCGGGGACTTGCAACTAAGCGCCAAAAGTCAAGGTGGTCGTTAAAAGAAAGCCCCAAATGACCATAGTTAGCGGGTTCAACCGCAGCGGGAATGGTGGCCAAAGGCAAGACCAACGTCCTCCAAGGCGAAGTTCGGACGGTCAAGATCGAGCGATCAAGAAGGTCCACCGCTGAAGCAGACCAGCCCCTTGAGCGTCAAACACCGCGCCCTCAAACCGTCCGGGGTTCGTGGTAAACCCGAAAACCCAGGGTATTGCGGTGCTCTTCCCAAGACGCACTTGCGTTGTGCACCTCTTCGGCGTCCCTGCCTTAAACGGTGCTCCGGAAAACGGTGCAACGCCCAGGTAGATTAATTCCGAGGATCCCGTGCCTTCCAAGCATCAGCCGGTAGATAGTTCCCGCGGTGACATCCGATGGGCACACGAGCCCACCGCTGCAGAGGCGAGGACCGCGAGGAGGAGGCTCACGACCAACTACGCCTCCGTCATCGCGGCAAAAAAGCCGAATGCTCGCGCACCCATTCGCATTGCGGGAAACTCAAACGCGACCCACGCTGGCTCTCGAGGAGCGCTCGGGTTAAAGCTCAACGCTCCTGGAAGACAGACCTTTGGGCGCGCGCAATGAGGGACCGAGAAAGTTGCCGGGATAAGGCCAAGTCGTGGAAGAGATCAACGCCTTTTCCCAGTACAGGAATCCTGCCGATGATGAGCTCCTATCAGAGGCGTCGCGTGCGCGAAATACGCTGATGGGAGCGTGATAACCCACGTCGGTCGCTTCGACGCAGGTGACGACCTGCTCGGCTTCTTTCTAGCCGGCGTTCCATTCCTGGTCCTAGGCTCCGGTCGCGTCTGGAATGACTTTGGACCCAAGCCCGTGAGGACGCCGGCCAACGCCCAGAAGCTACTGAAAACAGGGGACACGAGCGAGCTGGCAAACTCAGAGAGAGGCTTACCTGGCGTGAAAACCGGCCTTCACTGCTCTTGCTCGAAGTGGCTTGGAGAGAGGGCGTTATAGAAAGCAAGGGGCGGATCTCAGAGCTGCGCAGGCCAGACCGCAGAAGGGTAAAGCTTGAGGTTGAGCCGAAGCATCTCGGGCAACCGATTCTCGTCAACAGAGAAGAGATCCCACGCTCTGAGGCGGAACTCTCAGATGGGGCGAGCGTTTCTTGAACCCACGCGAGTCTCTTGCGCTCTGCCTTTCCGTTAACGCCATAAACCTTCTTGCACACGGTGAGGTCGAACGAGAACCGATGCCAACTGTTGAGCGCGTAAGCTCGGCTTCTCAGTCAGTTCATGAGCTAATCACCCACGTTCATAAAGGGTCGAATAAGGTAACCCATGAGCGACTACCTTGCTTTCAGCAAACCTGAGCGCGACGTCGAATTCCCCAACCAGCGAATTAACTGTAGGCCAAACTCCTCGCCAGTTCGTCGTAGCGCGGGGCCGCCTCGGCATCGAAGACGACCGAATCCACGACCATCGCTGGGTTGTGGTGATGCCAAGCGCGATAGGGGAAGATCGAATCCCAGGCGACCAAGAGGCTCAGCGAAACGAAGTGAACCTCACCGCAAGGCACGGATATGGTCGCGTATGTCGAGGCTAAGAGCTGGGGAAGTTGAACGAATTGCGCGATCTTGGTCGCGCAGGAGCTTGCTTGGGTCGCGTTCATGGCCGTGAGGTTTTCGAGGTAAGGTCCCTAACGGAGTAAGGGGTCACTATTGGAGTCTCCAGCGCGTATACGACGCAAGAGGGCAGCCAGAGGTGAACGCGAACTCGATCGCGCAGTTATTGAGCGCGCGCACGCCGATCGGGGTAAGACGGGGTGCACCGGTTGAACGATCTTTCCCTGAATAGAACTCCGTTTACACGCCCATGGCAGCGAGGGACAACGCAGCAGCACCGTTGTAACAATTCAAGCCTTCAATTAGGTTGAGTGTGAAGGTACGTTAGATAAGAATTCCTCCCAACCACTATCCAACATCGATATCGGTAAGAAGGGAGGTATTTGTGCAATAATCGAAGAGCATCAAGGGCACATCACCTGCCACGGAATACTCCGTTACAAGGTTTTTCGGAATATAAATGTTCCAAAGGGGCATCGTCGAATTGTACATCACCCCGGCGTTATTTGCATTCACGATTCGAGCAGGTTCCGCGGCCCTCACTGCAGCTGTGGGGCCGCCCGTCGCAAAGCTGCTGGCTAGGAACAGGAAGATCGACATGCTTGCAAATAATTTTCAAGAACGCTATCACTTTCTTCTCGCAAGTACCTGAGATGAAATTTAATAGTGTAGCCGCCGTTACCGGTTCACATTAAAGCAAGTTTCACGGCATTATGTCCAAGTCGCTGCCAATTTACGGTACAACGAATTCTAGGATAGATAAACGCATTTATACCCAATCCAAATTAGAGGGTCTCAGAGTTACCCTCGAAGAGGCTTCCCCGATATGAAACGGATATTGAACTAAGGTAAGCGCACGCAGACTCGGAACGGATTCGGCTGGCCAGCAACGCGATAGCTCCACGTGGAAGGCATCCCCGGGGCATGCCACGCAAACCGCGCGGTGAAGGCGCGATTCCAGATGCGGCCCGCGGTTCAAAACACCCGTGCGACATGGGTCGAAGACCCGTAGCTTCAGCACGATAGGAAACTACTGGACCCTTACGCACTTAGCGCGGTCGCCCCGGCAAAACGAACAAAGCGTTTTGCGAAGGTTTTGGTGCTTTCGCCGTGAAACGAAACCCGTTGAAGCACTCAAACCAGCAGGAGAGATGATCCGAGTCGGTCACAGTATACCGCACGCCCTAAGGGGTACGTTTTAAAGAACCGATTTTTATTGGACCGCGAAACGCCGCGAGTTACATCAAGGCACAGTAAAACACCGTAAAGGACAGTAAACGCCTAAAGCGCCCAATCAGCGGGGAGCGAGCTTCGCCTCCCCTCGGTTAATCGGCAATGCCTTTCGGAAGCGAGCAAGAAGGGGGAAAGATGCGGGCCGGCCTCGGGTCACTCCTCAATGCGGGAGAGGCGGCCAGCCACTTCTTACCCCGATGCCCAGAAAGCGGGAACCGTAGGGGGTGCTCGCTCGCTCGCGAGCTAGCCTTATTACCGTAAGCAATCCGTAGAAATCCTGACCTCTTCCCCGCCCCGAAGGGCGAGGGATCCCCGAGGTCTTGGAGGTTACCCGCCTTCAGCGCGGGCTACTGAATACCTCCACAAAGCTTGGTTTCACAAACCCATCACGCGCCATACCAATTATTGCGTTGCAGGGCGCGTTAGCCTCAACCAATCAAACCCCTAAGTGACGCAACGGCATCGATCAGGTTAAGCCCTTGGTCGTGGACAATAGACCCATTTCTGAAATCAAGGTCTTGGTAAGTAAGTAAGTAAACCCGCCTAGCGAACTCAGCCAGGGCATCAAGCGCATCAACACTAATGCCAACTGGCATAACGCGATCACCATCACCAACATCAGCGTTAAATAATGCCGATTTATCTGGTGTGATGTTTAAGCCCGCGCCGATGATTACGCACATCTTCCTACTATCCATTTATCCATTGGTGGATAAGCTCCACCGTGGTGAAATACCTAACCCCGCAAAACCCACTTCTTTCTAATTTTTCGCTCTTTTTTCGTTTTTCAAATAATTTAAAAATGGACGCGTCAGCGCTCCGCTTGAAACCGCGGAGAAACGTCTTCGAGCTCAAGCTTGACGGCTTTGACGCGCTTGAACGCGGCGACGACGGCGCGGAGCTGGACGAGCGTTTCGCGCGGCGCGAAGGAAGGCAACGCGCGCCCGTGGGGGTGCGCGCGTCCGCGGGCCGCCATGAGCTGGCCCCTCGAGGTCCTCCCTAGTTCTAGCTCTAGTTTCTAGTGCTATATGCAAGCATCACTCGCTCATTGATCCAATTCCGCTCCCCTCATAGCGCCATTTCCACTCCCCTCATTCCGCCATTTCCCTAAACCTTTGCCCCCTCAATCCGCCAATTTCTCGAAAAACCTTTCCCCTCAATCCGCCATTTTCGCCTCAAGGCGCCATTTGCTCATTCCGCCATTATTCCCCTCAATCCGCCATTTTCGCCTCAAGGCGCCATTTGCTCATTCCGCCATTATTCCCCTCAATCCGCCATTTTCGCCTCAAGGCGCCATTTGCTCATTCCGCCATTATTCCCCTCATTGATCCATTTCTCTTATCGACACATTTCCCCCTCATTGATTCACTTCGCTCATCGGTCCACCGCTTCCTAAATACTCATTGGTCCATCCCACTATGTCTTCCGAGAGAAAGGAATTCGATGAAAAGCTTTTCAAGAAGCTCGTGGACGAGGGCCGGACCAACAGGGAGATCGCTCACATCATGAAGCTATCCCTTGGGACCGTCGGGCGCAAAAGGGCGGCGCTGTACCCTAGGCCAGTCAAGAAGGAAGAGGCAAACCTTCAACAAGAAAAGGGGGCGAACGGAGGCGAGCCACCCCCCGTAGACGCAGAGCAGATGATGAAGCAGGACCAGGCACTGGTCACCATGGTCCCGACCAGCCGCCCGCTCATGGAGGCCGTCATCAAGAACATAAGCTGGTGGCAACAGGCCGTCCAAGACATAGGTTGGAGGGCCATTTTCCTCGCCGTCTCCACCGCGGAGTCAGACGAGGACGTGAACCAGCGCCTCGCGGGCTTCAAGACTGAGCAGGAGTTCGTGGACTACATCTCGTCCGTTTTATCCGCGCTGTACGACGCTAAGAAGGACGCAGAGAAGCTCTTGGCGTTGAGGGACGACCTGCGGCTTACCCAAGCGGAGCTGGACCTCTACAAGATCTACACCGGCAAGCTAGAGAAGACCGTCAACGCGCTCCAGACCGTTATTACGTCACTCATACGCGACCTGCCCCCGAATATCGCCCAGAACCTCGCGGTCTGGGCAATACTGCAGGCATACGGGACGGGAGCGCTTAAAAGCCGAGAGGAGGCGAAATAAGCACTTCCAATTCTCTTCGCGAGATTCCCAAATGTTTAAAGCGGGCCGCATGGACGGTGAAACTTTCAATTCTCTTCGTGAGATCTAGGCCGCGGACAACCCCGCCGCGCTCGGGGAAAAGGGCGCTTTCAATCCTCTTCGTGAGGTTCAGAGTAATCAGAAACTGATTACTCTTAGCCCCGAATTACTTGAGCGGGCATGGGCGCAAAACGGGGGCTTGGGTAGCTCCTTTTGAGCTCATAGATGAGGTAATAATCATTAATAGGGGTTTTAGTACACTTTTAGTATTTAATAATTCCCTCCTCCCTGCCTTGAGGGGCGCCTTGTTTTGCCAGCCCCTTTCGCCTACTAAGGCCACGAAGTTAGTATCTTAGTATTCGCATTAGTATTTTCATTATTGTACTAATAACCCTACTAATAACCCTACTAAGGGCTACTAATAACCCCACTAACCGCCACTAATAACCCCACTAATGGCTACTAATAACCCCACTAACCCTACTAAAGAAGCGCTTAAAAGGTCGAGCCCGAATTAGTATTTTCATTATTGTAATAATAAAAATACTAGAACGAGTGGCCCTCGAAGAAACCCTTAAATTTGAGGGCTACAACGGGCGGTTGGGTAGCTCCCGCTGACCCTCTGGATAATGTTATAATCATTAGTAGGGGTTTTAGTACGCTTTTAGTAAATTACTAATTACGCCCCTCGCACTTTTGGTAAATTACTAATTACCCCCTCCCTGCCCTACCGCCATAAAGGGCGTCTTTCGATCCTCTTTGTGAGATTCTGCCCCCGTCGTGTTCTCGCCTTCACCGAAAAAACCCTTTCAATCCCCTTTATGATATTCCGGGACTAACGGCCTCGCCTGGTCACACGACCCGCCTCGTTGATCGACTTCGCTCATCGATACATTTCCTACTCATAGATTCATTTTCCTCATGGATCCACCGCCCTCTGAACGCTCATTGGTCCATCTCGCTATGTCGTCCGAGAAAAAGGAATTCGATGAAAAGCTCCTCAAGAAGCTCGTGGACGAGGGCCGGACCGAAGGGGAGGTCGCCGAGATCGCCGAGGTGTCCCCGGCGACGGCCTTGCGCAGAAGGGCGATTTCCGTTAAGGGTGCGATAATCGGGGCAACACCTCCCCGAGGCTTGGGACCGAGAGCAGCAGGCCGTTTAGCACCTTTTGCGGGTCCCCGAGCGAAAACGAAGAAAAGGAGGGAAAGAGAAAAGGAGGGAAGGAATCTGGTATCCAGGCAGAGCGCGCAGGCGCGGCGGAAAAGGCGAAGAAGAGACAGGAACCATACGGGACGGTCCCTTCCTCCCCGGGGTAGCCCTCAAGGGAGTAAACCACTGAGCCGCCGGCTGGGGCGGTCAGGGTAACCTCGACCAGGGAGGAGTCTTGGACGAACTTCACGGGCACCGAAGAAGCGGCGCTGATCAACGACTTACCGGAAGAGGGAAATGCCGCGTAACCGCTTGAGGAAACCGAGTAGGAATAAGCGCCGGCGGGGACGTAGAAGGTCGCGTGGTCCGAATGGCTCACCTCGTGTTGAACGAGGCCGGGTGCGGGCGCAGTGCCCTCAGGTGAAGCTGAAGCGGGGTACAGAGTGAGCGACGGCCCATGCCCCGTTCGACGGGAGTCCGGACTCGTCAAAGGTCAAAGCGTACGTAGGTCCCGAAACCACGTCAATCGAGATGCTCGCCGAACCCACCGTAGCCCCGTTGATCGATCCCCAAATTTGCAACGGGTATGTACCGGTTGCCAATGATGAAGCGGCGGAGACAGTGATCTCCGACGAAAAGGGAGGCTCGCCACTACTCGGACTAATGGTCACGGACAGACCCTTTGAAGGGTAGTACTTGAGCTGGACGCTTTCTGAAAGGCCTGAGGTCGAATTGACCAGGAGCTCGCCGGATGCGGACTTCCCCTGAGTGACGTAAAGCCCGCTGGGGTTCGGGAGGAGCGAGACCGAAAAAGTCGTCGACGCGAACTGAACCGCCTGGTAAACGCCTGGCCCTTCAACGGTTATCGAACCACTGCTCGGGGAGGCGAAGTATCCCGGGGGAGGCGATATCGAATACGAGTAGGTGCCGACGACCTCGGAGAAGGCGACCTCGTCGGTCGTGCTATACTGGGTAATACCGCTGAAGCTGACCGACCAAGAAGAACCCGAGGGAAGGCCGGACTCGGTAAAAGTAGCGGAGTAAGTCTGCTGCGAAAACGAGATGCGTTCGGTGACGCTGGCCGTGCTAACCTTCACAAAACCGGTGCTCGGGAAGGCAGAATAGCCACTGGCCAGCGTTTCAGGTACCAAGAAAGCCGCAAAGCAATCCGGATGACCTCGCCTAGCTTCGATTCACTAGATGCCCCCCTCCCTCCCTTTTACCTTTGGCGCTACGAGAAGATCGCCTCAGCTCAGGCAGGTATGGGGCCTCCGCCCTTAGCATTTCATCGGTCATCTCCCTTATCCTGGGTATGGTTAGGGCGCTGCTGGTCAACGGGTCAACGAGCAGCGCCTGGAACACCCTCTCCCTGCTCCTTTCCTCGATCGCCCTCGCCGCCAGCTCTTGGGCGCTTATGTCCATGGCGTTGAGCGCCGCCAACTGAGGCGGCAAGCGGCCCACGTAGGTAGGGTGAACCCCCCTACCGTCTACCAGGGCGGGAACCTCGACGACGCTCTCGTAAGGCAAGTTCTCGATGACCCCTCTGTTTTTGACGTTGGCGTATATCTTCACTGGGTTTCCCGTCTCCATGGCGTAGATTATGCGGGTCGCGAACTCGCCGCTCCTCCTCAGCTCCACTTTCCCGCCGCTCTCCAGCTCGGCCCTCCTCCTCTCGTCGTTCTGCGCCCTTTGCTCCATGACTCTTAGCCTGTCGGCGTGGTCCAGCACCCTGTACTTCTTCAGGGTCTCCTCGTCCTTTCTGAAGTAGGGCAGGTACTCGGAGAGGTGGTTGCTGTCCTCGGCCGAGTAGTAACCGACCGCCTTGAATACCTCCACCCTCACCAAATCGTTGTAGGCTGGGTGCGAGGGATCGGTGTACACCCTCGGGTCGCTCAGCTTCTCCCTCAGGATCGGATAGGCGTCCTCC
>Ga0209012_1002717_pt1 | contig 14705 bp, 15 predicted proteins | sample RS3BMetagenome_FD_184735 | JGI IMG/M metagenome (GOLD analysis project Ga0209012, IMG submission 184735) | Ferric oxide microbial mat and aquatic microbial communities from Rainbow Spring, Yellowstone National Park, USA - RS3B (SPAdes) (version 3) ...
GCGACTACCTCGCCGCCATTCTGCCAGGCATCGCCAACTCATCCATCCAAACACTTCCAGAACTCACGCCCACCGCTTGGGCCGCCAAAAATCTGTAACTGTCCACCTGCGTTCCTCTGACGGATACGTTTCTTGACAACGGGAGAGTATGACTGACGCCGTGAACTCACGATTAATCGTGAGGAGGTCGGAGCGATCATCCATTTCAACTTCTGCCCCGGTGGCTCGCAGGCCCGTGACTATAGAGTCGACTAGAGTCTTGTACTCCCGCCGCAGCATTCGATTGGTTTCGATATAGCTGCAGTCCCGACGATCGCTCCACCCGACGAGTTCATATGCCCGATAGAGGCCGCCGAATCGCGAGGCATAAATCGAGCTTGATGGCATGTCCTCCGCCTCATCAATCAGAATTCCTGACAACTTGCCGCAACGCTCCAGAAGAACTCGCAGCCGTGCCAGTAGCTCATCATCCGTGAGGTGGATATGCCGGGCATCAATGAGCCGGCGGGCCTGCAAGAAGACTTCAGTGGATACGATCGCCTGGAACGCTTCATCGCGGGAAACCCACATATCTGGGGGATTGACCAAGCGTTTCATCTTCAACTTGAACGAACGCCGATTATAGACATTGGCTCCGACATACTTGGGATTAGTGAGAATCTGATGGATCGTCCCCCGCGTCCATGGTTTTTCCATGTCTGAGAGGATGCCTTTGCTATTCAGAGATAAGGCGAGATCCTTCTCCGACTGATGATGATCGACAAATTGAGAGAAGAGGTCACGCACCACGAGAATCTCGGATTCTGGTCCAGGCACCAGGACTACGCGGTCCGTTTGCAGGCTTTTCCGTTCTCCTCGGCCTAACAATCCCTTTTCTTTGCCGTCACGATCAATAAGCTGACGACGCAAACCATAGCCGGCAGCGCCACCTTGCCGGAACCCGAGTTCGATAAGGCGGCATTGCCCCGCAAAGACTTTGACAGAAAGTTCCCGGCTGTACTCTCCAGCCATTGTGCGTTTGAGAGTCTTCATCAATGCGGACGCCATGCTTCCATCGTTTGCGAACTGCTCGCCACAGTAATGGACCCGAATGCCGGCTCGCTTCAGCACATACTCGTAATATGCGCTTTCGTCGGCATCTTGGAACCTGCCCCAACGGCTTACGTCGTACACGAGCAGATCAGTGAAATTGGCCTTCCCGTTCTCTACATCATTCAGGAGTTGACGCAGCCCATTACGCCCGGCCAAGTTGAGTCCGCTTCGCCCATGGTCATCGTATGTCGCCACGATGTCCATGTTGCGACTGGTGGCAAACTTGGTAATGGTGTCGGACTGGTTCTGGGGCGAATACTGCTGATGTTCTGTCGACATCCGCACGTATTGCGCCGCACGGCTTGACGACAGCTGCGGGTTTGTCGCGGGTGCCGGCATTCAAATGAGATGAGAGGACATCAATATCTTTGACCCTACGCCCCGCATATGAATATCAGCTACCGATATGGGCTTACGCGGCGATTTAGTTAGGAAATACTGGAAGCCCAAGATGCCCAACGACTTTGTAGAAATCCATACACGCCCCCAGCGGGGGCAAAAGGAGGATACATCTGAAGAAACAGGCGGATTGCTTGCTCGAACGATGCTTTCGGCAATCTCTCGGTGTGAGTGGCCAAGTACAACATCGCAATAGCTGGCGAACGCGACAACCCTTGGTTACAGTGAACCAAGACTCGCCGTTCAGTTGCCAGACTAGCGTGAATGAATGCTATAGAGGTTTCCATGATTTCATCTGGGATGTACAGCGGATTTTCAACATCGATTAAATTCAAAATCAACCTATTGGGACGTCTTGCGATCAGGTATTCCGGATGAGTCTTTGAGACAGCTCTGCCAGAGTATCCGAGCGCTTGCCGGTGATAGGGTTCCTTGCAGGCATGGATCACAGCCCACTCGCCGAACGCAAAAGGGTCGGTTTCATAGTCGACCTGTGAGCCGACAAAAAGGTTTGGATGTACTTCGATCATATGGCTGATCCTCACTACCGTAGATTTCAATACTTGAGGCTCGTCACTGAGGCTGGCATGTCATGGAGACCTAGTCACACCAAATTACTTTTCCCTCTCTAAGGAAGAAATGAGCACGGCACCCTGAAGTCCGATGGACCGAGGGAGACAGGGTGGGGACCTTCTTCCGGTTCGTGGTTAATTTCCATCGCGGCGAGTCGTGTTTGAGCAGGCTGAGCTGAATAACCGTCTGACATCCGCACGGACAGCGCATTGCCACCGACCAGGGTGAAGATTTGCCGATTGCATAGAAACGATGCGGTCGGATGTCATCCGGCAGTTCAGAGACGTACTCTGTGCGGTACAGGGAGGTACCGCGCACGGTAGACACCCAGCGACGGATTGTGTGCCAACTTGTGATGATCCACGTTTTCATAAGAGTCCTGGCATATTCAAGAGTGGCGTCATATCGCCTCGGCCGACATGCGGTCTGAAGAGAGGGCAAGGCTCACCTTCCGGCTCCGCATAGAGTTGCACTTCAGCGAGATTGCATCCAATATAGGCAAAATGACCGTTTGGCTGATTACGATATGGGTGGAGACGGGCGAGCAATTCCTGGACAGCGAGAGACCCGAACGTGCCATTGATGGTGATGACGGCTGGACGATCTTCCTGCACGCCTCTCAGATACCCCTCTCCGCGTTGCTGGCGATAGAGTTCAGGATTGGTGCGCTTCATTCCTTCGGCTTCGACCGTTGCCATCGAATAGACGCCGCGGCTCAAAAGGCTAGACAGGCCCGGTTGCAGATAATGAACCGCTCCCGAAATACCCGCGATGCCTCCGTGCCCATCGGCATCCAAACGAACTCCTACATCGATGTAGGGGATGCAGTAAAAGGCTGCAATCCGATTGAGAATGTGGCGTGACTCCACTCCATCCGTGCAACCAAAGACGATATCGCATTCTGCAACGGCAAGGATCGCCTCTTGCGTGAGTAGATTTGATGGAAAGACACGGACCTGCTGGTTCAGTCCCATCCGTGCAATCGCTTTTGCTTGGACATGAACTTTGTAATTGCCCAAGTAGGCATCTTCTTTGGAGGAGTTGACGATACGGTTCAGGTTTTTCTCTTCGATATGATCTGAGTCAACAAGAACGAGCTTTCCCACTCCAAGTCTTGCCAGCTCTTCGACGACGAAACTACCCGTTCCAGAACAACCGATGACAGCCACGGACAGAGAGCGAAGCAGACTGGTGGTGCCTTCCCCGAAGGCCTGCCGGTGCCGAAGGCTAAATTCTTCCGCTACAGAATGACGGTCAGACTGCCAAATGACCAGATCGTCTCCTACGACCATGATGGACGATAGCGCCCCTGCGATTTTGCCATCAACGACAGCTCGCCCGAAGAGTTCTCCTGAAGGCATCATGATGACGCTTGCGTGAGGAGAATCGTTGCCGGCCAAGCTGGCGATGGAGCTAAAGAGGGCTTCATCGGAGGCGTCGTCGGTTTCTGAGAAAGACCGGAAGTCGATAGGGTGGCTATGGATCTTCACCACTGCATAGTTCTTGTCAAGGATGGAGGGCAGAAGGCCATCAACGATGTCGGTCGGCCAGGTCACCCGCGTGGAGGTTCGCACAGTGCAGCTCTCGTGTGGCACGACGTGTATCTCGCGCACCGCGAGAATGTGACGGGCCGCGCCGTTTCGCCGTCCACAGAGAAGTAGGGCCACGGCTTCCTTCCCGTCTCCCGGGAAAAGGTGAGCGCGCAAGGTTTCGTGCTGAGCTTGGGTCATGCGAAGGGCGTATGTCATCTTTCGTTACCTCTTCTCGAATTCGCACCGGAGCCAGTCATCGACGAGCGCAAGATGGCTGGCAATATCGTCGATCCCTGGCCGCCACGGGTTCTGACCGGTACGATGACGGGACCAACGCTGCCACTTCTTCTGTTGAATGAGACAGTCCGTAAGCTGCCGGATAATTGCGCCATCGGTCCTCGCCAGATAGGGGCTGAAGTACACCATGTCGATCTGGGTGTCGGGATAGAGAGGAGGGATTAGAAGTGCCAAGTCTACCTGAGGGTAGTTATATCCGCCGGGAGTCTTCCAGCCGCGGATGATGATCCACTGCGTGTTTCCATCCTTCAAACACTCCCAAGCCAGATCGAGGTTGTTGAGGTAACGCTGATCTGCCTCTGGAAGAGCGAGAACTTGGCTCAGAGCAACTGAGCCAAGTCCTTCCGTGGTGTCTTTCGGCATGGTGGTAAAGCGTTCTATGTGGTGGGCGTGGAGGTGGACGACCTCGTCCGGCTGGATGAGTTTGGGCTGGTGGTGCGGTCGATGCTCATAGAGCTTGAACTGGGCCGGCGTCTTCTTTACCAGGGCGAGGATTTCCGCACCGGTAATTTCAGGCTTGTGAATGGTGACCTTTTCTTTGTCCACGCGGATGATGTATTTCTTCGCGTGGGGCAGCGGCTTCTCTTCAATCGCAAAGATCTCAATCTCCACGATTTCGAGGATTTCGATGGGCTGATGATCATGTTCCATGAGGCAGAGCCTCCTTGGCTCCACGAAGAACATATCATGAATAGCCAAACTTTAGCTATTTCAAGGCCAAGAAATACACTTTTTACGTTTATTTTGTACTTGTATTTTTAGCTAAAAGGTGTATCTTGGGGTGGGAGGTTCCCTATGAATCCAAAGCGAACCATGACTCTCAATTTGACCGACCAGGAGATGGTCGTGCTTGAAGAGCTTTCGGTTCAAAAAGACCTGAGCAAGACGGCTCTGCTCCGGCAAGCGCTTCGCATGTATCAACTCGTTGATGCCCGCATCTCTCGCGGGGAGAAGCTCTTCTTTGAAGACAACGAGAAGCAAAAGGCAGAGTTGATGGTTCTATGAGAGAAACGATCCAGCTTATCGACAATCAGTCAGGACAGCTTGTCGATGCTGAGATCTTCGATGAGATCACTCTGGCGCATTTTATTGAGACGCAGGCGGCCTGGAGGCCAGTCGTGTTGGAAGCGGCACGGGCTCTATCTCAAAACCCCACGCAAGCGACACTAATCCCCCGGCACTTTCATTGGGACTGGACACGCAAAGAGGCGGAGCTGAAGATGCTCGCCCTAAAGTTTTACGGAATCTCATGCCGGGGTCATCTTCAGGGGATTATGAAGGTGGAAACGGTAGCTCACTCTTGCCGTCTTCCCGAGCAGCAGGGGAAGCCGCTGGTGTACGTCGATTACATTGAGGCAGCACCCTGGAACATCAAACAATTGATGACACCTTTGGGAAAACCTCAGCAGTACCGGGCAGTAGGCAGCCGTCTCTTTGAGGCTGCGGTATTGCAAAGCGACGAGGAAGGCTTCAAAGGACGGATTGGTTTGCATTCTCTCCCTGGCGCTGAAGGATTCTATGTAAAAGAATGCGGGATGACTCCGGTTGGTCGCGACCCGCACAAGCAAAACCTGCTGTGGTGTGAATTTACCCCCGAACAGGCACGCAGATATTTGTCAGGAGAATGACAATGAAATTTAATACAGACCAGAAGTGGCTCGAACGGCGAGCAGATCAGGAAGATCGGCACTTCATTTCCGTTGGCGGTCTGACCTCTACGCTCGATCCGACATGCCAAATGGAACTGGTCGGCACGCAGAACATCGAAACGACCAAGACTGCATTCGCGCGCCTTCTGCAACTTGCCCGCAGGGAACGCCGTTGGACTTTGGAGAAGTTGGCCGAGAAAGCGGACGTTGATCTTGCAGAGCTTTTTAAGATCGAGACAGATGAAACGTTTACGCCAAACTTGAGGACAGTCCATCAACTAGCCTCGGTTCTGAGTCTGCCCGTACAGAAGTTGATGGTTCTGGCCGGATTGCTCCAAATAAAAGATGTCCGGCTGCAGCAAGCGAGTGTTAGATTTGCTGCACGGTCTGAGCCCATCGGCAACGTTAGCCCAGAGGAACACGCGGCTTTAGAGGAGTATGTGAAGTTTCTAAATGAACGATGAGAAACACATTCCTCGATGCACGTACAGCTCGGGATATCGATGCCGTAGTCGCCAAAATCATCAAAGGGCTTGGAAATCCCGAGCCACCTCTGATCTTGGACGATGTCCGAGCATTGCAAAAGCTCGACCGCCAGTACTACTCCTCGGTCGATGATGGTCCCCTGCGCGAATTCATTAGCCGCGCGTACATCGGAGCCAAACAGGTCTTCCAAAGGCCAACACTCATATTGGATATTGTTCGTAAGCGATCACTCAAGGCTCTCTACCTCCCTGACCGCCAGCGAATCCTGATCGACTCTTCCGAGCCACAATTGAAGTGGCGATGGAATGAGTCCCACGAAATTATTCATGCTGGGGTGCCTTGGCATCAGGACGCTATGTTTGGGGATACCGAACATACATTGAGCCCGTCATGCCATGAACAAGTTGAAGCAGAAGCCAATTACGGTGCGGGACGCCTTCTCTTCTTTCAGGATCAGCTTCGGGACTTCATCACCCTCTCGGAACCAAATTTCGCTTTGATCCAAGAGATCAAGAAGCGCTATGGCAATACCCTTACGTCCTCACTGTGGCGCATGGTGGAAGCGCTCGATATACCCGCACTTGGATTAGTAGGGCCTCCTCCTTGGGTAAGGGCAGTAAACGGCGCCGATCCTTGCCGTTACTTCATCCGCTCTGCCGCCTTCGTCGAGCGATTTACGAATGTCACAGAGCATCAGGCTTGTGATCTCCTTCGCACCCACGCTTCCTACCGGAGTGGCGGCCCAATCGCTAATGACGATGTAATCCTGACAGACGATTGTGGAGCGCAACAAGTTTTCCATCTGGAGTCGTTTTACAACCGGCATGAAGCATTGACGATCCTCACCTATAAGGGCCTTGCTGCCACAAAAATGTCTGTGTCGTCAGTGGCAGTCCCGAAGTATAGGTCGGTCATTGTGCGACCCTAGCCGTGCCATCGATGGCGCTTCGCATGCTCCCTTAACGACCTCGCCTCCGATTACGCACGACCAATACACGACCATCGTACGGTCGAAAACAGCCCAAATCGTCCTAAACCATCCCAAAACGATTTGCCCGTAATGGCAATCGCATCAATCACTTTCGCTGATTCCAGACAACTTAGCTGCATTGCTAGGCAGCCCTGAAAAGGCCGGCGTCGGCGGTTCGATCCCGTCTCTGGCCACCACATTCCAAACAGCTTAGCGGTTTCCAAAGATTTAGTGTTTTAGGCGGGGGAACAATACGGGAACATCGCTCAGGCGATGTCTTCCTTGTTCCCCTTCTCTTGCTCTAAGAGCTTCCATATCTCTCGTGCTGTGCTTCCTGTCTTGGTAATGTGCTGTCGGCCAAGCTTGGCATAGCGCTCGGTCATCTTGATGGCTCGGTCATCTTGATGTTCGAGTGGCCAAGTATCTTCGCAAGCTCGTAAAGATCGCCGCCGTTCAACATGTACCAGGATGCAAACGTATGGCGCAGATCGTGGAATCGAAAATCCCGAATTCCCGCTCTATTAAGCAAGTCCTCGAAACTACCTTCCACTCGCTGCCTCCCACTCGTCGCGCCTGGCTCTCGCGGTAAAAGTCGATCCTCATCGAGCACTGCTGGATACCCGCCTAATTTCTGCGGCCAGTTCCGGAGACATCGGGACGTATCGCATCTTGCCGCCCTTCACTTTTGCCCGGACTGCCAACAATCCCTCGTCATACATCACATCCGACCTACTAAGTCCGAAAATTTCCATCATGCGCATTCCCGTAGTGACAGCGATAGCATGGCATCCATCGAAGTGCGCTTGAGATGCATCCCAATTTCGTTGTGTACAACCCACGAACCTTGATGCGCCTGCGTGAGTTAGTTGGTCCGGAGATTGGGGCTAATTGCTATCTGAGCCATCTCTTCTGGCAGCAGTGCGATGCGGTAGAGGTATTTTGGCAGGTTGGCAAGCAGCACGCGATGTACCACGCGCACATGAAGGATACCGCTTTTTTTCCAAACAACGTTGCTCGTCATGGCGTTCTAAACTTCGCCAAGTCGAAGAATGATTCTGAGGGGTTAGAGTTCTTTTGTGCGGTTGGCTACGGACATGGGGCGAGCCTCTGGATGGATGTGATCGCCGCCGGCGTGGAGGTGGGCTACGATGGAATGCTGAGTATCGAAAATGAAGATCCTATCCTCAGCGGAGAAGTAGGGGTTCAACGATCCTTGACGATGCTGAAGAATGTTCGCGAGGAACTGATGGCGAACGAACCGAATCCTTAGTAAGTTCTTACGTTTTCAGATCATGGATCAATTCACATCTTCCCTGCCGAGCGCATCGATGTTCTGGATTCCTGGTTTGAGTCGATGCGAGGTAAATCAAGTGGCGTGCTCTTCTGTACGAGGTCGAATGATGCGGATTATGTGGTTTTTCTTGTTGATTGGAATGGCTTCAGCAGTGTGTGAAGCGGCTCGTCCGTTGCGAAATGCCGGAGAAAACCCTGTGAGCCAGCCTCCGGCGGTGGCGCCTACAGCGGCTCTTGAACGGAACGGCGCGAAGATCACGATTGAACCGTATGCGCCGAATATTGTTCGCGTAACTCTCAGCACGATGGTGAAGGAAGCAGAGGCGGGGCCGGGCTACGGGTTTGTTGGAAAGTCCGACGATAGCGGATGGAACCATGCGACCGGCCTGGAGGGCGCTGACACGTACACGAGCGGCGGCATGATTGTGACGGTTGCGCCAGCGTACCATCGGCATCCCGGTGGGAAGCTGCCCGATACCGCTCAGTTCTTCTCTGGCGCAGGTGGCGGCGTGGATATAAAGTTCACCCTACCTGACGGCACACCGCTTACCGAGATGGACGGATGGAGCATGGCCGCGCTCAATCAGAAGGACGATACGCTGCGCAACGCCCGCGGCATCAAGCCCGATGACCTGCCGCTCTATACCGTCAGTGCAAGCTTTCGCGCTCCTGACGACGAGCACTACTGGGGCCTGGGCCAGAACCAGGAGGGGTACCTCGATCATCGCCAGCGCCCGATCACGTGTGAAGCCAACTACATCGCTCCCGGTTCACCGAGTTGGTGTGTGCCGTTCGCGGTCACCAACAAGGGATATGGCGTGTTGTGGGACAATCCGTCCTCCACGACGATTTACCCTGCCTTCGACGGCCAGACTCGCTGGACATCGCAGCTTGGCCGCCGTGTCAGCTTCTTCGTCATCGCCGGCCATACCACTGATGAGATCTACGCGGGTTATCGGCTGCTTACGGGCGCTGCTCCCATGCTGCCGAAGGCTGCATACGGCTTTATCCAGTGCAAGCAGCGCTACAGCACGCAGGCCGAGGTTCTTGCGGTGGCGAAGGGCTATCGCGAGCGGCATCTTCCGCTCGACATGATCGTCGTCGACTGGTTCTACTACACCAAGATGGGCCAGTACGACTTCAAGCCGGCGGACTGGCCGGATCCGGCGGCGATGAACCGTGAGCTGCACGCTCAGAATATCGAGAGCATGATCTCGGTCTGGCCGCGATTTGAGCCCAGCTCCCGATACTATGACGAGATCCTCGCGCACGGCTGGTTCGAGCACTATGCGGCCGGAATTCCTGTCACTCCGGATGAGCCTACGCCGGGCGCTCCTGTCGACGGCTTGCCGTACGATAAGGCCGGCTCCGATATTGATACCACGAATGCCGCAGCGGCGAAGTGGTGGTGGAATCTGATCCACACCAACATTGCCTCGAAGGGCTTCGACTACTTCTGGGCGGACGAGACCGAGCCGGATCTGCCGCCCGATGGTGCATATCTCCACGTCGGACCCGGCGCGGAATACTTGAATGTCTATCCGCTGTTCCATACTGCTGCCATCTACGACGGCATGAGGGAGCAGGCGGCCAAGGGCGACCGTCACCGTGCGCTGATTCTCTCTCGCGATGCGTATACCGGAATTCAGCGCAACGGCGCGATCGTGTGGACTTCCGATATCTCACCGACGTGGGACACCTTCCGGCGCCAGGTGCCGACGTTGCTGAACGATGCGGCCTCCGGCATACCGTACGTAGGAAGCGATATTGGAGGCTGGCAGGGGCTTCCTCAACATACTCCGACGCATCCTCCACTTATCGATCCGGCGGGCGCGCGCGCCAACGTTCGTGGCTACGACGATTATCCTGAGCTCTACGTTCGCTGGTTTGAGATGGGCGTGTTTGAGCCCACCATGCGCACCCATGGCACACGCACTTACAACGAGGTGTGGAGTTATGGCCCGCAGGCCGAGCCGATTCTAGAAAAGTATCTCAAGCTACGCTACACGTTGATGCCGTATCTCTATTCGCTGGGCTGGGCTGTTCACGATAGTGGTGCGCCGCTGATGCGCGCGCTTTGGATGGACTTCCCAACCGACATCCATGTGTTCAACATGAGCGACGAGTATATGTTCGGACCTTCGCTGCTGGTTGCGCCGGTGCTGGAGCAAGGAGCGACGACGCGAGAGGTGTACCTGCCGGCGGGGACAGACTGGTACAACTACTGGACCAACGAGCGTGTGCATGGCGGCCGGACGATTACGGTTCAGTCGCCTATCGAAACAATTCCGCTGTTCGTCCGCGCCGGTTCGATCCTTCCACTGGGAGCTGCCGTCGAAAGCACACATGACAAGCAGCCGCTCGAAAAGATCAAGGTCTACGCCGGCGCCGACAGTACCTTTACGCTCTACAACGATGACGGAACCACATATGCGTATGAAAAGGGCGATCGGCGGATCACAACGTTGAAGTGGGAAGACAAGGCCGGAAAGCTTACGCATGCGGGAGCGCAGGCCTGGGAAGGAAGCGACCGCAGCCTGGTGGAGATCGTGCGATGAAAGGTGGGGAGCGTTCTTGGAACCTGTCCAGAAACTGGTGAAAGTGCGATTGGCGATGAAGAGGAATCGAAAAGCAAAGACTAAATGCGGGGGTTTTCCATTCCACCTCGCGATAGCGCGCGGGTTCCAGTCGAAATGACGGCTGTTACATAGTTTATGGACAGATCTTGGACGTAGCGTCTTTCACAGCCGTCGATCAGGCACGATCAGATGTGGGCCTATCGCTATGGTCCCGTTGCAGCCGACGAGTAGGTCGCCGTGCCGCAATCGTTACTCGCGATTCCGGCAATCGTCCCTGCAAAGGCGGGATTCGCCAACCCATATTGCCGGATAGCGTCCTGCGCGGTCACCGCCAGCGGCCGCCGGGCAAGTTGAAAGCTCAATCGCCTTTGCAGACCTGCTGGAGCCTAGAGTGTACCTAAACTTGAATTCCAGTTATGATGGGGGACTTCTTGACTGCTGCTCTTGTCGGCCGTCTTTCTGTTCGACAGTTTGGCACATGTTTTACAAGAACTGAATTTCCTGTAACTTGGCTGACTTTGCCGAGTGATCGATAACCAAAAACGTTACAGAGGCCTGCTCATGAAGAATTGCCTGCTATCCGCCATCCTGTTATTGAGCGTTAGTTCTTTCGCCCTGGCTGCTTCCATCTTTACGACACGGCTGGACGATTCCAAGGCTGTGTATCTCACGGCAGAAAGCTTCGGCGCGCACGGCGATGGTACGGCGGATGACAGTGGCGCGATCCAAACTGCCATCGATAAGGCAGAAGATCAAGCCCATGAAGGCATCGTGTTTGTGCCCTCGGGCCGGTATCGAGTGACGCGCACCATCTACGTCTGGCCAGGTGTGCGGGTGATCGGGTACGGCGCGACGCGACCCGTCTTGCTGCTGGCGAACAACACGCCTGGCTTTCAGAAAGGTTTGGGTGACATGGTGATATTTACAGGTGCGCGCCCCGGCGACCCCCGAGGCAGGGGAAGACGGGTACCCTTTCCGCCGCCAGGCAGCGTTCCGCCAAATGATGCGATCGCAGACGCGAATCCCGGCACCTTCTATTCCGCAATGAGTAATATCGATTTCGAGATCGGGGACGGGAACCCGGCGGCTGTTGCCATTCGCTTCCATGTCGCCCAGCATGCCTATCTCAGTCATATGGATTTCCACATTGGGTCCGGCCTTGCTGCGTTGACCGAGATCGGCAACGAAGCAGAGGACTTGCATTTCTATGGCGGCCGCTACGGCATACTCACGGACAAGCCTTCGCCGGCCTGGCAGTTCACCTTGATCGATTCCGTATTCGACGGGCAGCGCGAATCGGCGATTCGCGAGCATGAAGCAGCTCTCACTTTGATCCGTGACACCTTCCGCAATGTGCCGACCGCGATCGATATCGACCCACACTACTCTGACGAGTTATGGGTGAAAGACGGCCGATTCGAGAATATCTCGGGCTCTGTGGTCATTATCAGCAACGAGAAAAGTCCGCTCACGGAGATCGGTTTCGAAAACGCCACTGTGAAAGATGTGCCAACGTTCGCCAGATTGCGCGAGAGTGGAAAGACAGTGGCAGGCAAAGGCGCAATCTACGTGGTCAAGAATTTTAACTATGGACTGATTCTGCCTGGCGAAGGGATCAGCGGCGAAATCGGCATGCGCTACGACGCATCCCCTTTGAGCTCGTTGCCCGCTCCGCTGCCCCCGGCGATCCGAGCTCTGCCGTCGACCGAAAGCTGGGTGAACGTCCATACACTGGGTATTAAGGGCGATGGCAAGACCGACGACACGGCCGCAATTCAGAAGGCCATCGATACGCATGTTGTGCTCTATTTTCCAAGTGGTCACTACGTCGTAAGCGACACACTGAGAATGAAGTCCGACACGGTACTGGTTGGCCTGCACCCCACTCTGGCCCAGATTGACCTGCTCGATTCCACTGTCGGCTTCCAGGGTGTAGGCGCGCCAAAAGCTGTACTCTCCGCACCCGAGGGAGGCTCCAACATCATCAGCGGCTTTGGCATATTCACAGGCGGCGTCAACCCGCGTGCCGCCGGAGCGATATGGATGGCCGGAGCCGATTCCCTCGTGGACGATGTGCGCTTCCTCGGTGGGCACGGCAGCGGGACTAATCCCTACAACAAAAATCACACCTCCGACCCGGATCTGCGAAAGCGCTGGGACGGGCAGTACCCCAGCCTGTGGGTGACACACGGTGGAGGTGGAACCTTTGCCAATGTCTGGACTCCCGACACCTTCGCTCAGGCGGGTTTCTATGTTTCCGATACCAAGACTCCAGGTCATGTGTATGAGTTATCCAACGAACACCATGTCCGAAACGAGATCAAGTTCGATCATGTAGAGAATTGGGATGTGAATGCGCCGCAGACCGAGGAAGAGGCCGGCGAGAGCCCCGAAGCTCTATCACTGGAGATCGACGGATCGAAGAATATTACGATCGCCAACTATCACGCTTATCGCGTGACGCGAACCCGCGCGCCTTATCCAGCCGCGGTTCGCGTTTATAGCTCCGAGAACATTCACTTCCGCAACGTGCTGGTCAACGCTGAGAGCGGTTTCGCCACCTGCGATGCCAACGGCTGCGGCTCGTTCCTGCGTGCCAGCAAATATCCGTACGACAATGCGATCCAGGATATGACGCATCATCTCGACGTACGCGAACGCCAATTTGCCGTGCTCGATATTGCCGCCAGGCCGACAGAGCCTCCGCCGTCCAATGCCTCCGCGATGCTGGCGTCCGGCGCGAAGGTCAAGGAACTGGAACACGGCTTCTATTCCATCTCCGGCGCGGCTGTGGACGCCTCCGGCAAACTGTATTTTGTCGATCACCATCAGCAACGAATCTTCTCGTGGTCGCCGCAGACCGGGCTCACCATTGTGCGCGATACTCCTCTCGATCCGGTGAACCTGGCCTTCGATAAATCCGGCAACGTTCTTGTACTGTCTTCCGACGGCGCAGAGGGGACAGTCTACTCCTTCCACCCTGGAACGCCAGCAGATCAGATCACAATCCTGCAGCCGCAGGCGGTCTCTTCGCATCCGAATGCTGCAGCGCTTCTGCCAGGCAATTATTGGAACAATGGCGAATTTGTGAACCAACTGGACTTCGATACACTCACCTACACGACTCTGACGCAGATGTTCGCCCGCGATGTGACGACTCCCAAGGAGAAGGAATACGTCTCGCCGGATGGCAGCGTGTTCCTGCCTGCTGGAAGAGTGTTTCAACAAGGACCGCCTGATTTCACCGGCTGGCGCTTCTCCGACAATCTGGACACGTATGGTTTCATCAGCGCCATGCCCGGTCATCGCGTCTTTGTCAGCAGCGCATCCGAGGACCGAACCTACAGCGCACAGTTGAACGCGAACGGGACGCTCGGCGATCTCAAACCCTTCGCCGAACGCGGTGGCGAGAGCGTGGCGGCCGACCGCAAGGGCAATGTGTATGTCGCCAACGGACAGATCTTTGTGTACGATCCGACGGGCAAGCAGGTCGGTCAGATCGATGTGCCGGAGCGTCCGATCGACATCGTCTTCGGGGGCGCCGATCACCGGACGTTGTACATCCTTACGCATCATGCCTTGTTTGCGGCAGAGATGCGCAATCCGGGGGATTGGCAATTCTAATTCACTGTATGTCCGGGCTGAGTGCGTCAGGAGGGGATGCGTGCGCGGATTCCCTCGCCGATCGGGCCCTGGTGGTGCAAGGTGGAGTTGAGCCACTCGATCATTTGACGCTCCCAGTCAGGATCGTTTGGCAGCTTGTACCAGCCGCCGGTTCCATGCATTCCGCCGGGAATCCGGATCAGCTTATTTTTGACCCCCACCTTATTTAAAG
>Ga0209012_1002718_pt1 | contig 14702 bp, 14 predicted proteins | sample RS3BMetagenome_FD_184735 | JGI IMG/M metagenome (GOLD analysis project Ga0209012, IMG submission 184735) | Ferric oxide microbial mat and aquatic microbial communities from Rainbow Spring, Yellowstone National Park, USA - RS3B (SPAdes) (version 3) ...
GTGGACCTGGTACCGGCGAGCGATCTCAAGCCCACCGTGGCCGCCGAGGTTCTCAGAGAGGCGGTGCCGCTGTGAGTCGCCGAGAACGTCAACGCCTTGAGGACATCCTGGTCGCCATTGCCGTCATCCGCTCCCATCTCGAGCGCGGGGATCTGCACGACGGGCTCGTCTTCGACGCGGTACGAGTCCGGCTCATCGAGGTAGGGGAAGCCGTCAAGGCTCTCCCTCCGGAACTGCTCGCACATGAGCCGGCCCTCCCGTGGGCGCAGATCGCCGGCATGCGGGACCGTCTCGCACACCGCTACTTCGACGCCTCCCACTCCATCCTTGCCGCCACCGTCAACGAGGACCTTCCCGTGCTTGAGGCGGCGGTGCACCGTCTCCTGCGGATCGTGACGGACGCTGCCGTCTGGCCGCGGCCGTGACCTGCGCCCACTGACTCCACCTGACCATCCCCACAACCGAGTCCACCTTCAATGCAAGACTCGACTGCTTCGCAACACCGCTCGCTCATCGATCACGTCCCGCAGGAGCGCTTGAACAAGGAGATCCGCCGGCGCAGCGATGTGGTGGGCATCTTCCCGGACCGAGCTGCCATCATCCGCCTCATCGGCTCGCTGCAGCATCGAGCAGCACCGAGGAGTGGGCCGAGCAGCGTCGGTACATGAGCGCCGAAGCCCTCAGCAAGGTCCAACCGGCGAGGTTTCCCGACGCCGACCACGGCACGGAAGACGCCCTCCCGGCGTCGCTCGCGGCAGAGGATCGAGGGCGGATCACGCGGAGGTCACTACACCACTCGTCCGGAGGTGACCGCGCTGCGGGGGCTGCCGTTGAGGCCGTGGTGCTCGCTGACTAGGCCGAAGAGCGCATCCTCGCGCCTGGCCCGGGCCTGATCAGGGGTCTTCCTTGGCGTCGCTGGCGCCATGGAAGGCATGCCAGGCGAGAGCCCTTGCTCCTCGACAGGCTGCCCCCACCAGGGATTCTCCGACCTCCTGGCGAGCAACCCAGCGGTCGTAGGTCACTGGATACCCTCCTGCATCCAGAAGGCCAGGAATCGCTTGAGCAACTCGTTCTTGGTGGTGAGCTGCTCGACCTTGCGGCGCAGACGTACGAGCTCTCGACGCTCGTTGCTGGTGAGACCCTCGCGTTCATCCCGGTTGATGAGCTCCTCGCGCACCCAGTTGCCAAGGGTTTGCGTGTTCACGCCGAGCTCGCGGGCGACGTCGGCGATCGTGCGCTGCTCGTCGAGCACGAGCGAGGCGGCGTCCTTGCGGAACTCGGCCGAGTAGCGGCCGCGCCGATGCCTCGTGGTGGACCCCTCGCTCTGGGGTGGTTCCGGTGTGTGAGCCATCGTCCTCCTCAAGCGCTGGCAACCAGAGGGAGGTTGCCTGCATGGCAACCCGTTGGCACAGTCGCCGTGAGCGTGCCGGTGGCGCTGGCGCACGGCAACGCGCGAAGGCCCGTGGTAGCTCAGGGCTCCGCGCGTAGCTCCGGCAGCGTCGTATCGACGGCGAGGCGCCGGCGCAAGGCGTCGTGGGCGGCGCCGCGGAAGCGCTCCCGGCGTCGGTGCAGGTCCCCGGAGCTTGCCCCACCGCGCAGGTGGAAGTGGTCGAGGACACGGAGGACGTCGGCCATCACCGGTGCACGTCCCTGCTGGGCGGCGAGTGCGGCGACGATGGCTGCGACCCCTGCCTCGATGTCGGCGCGCTGCTCGCCTTCCACGAGGTCGAGCTGGTTGGCGACGAGCTCGAGCAGATGGTAGCCCCAGCCCTGGTCGGGGCCGGGCTTGCCGCGGGCTCGACCAGGATCCAGGCGCCGACCGCGCAGGCTCGCTGGTCGGGGGAGGGGTGCGAGGTCCACCTCCTCGGCCCAGTAGGCAGGTGGGAGCTCACGCTGGGGTGCGACGATGGGATCGGGCTGGGCCATGGGTCCTCCTTGTACTACCAGCTCTCGTCTGCCTCGGCCGCGTGCGCGAGGGCGAGCTCGATGCCCTCGAGGAGGGCGTCGAACGAGGCGTCGATGACGTTCGTGGAGACGCCGGTGGTGGTCCAGGTTCGCTCGCCGTCGGAGAAGTCGATGAGCACGCGCACCGTCGCGTCGGTGCCTTGGTCGGAGTCGAGGACGCGGACCTTGAAGTCGGTGAGCTTGACCGCCTTGAGGGCGGGGTACGAGGGCTCGAGCGCTGCGCGCAGCGCCTCGTCGAGCGCGTTGACCGGGCCGTTGCCCTCCGCGGTCGCAATGACGCGCCGCCCCTGGACGACGACCTTCACCGTGGCCTCGGTGGCGCGGGTCCCTCGCTGCGAGCAGTCGCTGATGGTGCGGTAGGACTCCACGGTGAGGTCGGGCAGCTCCCATCCTGCGGCGCGGCGCATGAGCAGCTCGAGCGAGCCGTCAGCAGCCTCGAAGTGGTAGCCGCGATGCTCGAGCGACTTGAGCGTACCGAGCAGCTCGATGACCTGCTCCTCGGAGAGTTCGATGCCGAACTCGGCGGCCTTGAGGTGGATGTTCTGGCGACCGGCCATCTCCGAGACCACGAAGCGCGAGACGTTGCCGACCCGAGCGGGGTCGACGTGCTCGTAGGCATCGCGCCGTCGGGCGAGGGCGCTGACGTGGAGGCCAGCCTTGTGGGCGAACGCCGAGGAGCCCACGTAGGGGCTCTGGGCTGCGAGCGGCTGGTTCGTGATCTCGGCGATGTGGCGCGCGATCGGCGCGAGCAGCTCGAGGTTCTGCTCAGGGATGGTGGGGATCCCGCGCTTGAGGCTGAGCCCTGCGATGACTGGCACGAGGTTGGCGTTGCCTGTGCGCTCGCCGTAGCCGTTGATGCACCCCTGTACCTGTACCACCCCGTGGGTAACCGCGAGGATCGAGTTGGCGACCGCACAGCCCGAGTCGTTGTGGAAGTGCACGCCGAGCGGGGTCGCCACCGCGGCGCGAACCTCGTCGATGATCGGTCCCACTTCGTCGGGGAGCGTGCCGCCGTTCGTGTCGCAGAGCACGAGGCGCTCTGCCCCGGCCTCGGCTGCGGCCCGGAGCACGTCGAGGGCGAAGGCGCGGTCGTGGCGCCACCCATCGAAGAAGTGCTCGGCGTCGAGGAAGACGCGTAGGTCGTGGGCGCGCAGCCACCGCACCGAGTCCTCAACCATCGCGATGGCCTCGGGAAGCGAGGTCCTGAGCGCGTGGGTGACGTGCAGGTCCCATGCCTTGGCAACGATGCAGACCACCTCGACGCCCGCCGACGCCAGCGCCTGGAGGTTCGCGTCGTCGTCGGCCGAGGTGGCTGCCTTGCGAGTGGAGCCGAAGGCGACCAGCGTGGCCGAGTGCAGCGCGAGCTCTTCCCTAGCGCGCTGGAAGAACGCAGCGTCCTTGGGGTTGGCGCCCGGCCAGCCTCCCTCAATGAAGTGGACACCGAGCGCGTCGAGCTGGCGGGCGACCTTGAGCTTATCGTCGACGGAGAGGGAGATCCCTTCCTGCTGGGAGCCGTCGCGCAGCGTGGTGTCGTAGATCTCGACTGGGGCTGGCATCGGGCGCCCCTGCTCAGCGACCCACGTAGGTGAGCCAGTCCTCGTGCGAGGGGTCCTCGCCGTGGACCGCCGCGTAGTAGCGGCGCTGCAGCTCGCGGGCGACAGGGCCGGGCTTGCCCTCGCCCACTGGGCGGTCGTCCACTGAGGCGATCGGCACCACCTCGGCAGCGGTTCCAGAGAAGAAGACCTCCTCGGCGGTGTAGAGGTCGCTGCGGAGCAGATTGGCCTCGCGCACCTCGATGCCAGCCTCGCGGGCAAGCGTCATGACGGTGTTACGAGTGATGCCGGCGAGTGCACCCGCGGCCAGCGGCGGCGTGACGAGCACCCCGTCGAGGACACAGAAGACGTTCTCACCGGTGCCCTCCGAGACGTAGCCCTGCGGCGAGAGCAGGATCGCCTCGTCGTAGCCAGCCTTGATCGCCTCGGCCTTAGCAAGGGCCGAGTTGACGTAGCCGCCTGTGACCTTGGCGGCCGGAGGGATGACGTTGGGATCGTGCCGGCGCCACGAGGACACCTTGACGCGGATGCCGTTCGCGATGCCCTCGTCGCCAAGGTAGGCGCCCCAAGGCCAGGTCGCGATGGCGACGGAGATCTGGGAGCTCAATGGCGACAGACCCATCTCCCCGTAGCCCGTGAAGGCGACCGGACGGATGTAGCAGGCGGGTTGGCCGTTGGCCCGCACCACCTCGGCGGTGGCGTCAATGAGCTCGGGTACCGAATAGGGGATCTCCATCAGCAGCATGTGCGCGGAGCGGTGGAAGCGCTCAAGGTGCTCGCGCAGGCGGAACACCGCGGGGCCGCGAGCCGTCTCGTAGGCGCGTATGCCTTCGAACACCCCGTAGCCGTAGTGGAGCGCGTGGGTCAGCACGTGCACCTTCGCCTCGCCCCAAGGGACGAGTTCCCCGTCCATCCAGACGACGTTGCCTTCAGTGATCGCCACGGCTCACCCTTTCTGCGTAGAAGTCTCCGATTTGAGAGGTGCTCAGCGAGGGCGGCGGCAGTACCCCGAGCGCCTCCTCGATGCGGCCAGCAGCGGCGTGCTCGCCGAGGAACTCGAGCATCATCGCCGCCGAGCGGATCGCCGCGTAGGGGTTTGCAGTTCCCGTTCCTACGCGGTCGTGGGCGGCCCCGTGGACCGGCTCGAACATGGAGGGCCCGGTACGCGCGGGGTTGAGGTTCGCGCTCGCGGCGTACCCGATACCCTGGGTCACTGCCGCGGCGAGGTCGGTGAGGATGTCTCCGAAGAGGTTGTCGGTGACGATGACGTCGTAGCGTCCTGGGTCCTCGACGAGGTAGATCGAGGCCGCATCGACGTGGTTGTAGGCGGTCTCGACGTCGGGGAACTCCTCGCTCACTTCCTGGAAGACGCGAGCCCACAGGTCGCCGGCGTAGGTGAGGACGTTGGTCTTGTGGACGAGGGTCACGTGTCGGCGTGCACGTCCCTGGGCGCGCTCGAAGGCGTAGCGCACGACCCGCTCCACCCCGTGGCGGGTGTTGAGGGATCCCTGCTGAGCCACCTCGTGCAGGGTGCCTCGGTAGAGGAAGCCCCCCTCACCGGCGTACGGACCTTCGGTGTTCTCGCGGATGACGACGAAGTCGGCGGGACGCCGCGTCACCGTGGTGGCGGGGTCGATGGTGCGGAAGGGGCGCTCGTTCACGTAGAGGTCGAGATCGAACCGAAGCCGCAGCAGCAGCCCGCGTTCGAGCAGGCCCGGAGGCACTTCGGTAGAGCCGATTGCCGGGCCGATCGCGCCGAGGAGGATCGCCTCGGCTCCGCGCAGCTCCTCGAGCTTCGCATCGTCGAGAACCTCGCCGGTGGCGAGGTAGTGGGCGGCTCCGAGCTCGATCGACTCGGTCACGAGGTCTACGCCGGCTGCCCGGACGACCTTGAGGGCCTCGGCGACCACCTCGGGGCCGATGCCGTCGCCTCCGATGACGATGACGCGATGCGCCACGCTGCTCCCTCCGTCCGTGCCGCTAGTGTCGTGTCGTTGTGGCGAGCACTTGCACGGCACGCCGTACGGCGTGCCGCAGGGCTGGCAGCCCAGTGTACCCCTCGACGGAGCCAGCCTCAAGCGTCGAGCAAGGAGCCGCTAGCATCCTGGGCGTATGAGCGACGTCACCATCTCGCAGGCAACCTACGAGGCGCTCCAGCGCGAGCTCGAGGAGCTCACCACGAAGGGCAGGATCGAGATCGCCAAGGCGATCGAGGCTGCGCGCGCGCTCGGCGACCTGAGCGAGAACGGCGACTACCACGCTGCGAAGGACGCCCAAGGCAAGATGGAGGCGAGGATTCGTCAGATCCAGCAGATCCTCGCCACCGCGCGAGTGGTCTCCTCGGACCTACCCACTGACGAGGTCCGTCCTGGCCTTGTCGTGACCCTGCGCTACGACGGCGAGGAGGGAACCGAGGACTACCTCGTCGGCTCGATCGAGGAGCGCCATCAGGGCATCGAGGTGGTCTCACCCACCTCGCCGCTCGGGTCGGCGCTGCTCGGCGCCAAGGTCGGGGACACCGTCGAGTACCAGGCGCCGGGCGGTATCCTGAAAGTCCACGTCGTGGACATCCGGCCGCTCGAGTCGAACGGCTAACGGTCCACGGGGTTCGAGGCTCGGCCTGAGGTTCGTCGGCAAGTTGGAGCCAGGGCACGGCGCTGTGGAACCGTGTGGTCGTGCACGTGGCGCCGAGGGTGAAGCGGTGGGGGAGGCCATGGGTCGGACGCTGGTGGACAAGATTTGGGACGCACACCTCGTGCACCAGGGCGACGCGAACGAGCCAGATCTGCTCTACATCGACCTGCACCTCGTGCACGAGGTGACGTCTCCCCAGGCCTTCGACGGCTTGCGTGCCGCCAAGCGTCGAGTGCGTCGCCCAGACCTCACGGTTGCGACCGCTGACCACAACGTCCCGACCGAGGCCATCGATCAACCGATCGCCGATCCCATCTCGGCGGCCCAGCTCGAGGCGCTCGCTCGCAACTGCAAGGAGTTCGGGATCACCTACTTCCCGATGGGGTCGAAGAACCAGGGCATCGTGCACGTGATCGGACCTGAGCTCGGACTCACCCAGCCGGGCACGACCATCGTGTGCGGAGACTCCCACACCGCCACCCACGGGGCCTTCGGTGCGCTGGCCTTCGGTATCGGCACGAGCGAGGTCGAGCACGTGCTCGCGACCCAGACGCTGCCGCAGCGACGTCCTCGGACGCTCGCCATCGAGGTGAGCGGCCAGCTCGCACCCGGCACCAGTGCCAAGGACCTCATCCTCGCCGTGATCGGTCAGATCGGCACCGGCGGCGGCATCGGCCACGTCATCGAGTACCGCGGGGAGGCGATCGAGCAGCTCTCGATGGAGGCCCGCATGACGATCTGCAACATGTCGATCGAGGCAGGGGCGCGTGCGGGCCTCGTCGCCCCGGACGAGACCACCTTCGCCTACCTCGAGGGCCGGCCGTATGCCCCGCGGGGAGCGGCATGGGAGGAGGCGGTGGCGTGGTGGCGCTCGCTGGCTACCGACCCGGACGCGTGCTTTGACCGCGTGGTCCACCTGGACGCTGCCAGCCTCGCCCCCCAGGTGAGCTGGGGGACGAACCCGGGCCAGGTCGTCGGCATCGACGGGGTAGTGCCCGATCCCTCCTCCTTCGACGATGAGCGTGAGCGCGCTGCGGCCGAGCGCGCGCTGCACTACATGGGGCTTGAGCCCGGCACGCGGGTCCGCGACATCCCGGTTGACGTGGTGTTCATCGGTTCGTGTACGAACGGTCGGCTCGAGGATCTGCGCGTCGTTGCCGAGGTGGTGCGGGGCAGGCGAGTCGCGCCGGGGGTGCGCGCTATGGTGGTGCCGGGCTCGCGCCGGGTCAAGGAGGCGGCCGAGGCTGAGGGTCTCGATGCGATCCTGCGGGCCGCAGGGTTCGAGTGGCGTGAGCCTGGCTGCTCGATGTGTCTTGGCATGAACCCGGATCAGCTGCATCCGGGCCAGCGCTCCGCTTCGACCTCGAACCGCAACTTCGAGGGGCGTCAGGGCCGGGGCGGTCGTACGCACCTCGTCTCGCCCGCGATCGCTGCCGCCACCGCGATCGCGGGGCATTTTGCCACGCCCAGGGATCTGGAGGGTTGAGCATGGAGCCTCTGCAAGAGTGGTCGGGCAGGATGATCCCCCTCGACCGCAGCGACGTCGACACCGACCAGATCATCCCGAGCGAGTGGCTCAAGCGCATCACGCGCTCCGGCTTTGGCGAGGGCCTGTTCTCCGAGTGGCGCGAGGACCCGAGCTTCGTGCTCAACGATCCGCGGATGGCGGGCGCGACGATCCTCGTGGCACGGGAGAACTTCGGAGTGGGCTCGTCCCGCGAGCACGCGGTATGGGCGCTCACCGACTACGGCTTTCGGGTGGTGGTCTCGCCGCGCTTCGGCGACATCTTCCGCCAGAACGCCACGAAGAACGGCCTGTTGCCGGTGGTGCTGGATGCGTGGGTTGTGGAGCGGCTTCTCGAGGCGGTGCAGCGCGACCCGAGCCTCATCGCCCACGTGGACGTGGCCGAGGGGCGCTTCGAGGTTGCCGAGCTTGGCGTGAGCGAGACCTTCGAGCTCGACCCTGCGGTTCGCTACCGGTTCCTACGCGGCCTCGATGACATCGGCATCACGCTGGAGCGCGAGGCCGAGATCGCAGCGTTCGAGGCGTCGCGGCCAGCCTGGCTGCCGCGCATCGCGGAGGGTTCTCCCGCGTAGGCGCGCCCAGGTTCGGCGCCGGCCGCGTGGGCGTGCTCGGGATCGGACTTAGCCCTCGACGATGCGCTCGAGCACCCAGTCGATGCAGGCACGCAGGCGCTCGACGTCCTCGATTGGGGTGGCGGGGAAGGTCGCGATCCGCAGCTGGTTGCGCCCAAGCTTGCGGTAGGGCTCGACGTCGAGGATGCCGTTCGCACGCAGGGTGGAGGCCAGCGCCTTCGCATCCACGGTAGGGTCGAAGTCGATCGTGACCGTAACCGGAGAGCGCAGCGCCGGGTCGGCGACGAAGGGACTCGCGAGCGGGTGGTTCGTTGCCCAGTCGTAGAGCAGGCCCGAGGCTCGCCGGCAGTGCTCGTGAGCCGCCTCCAGGCCGCCCTGCTCGAGCAGCTCGCGCACCTCGAGGTCCACGAGAAACAACGTCGCGATCGCCGGCGTATTGTAGGTCTGGTCCTGGCGGGAGTTCTCGAGCGCGATCGCAAGCGAGAGGGTGGATGGGATCGCGCGTCCGGTTGCCGTGATGCGCCCGATGCGCTCGACGGCACGGGGCGAGACGAGCGCTACGAAGAGGCCGCCGTCGGAGGCGAAGACCTTCTGGGGCGAGAAGTAGTAGGCGTCCACGGCAATCGGGTCGAAGGGGATCGCCCCCGCTGCTGAGGTCGCGTCCACTAGGACAAGTCCTTCGGCGTCGGGGCGCACGATCGAGGTGGCTACCCCGGTCGAGGTTTCGTTGTGGGTGAGCGCGTACGCATCCACCGCCGGATTCGCCTCAGGCCTGGGTGCGCTACCCGGCTCAGCCGTGCGGACGTCGGGAGGATCCAGGTGCGGCATGGCGGCGACCACGCTCGCGAACTTCGAGGAGAACTCGCCGAAGGCAAGGTGCTGGCTGCGGCGCTCGATGAGCGAGAAGGCTGCGGCGTCCCAGAAGAGCGTTGCGCCCCCGTTGCCGAGGATGATCTCGTAGCCCTCGGGCGCCCCGAAGAGCTCCAGCAAGCCTCGGCGCAGGGAGGCCACGAGTCCCCGCACACCCGTTCGCCGGTGGCTCGTGCCCATGAGGCTCGTGCCGGTCGCGGCGAGCGCCTCGAGGTGGGATGGTGGGATGCGAGACGGCCCGGAGCCGAACCTCCCGTCGCTCGGCAGCAGCTCCCTCGGTAGGCTAAGGGCGTCTCGATCGGGCACGGCACTCCTTCCTGGCTGCTCGCGGCTGGTGAGGTCACGTTGCCGCCGGAATCACTGTAGCGGTCGATGAGGCGCCGCTGGGGCGTCGAGAGGAGGGCGAACCCATGGCACGAGGGTCCATTGCAGCGCGGTTGCGTGCGCTTGCTCCGTCGGCGACGCTCGCGATCGACCAGCGGGCCAAGGCGATGCGAGCCGAGGGCATCGACGTCGTGAGCTTCGCTGCTGGCGAGCCCGACTTCCCAACCCCCGACTGGGTGGTCGATGCCGCTATCGAGGCGGCGCGGGATCCGCGCAACCATCGCTACACGCCGGCAGCCGGCCTGTCCGAGCTCCGGGAGCAGATCGCCGCCGTTACCGCTCGCGACAGCGGGCTTGCGGTGCCGGCGTCGTCGGTGGTGGTAACCAACGGTGGCAAGCACGCCATCTACGAGGCCGTGGCTGCGCTGGTTGACCCAGGGGATGAGGTACTCATTCCTGCGCCCTACTGGGTCTCATACCCCGAGATCGTCCGCCTTGCCGGCGGTGTGCCCGTGCCGATCCCTACCTCGATCGAGACCGGCTTCAAGGTCACCCCCGAGCAGCTCGAGGCCGCGATCACGAAGCGGACCTCCCTCTTCATCCATGTGTCACCGTCGAACCCGACGGGAGCGGTCTACACGCAGGAGGAGACCGCAGCACTCGCCGAGATCCTCGATGCTGCAGGAGTCTGGGTGCTCAGCGACGAGATCTACCAGCACCTCACCTACACCGGTTCACGGGCACCATCCCTTGGGGAGGTGGTCACCGAACGGCTGCGTGAGCGGCTGGTGCTTGTCAACGGCGTTGCGAAGACCTTTGCCATGACGGGGTGGCGAGTGGGTTGGCTTGTGGGGCCTCGCGAGGTGGTGGACGCGGTTGCGAATCTGCAGAGCCAGCTCACCTCCAACGTCGCCAACGTCTCCCAGCGCGCGGCCCTTGCCGCGCTACGTGCCCCACTCGAGGCCACGGCTCCCATGCGCGAGGCGTTCGCGCGGCGCCGCGAGGCGATCGTGTCGGGGCTCGCGGCCATCGAGGGGCTGGACGTCCTCTGGCCCGACGGGGCCTTCTACGTGTTCCCCTCGCTGGAGCGCCTCCTGGCCGAGCGTGCACCGGGGGCGAGCTCGCTCGAGCTCGCAGCTCGCCTCCTCGAGGAGGCCCACGTCGCGGTGGTGCCGGGGGAGGCCTTCGACGGCCCGGGGCACTGGCGCCTCTCGTACGCGCTGGGCGACGACGCCCTGGAGGAGGGGGTTCGCCGCATAGCTGAGTTCCTCGGTAAGCTTTAGGTGTCGGACGGGCTCGGTTCGGCGACCGAGAGGCGAGCTTGACGTAGCGGAGGGTGCGCGGTGGCGAAGGTGCTGGTGACCGAGACGATCGCCGAGGAAGGGTTGGAAGCGCTTCGGGAGGCTGGCCACGAGGTCATCGTGCGCACCGGCCTCGACCACGCCGGGCTGCTCGAGGCCGTGCGCGACGTGCACGCGCTCATCATCCGATCTGCGACTAAGGTCACCGCCGACGTCCTCGAGGCGGCCCGCAACCTCGTGGTGGTGGGGCGAGCCGGGATCGGGCTTGACAACGTCGACGTGGAGACCGCCACCAAGCGGGGTGTCATGGTGGTGAACGCGCCGCAGTCGAACATCATCTCCGCGGCCGAGCACACGATGGCACTCATGCTCGCGCTCGCTCGACACATCCCGCAGGCCCACTCCTCGGTGCAGCGGGGGGAGTGGCGGCGAGGTGACTTCCAGGGAGTTGAGCTCTACGGCAAGACCCTCGGCATCATCGGACTCGGACGCATTGGCGCGCTGGTGGCGCAGCGAGCCAACGCCTTCGGCATGCGGCTCGTGGCGTACGATCCCTACATCTCCCAGGAGCGTGCTCGCAAGATGGGGGTCACGCTCGTCGAGCTCGACGAGCTCATGGCGACCTCGGACTTCGTGAGCATCCACCTGCCCAAGTCGAAGGAGACCGTGGGGCTGGTGAACGCGGCGCTGCTCGCCAAGGCGAAGCCGGGCATCCGGATCATCAACGCCTCCCGTGGGGGCATCGTCGACGAGGCAGCACTTGCCGAGGCGATCCGCCGGGGGCACGTCGCAGGTGCAGCCCTCGACGTGTTCGCGGAGGAGCCCCCGCGTCAGAGCCCGATCGTAGGCCTCGACGAGGTGGTGCTCACCCCACACCTGGGTGCCTCGACCGTCGAGGCGCAGTCGAAGGCGGGCGTGACGATTGCGGAGCAGGTACTCCTTGCCCTCGCGAACGAGTTCGTGCCCTTCGCGGTCAATGTGAATGCGGGCGAGGCCTCCGAGCTGGTCCGCGCCTTCCTGCCGCTTGGGGAGACCCTCGGCATGCTGCTTGCGGCAATCGAGGGTCGCATGCCGGAGGAGCTCGAGATCGCCTACGAGGGCGAGTTGGCGCTTGAGGATGCACGGCTCCTCTCCCTCGCCGTGCTGCGGGGTGTGCTCGCAGATACCACGGAGGAGCCGGTCTCCTACGTCAACGCACCGCAGATCGCCACGGAGCGGGGGCTCCACGTGCGCGAGTCCACCCAGGTCGAGTCGGCGAGCTACCACAGCCTGCTCGTGGTGCGCTCGGCGAGCCACGTCGTAGGGGGAACGCTGACAGGCCAGCGTGCCACGGAGCCGCGGGTGGTGCTTGTGGATGGTCACTGGCTCGAGGTGCCGCCATCGTCGTCGATGCTCATCGTGCGCAACGTCGATCGCCCGGGGATGGTGGGAGTGGTGGGGTCACTGCTCGGTCAAGCGGGCCGCTCCATCGACGCGATGGCCGTCTCCCCGCGTAAGGACGATGGGACCGCGCTCATGGTTCTCGGGGTCGATGGTCCGATACCTCCCGAGGTGGTGCGGGAGCTTGAGGCCACCGACGGCATCATTTACGCCAGGGCAGTGACTTGCGCCGTCTCAAGCCTCTAGCGGGTTCGCGACTGCCTCGTCGCCCTGAGAGTACCCTGGACATGCCTCTCCCACCTTGCGCCGAGGCCCGGCCAGGGAGCATCGCATTGCTCTGACCGTGCCCCTTGCGCCATTGGCTTCTCGTTCTGCACCATCCCGGCCTTACTCGCACGTTCCTGGGAGGAAAGGATGGTGCATGGCCAGGAGCTACGACCAGGAGACGAAGGAACAGGCGATCCGCCTCGTGCCTGAGCATCTCGATGAGTACCCGAGCCACTAGGCAGCGATCACAAGCTGTTCGGCCACCCCGGCATGGCGTCGGAGACGCTGCGCACGTGGCGCTTCCAGCATCGCATCGACGCCAGTGAGCAGCCCGGCATCACCACCGACCACGTAGCACACGATCCGAGCGCTCACGCGTTCGAACGCGCAAGCTCGACCGCACCCTCGAGGCAGCAGCGATGCCTTTCGCGTGCGGGCAGCGGCCCGCGCTCGTGTGTGGTCTGTGAGCTCAGCAGCAGCACCGACGCTCCCACTGGGTCGCTCCGATCTGCCGGGCGCTTACGAGCCACGGCATCCAGGTCGCCCTGAGGCCGCAGGATGCTCACTCGCGACGAGCTCCGAACCGGCGCAGCCTCTCGGGTCACCGCCAGCACGCAGAGATCCGCGCCGGCTCGGATATCCTGAGCTGCAAGTGACGTCGCCCACGCGGAGTCCTACGAGGGCGCGGCCACGCTCGAGCCCACCAGTGACGCTAGGGCATCCCGGCAGCGCGCTCGAGCTTTAAGCCCTTGCAGGCTCGCTATGGTTAGGGGTCACATCCAGGAAGCGGCGTCGCGAGCCGAGCCGCCCCGGGCCCCTAGGAGGTGCACCGGCAGCGTTGGCCACCGTATGGCCCTCGCTGGATGTGCAGCACCCCACAGGCGTCACCACGATGGCCACCACCTCCTGCTCGGGTCCGCATCGCCCTGGTCTGCGAGCACCTTGGGAAGGCTTACCCGGATCGTGTGCGCTCGCTCGGTGTGAGCCTCGTCGAGGTGCCCATGGGTGCCAAGGTCGCAGCGTGCCAGCGCGCTGCGGAGTTGTGCCGAAGCCCGGAGCGCACCAGCTGGGGCAACGGGTAGCGGGAACGACCCTCCACCACACGGGTGGGTTGCGTCCACGGAAGTGGTGTACTAAGCCGAGCCGCCTTGGGCCCGTAGGGAGGTGCTTGTGGAGCGGCGGCCACCGTGTGATCCTGGATGAGAACGGCAACGCAGCAAGCAGCGTCGGTCATGAGCGCCGTGGCCCTCGCCACAATTCAGCAGTGCGGCTTGCTGTCGGCGTCGCCGTCGGCACGGAACCTGCCCTTGCGGCGTCGCTCGCGGCGAGAGGATCAGGGGCGGATCATGCGGTGGTCAATACACCACTTCTCCGGACGTGACCCCCGAGAGCCCGCGTGCCACGAGCGAGCGCCAGCAAGCGAGCCAGCCGGCCGCATCCTCGCTGGTGGCGACCTCGACGCCGAGGATCTCTCAGGTGGCCCTTGCGCATTCACTCCAGTGACGACGAGCACGTGGACGTTGACGGTCCTGCCGGCCTCTCGCACCTTGACCACCAGGGCATCCGCCCAGACGATCGGGGAGGGGCCGCCGTCTGGGGGACGGGTGCGAACGGCCTGCACCTCCGCATCGAGGCTGTGGGCCATCGTGCGAGATCTGGGACGTCGAGCGCTTCGTGATCCCAAGGACCCAAGTGAGCTTCTCGAGGCGTCGCCTCGAGACCCCGAGCACGCGAGCAGGTGGCGAGCAGCTGGTGAGGGCTACCTTGCGAGCGAGAGCGCTCTTGGAGCCAGTCCGGGAAGTAGGTGCCCTGGCGGAGCTTGCCGATGCCAAGTTCGATCGTGCCCACCCGTGTATCCCAGGGCCGTTGCCGATACCCGTTGCGCCGATTGGTGCGCTCGGGGCTCGCATGGTGGTAGGCAGCGCCGCAGATCGCATCGACCTCGGCACCCATGAGCGCCTCGACGAAGGTGCTGAGCAACGAGCGCAGCAGATCCGGGTGAGCCTCCGCCAGGTGCTCGCGCACGAGCGCGACGAGGTCCATACTGGAGGTGGTGGCCATCGTGGCGACTCCTTGCTGAGCCTGCTTTCTCGATAAGGATCACACGGTGGCCGCCGCTCCACAAGCACCTCCCTACGGGCCCAAGGCGACTCGGCTCAATACACCACTTCCGTGGACGCAACCAGTTGCTGAGGGAGGCCCGACGTCGTGCCGGGCTGACGCAGGAGGAACTGGGCCTGCGGGCCGGAGTCACCCAGAGTGTCGTGAGCGCGTACGAGTCGGGCGCACGCCAGCCGTCAGTCCCGATGCT